>JAEEGI010003365.1_pt1 | contig 38151 bp, 39 predicted proteins | sample 8958751 | NCBI WGS metagenome assembly JAEEGI01 (sample SAMN16246545, study PRJNA631951) | gut metagenome | biome: gut microbiome; feature: rumen; material: KS-attached | host: Bos | place: Iran: Karaj | collected 2018-10 | reverse complement strand
GTTCTTTGTTGATCCAACTATTGGAAACAGAATTCAACCCTTTGATGAGTCAACAGCTTACATGACGAATGCCTCTTTTGGTGGAGTGCAATTTGACTATATACTATTCTATTTTGGTTCAAATGACAAATTGTTTCATGTGGATTTTATTACTGGTAATCTGAATATGTACAATGTCATACTAAACCAGATTAGCAAAATTTATCCTTTACAAAATGTATATCAGTCTGGTGGTGAAAGTGTAAGTGGAAAGCAATTATCTCATGAACAAACAAAAATGTATACACACGGTAACAAACGTATTGTTCTTCAAATAAACCGAGCAGCCTCTGGGGAAGCAAAAGTTGTTTTAAGTTATACCGATTTGATTCTCCAACAACAGGAACAAAATGCTACATATAGTCAATGGTAGTTATAATGTCAAATACATTGTATTAGGAAAATGGAAACAATGAAACAAAATAACAAACTTAATATGAATAGATTAATCTTTTTTATTGCGCTTATTACTATAGGAACAATAGCCTCGGCACAGAGTTACACACAGAAGTGGAACAACTACCTTGGACGAACAGAGTTCTACGATGCAAATGGCAAAATGGTGGGATATGCGAAAGAGAATACCTATCTTAACCGTATAGAGTATTACAACGCATACGGAACACTAGTAAAAACTGAGAACTTCAACCAAAATCTTAACCGCACAGAAACAAGGTCACCAACTGGAACAATACAGAATACAAGGAATCACAACCAATACCTTGACAGAGAAGATATCAAGGATTCCTATGGCAATGTTATCGGATACCGTAAATGGAACAACTATCTTGACCGTTATGAAGTGTTCAACTCCTCTGGTACTATGGTTGGGTATTACAAGTACAACAAATATCTTGACAAATGGGAGTACCATGAACGGTAGAAATTACTGCTGTAAATGTTCCTATGACTGGTTCTATGTGTTGGATGTTCCTGTAACTATCGATTTAGACTTGACGAATACTCTCTCAATAAACTATCCATAATGAAGAAACTATTCACAATCTTGTTAGTCTTTTTGCTGACAATATCAGCGACTTTTGCTCAGAGTAGCAACTATAGAAGAACAACGACCTCGGTATATCCCACCTCAGATTATCACAGTTCTATATATAGTACTACACCTGCAAGGTTAAATACACCATCTAACACAAGGACGGTTTCTGTTCCGAATACAGGAAACAACGAACCCTCTGTAGCCACAAGACCCACTAAACCAACAAAGCATTATTACATCAACAGTCAGGGTCAACGAGTACAATCTCCAACACGTTACTCATCAGTGCCAAAAGGTGCTACAGCAAGATGTAAAGATGGGACTTATAGTTTTAGTAAGAAAAAGAAAGGCACATGCTCACATCATGGTGGAGTTGCTGAATGGTTATAACCTGAGGTGGCGAATATCCCGATATGATTTGAAAATTTAAAGATAACCTAAACAATGAAACAGGAAATTATAATCATAACAATTACATTGCTGCTATGTGTCGGATGTGATAATCACAATTCCAATAGTCGCTTTAATAATACAAAAACTTCATTAAGTAATACAAGCCTATCAACGAGCAGTTTTGTAAACACTTACTACGAGGATGACAATTCAGGCCATAAGTACAATTATAAGAATGGAGATTACTATAATTATGACGTTTCAGGCCATGATGAATATGGAAATTACGTTACAGGGAATGTGAATATTGACAGATATGGGGACGGTTACATTGAAGACGAGGACGGGAATGAGAAATACATTGAAGTTGAGTGGGTGGATTGGGGAGCGATGGAAGGGACTGATGAAGATGGTGTCATCTATGAACTTAGTGTTGATTAAAACACATTTGTCAACCTGCTGTTGTTTGACATTCTTTTTCAACTGTCCCCCCGTTTTCCCCATTTGAAAATGAAATGTTTTTTGCTGATTACGTAAAAAAGTTGTAATTTTGCATTAAAAAACAAATGGGGAAAAACATATAAACTTAATAATAAAGGATTAAAAATGTTTTATCATGTAAGAATAGATTTTTACGACTCTAAACTCAAATGTAATCAGACGTTGTTTGATTTCGACATTTCTGATGAACAAGAGTTGAGGAGAGATGTTATTATTCCTTATTTGAAATGTTCTCGTTTCAATTTTAATGGTGTTTGGCTGAATACAAGCAATAGTGAAGTACGCCAAATAAGAATATTTCGTTCAGAGAGAAATATTGAAGAATGTAAACAAATAGCTGAGAGCAGGATTATTGGTTATTATAATAGGGAAGAATTGCTCCCACACAAAGATCTTGTTGGAGAATGTACAAATATTATTAAGGAAGTTCATCAACAATTGGAAGAAAGTGATGCTCAAAACAAAGATAAAACTGTTAACAAGACGGTAGACCATTCCAATGTGTTCATAGTACACGGTCATGATAAAGTTGCTCTTCTAAAGTTGACAGAGTTTCTAGGAAAGGTGGGGCTTAATCCTATAGTGTTATCACGCCAAGCAGATGAAGGAAGAACTATCATTGAGAAATTTGAAAAATATAGTAATGTTGGATTTGCGATAGTTCTTTATACATATTGTGACGATGGAAAGGAGAAAAATGAGAGTGTCTATAAAAAAAGAGCACGTCAAAATGTCGTGTTCGAGCATGGCTACATGATAGCAAAACTTGGTCGGGAAAAGGTTTGTGCGCTACGTAATGATGATATTGAGACTCCTAGTGATTACCAAGGAGTAATATTCAAAACAATGGATGAAAGTGGAGGTTGGCAATTGGAAATAGCTAAAGAACTGAAATCTGCTGGTTATTCTATTGATTTGAATGCGTTATTATAACCCTCAACATGAAGGATGTTCTTTTGGTGGTTCTTGTTGTTGTTCCGACGTGGCGGATATTCTCTTCCTGGCACATCGTGAAATAGTGACGATGTGACTACTTTCACTTACAATAACGAAGTCCCTGCCTGCTTGGCGGGGACTTCGGTTTTTATGTAACTATAGTATGACAAATCGTTGATGTAACTATCAAGCGTCGTCATTTATTCGTTCGTTATTCGATCGTTTTCCCATCGTTTTCCGTTTCAGAAAGGGAAAAATGGGGAAAACATATCGGAAAACGATAAGATAAAGAACGACGCAACATCGAGTCCGGAAGGCGCGCAGAGGAACGCTGGGGACAATTATGCGACAGTATCGGAACGGTGGAGTAAGATAGAGCAAGTTGGCGTAATCCCTCACAGAATAAAAAGTAAATTCCGCGCGAAGCGGCAAGCGACTTACTGAAAATAACGTTGCTGCCATTCGGTCGCGACGTTACTTTGTGCAACAGTCGCCAGCGATGTGGCAGCCAATCTGCTCGAAACAAATACTAATCTGCCATAAACCCCAATGACCGATTTGGGTTAAAAAGGGGTGAGAACGGTGGGAGGATTGCACCGGTGTGTATTGTGAACGGATATGTGTGTGGGGGATGATGCCTTTGTGAGGCGGTGGGTCAGGGCTGGTCGGTGTGGGGCGGGATGATGCCTTGTTCCTGATATTTTTTGTAGGTCTTTTCGGCGGCGAGCTGTTCGGCGGCCTTGATGGAATATTCGATGGCGTGCTCTCCTGCGGTGTCGTCGACTTTGACGCGGACGTCGTACTGGCGGCGGGCTTCCTTGCCTTGGTAGAATACGCGTTCGACTTCAAAGCTGATTTTCTTATGGTTTTTCTGACCCCAGTCGATGAGTTTGCTCTTGAAATTCCAGTCGGTATGGGCCATTGCATCGACATCGAGGTGGAGGTTGATGATTTTGTCGATGACGATGTGGCGGGTGAATTTGTAGCCTTTTTCGAGGTAGATGGCCCCGATAAGCGCTTCGAAGGTGTCGCCGTCGATGGACTTGAAGATGCCTTGCGACATGCGGTTGTATTGCTCGAGCTGTGAGAGGCCGATTTTCTGTGCCAGTTTGTTGAGGTTGGCGCGGCTTACGATTTTGGAGCGCATCTCGGTGAGGTAGCCTTCGCCCTGGTTGGGGTATTTCTTGTAGAGGAAGTCGGCCACAATGGCGCTGAGGACGGCGTCGCCGAGGTATTCGAGACGTTCGTTGTTGACCTTGCGTCCTTTGCCCATGTCGATTGACTTGGACTTGTGGATGAAGGCTATCTGGTATAGCTCAGTGTTGCGGGGTGTGAAGCCCAGCGTGTTTTTGAAGAAAAGGTAAAATTCTTTGTGTTCTCCTTTATAGCGGCGTAGATGGAACATGGCTTATATTTTGCGGAAAGCCAGCGTGGCGTTGTGTCCACCAAAGCCAAAGGTGTTGCTTAGCGCGAAGTCGACACGGCGGTGTGTGGGGTGGTTGAAGGAGAAGTCGAGGGGTGCGATGTCGGGGTCGTCGGTGAAGTGGTTGATGGTCGGCGGTATGACATCGTTTTTTACAGCCAGGATGGTTGCGATGGCCTCCACTGCGCCGGCGGCACCGAGTAGGTGGCCGGTCATGGATTTGGTGGAGTTGAGGGTGATTTTGTCGGCCTGCTCGCCAAAGAGCGAGACGACGGCACGGGGTTCGGAGATGTCGCCAACGGGGGTCGATGTGCCGTGGGTGTTGATGTGGTCTACATCGCTGAGCTGCATGCCGGAGTCCTCGACGGCCTGTTTCATGGAGAGCATAGCTCCGAGACCTTCGGGGTGGGATGCGGCGATGTGATAGGCATCGGCGGTGAGACCGAAGCCTGTGATTTCGGCATATATTTTGGCTCCGCGCGCTTTGGCGTGCTCGTATTCCTCAAGGATAAGGGCTCCGGCTCCTTCGCCCAGCACGAAACCGTCGCGGTCTTTATCGAAGGGACGCGAGGCGGTGGCGGGGTCGTCGTTGCGGAGGGAGAGAGCTCTCATAGAGGCAAACCCACCTATACCTACGGGGATGATAGCCGCTTCGCTGCCGCCGGTGACCATGATGTCGGCTTTGCCTAATTGGAGCATCATGAATGAGTCGGCAATGGACATGGCCGAAGAGGCACAGGCTGCAGTGGTGCAGTAGTTGGGTCCGCGGAAACCGTATTTGATGGATATTTGTCCGGCACAGATGTCCCCGATGGTCTTTGTGATAAAGAATGGACTGAATCGGGGTACATAATTCCCTTCAACGAAAGAGAACAGTTCGTCCTGAAAGGACTTGCAGCCGCCCATGCCTGTGCCAAAGACAACGCCGATGCGGTTGCGGTCAGTTTTATCAAGGTCAAGTCCTGCATCCTTGATGGCCTCATCGACGACTACCAAGCCGTATTGGGTGAAGAGGTCTAGGGTGCGGACTTCTTTTCGGTCGAAATGTTGTGTGTAGTCATAGCCCTTCACCTCGGCAGCAATACGGCATTTGAGGCTGGAGGCATCGAAATGTGTAATCAGGCCGGCACCACTTACTCCTTTTAATAATGAGTCCCAGAATTGGGGTACGTTATTTCCAATAGGGGTAAGTGTGCCGAGACCAGTGACTACAACACGTTTCAGATTCATTACTGAAGCGGGAGAATTTAATTATTTCTGAGCGTTTTCAATGAAGGAAACAGCATCACCGACGGTGACGATTTTTTCGGCTTCCTCATCGGGAATCTGGATTTCAAATTCCTTCTCAAGTTCCATAATCAATTCAACAGTGTCCAAAGAGTCAGCGCCGAGATCATTAGTGAAGCTGGCTTCGAGCGTAACATCTTTTTCATCAACACCGAGCTTATCAACAATGATAGCTTTTACTTTCGTTGCAATTTCAGACATTTTATTTATTTTTTAAGTTTAACAGGTTGCAAAGAAACGAAAAAAAATCCATATAACCATGACTTTTAACTTTTTTCTTGCCTATTAAAAATACAATGTGTTATAAACCATTGTTTTGAGTCTTTGGAAAATGGCATATATTTCATTGGTTTATTACCTTTTTTTCTGTGCAAAAACATGAAAAACGCGTGCTGAAATGTTAAATTTGCGCTTTTTTGAATTGATTTATGTTAATTTTGATGGAAACACAACAATTTGAGAGTTTTAGCGTTATTAAAGCATTATTTTAAACAGAAATGATATGATAAAGTTAGCAATATTGGCTTCGGGAAACGGCACCAATGCCCAGCGTATCAGCGAGTATTTCCACGGGAACGACAAGATTGGCGTGGATTGCATTATATATAATAAGAAAGATGCATTTGTTGCCAAGCGGGCACAGGCATTGGGTGTGCCTGCCCAGTATTTCGGACGTGCCGATTTCTATGAGAACGGTGCTGTGCTGCATTTTCTGCAGGAGCGTAAAATCGATTGGGTAATCCTTGCAGGTTTCCTGTGGCTGGTGCCGGAAGATTTGTTAAAGGCATACCCCAACAGGATTATCAATATTCACCCTGCGCTGCTCCCCAAGTATGGCGGCAAGGGTATGTATGGCCATCATGTGCATGAGGCTGTTGTCGCCAATAAGGAGAAGGAGAGCGGCATCACCATTCACATTGTCGACCAATATTATGACAAGGGTACTACCCTCTTCCAGGCCAAGTGCGAGCTGTCGGACGAGGACACTCCCGACACTGTTGCCGAGAAGATACACGTGCTGGAGCAGGAGTATTTCCCAAAAGTAATAGAGAAAGCCGTTTTGGGATGAGGATAGCTGTTAATACTCGCCTGCTTTTACCTGGACGTTTGGACGGGATTGGCTGGTTCACTGCGGAGACATTGCAACGGATTGTGACGTCCCACCCGGAGCATGATTTCTTCTTTTTTTTCGACAGGAAGTATGATTCCCGTTTTATATACGGGTCGAATGTTCACCCAGTGGTTTTGTGCCCGCAGGCACGGCATCCGGTGCTGTGGTATCTGTTTTTTCAGGTGGCAGTGCGCAGGGCGCTAAAGAAATACAGGATAGACCTTTTTGTCTCCCCCGACGGTTTTATTCCGTTGGACACTAAGGTTCCTACTGTGTCGGTCATTCATGACATTAATTTTGAGCACAACAAAGACTATTTGAGGCCTTCGCATCAGCGCTACATGACCTATTTCTTTCCTCAGTTTGCCCGCTACAGCACCCGTGTTGCCACAGTCTCCGAGTTTTCGAAGCAGGATATTGCAAGCATTTACCATATAGAGCCGGAAAAGATAGATGTTGTGTATGACGGAGCACATAACGGTTACCGTCCTTTGGATGATGAGGCTCGTAGAGATGTGATGCAAAAGTACATGGGAGGAAGAAAGTATTTTATCTTTGTAAGTACTATCCTTAAACGAAAGAATCTTGCCACGCTGTTGACCGCGTTCGACAGGTTCAGAGAGCGCGACAAGGAGAATATGATGCTGCTTGTGGTAGGGCAGAAGGTGTGGTGGCAGGATGAGCTGAAGGCTGCTTATGACGGCATGCAGCACAAAGAGGATGTGCTGTTCTGGGGCAGGGCTGAGGCCGAAATACTGGCTAATCTAATGGGTGCGGCCACGGCATTGGTATATCCCTCTTTCTTTGAAGGCTTCGGAATCCCGATAATCGAGGCTTTCCAGGCGGATGTACCGGTTATTACATCTAACACTACCTCGATGCCTGAGGTGGCCGGAGACGCAGCGTTGTTGATTGACCCAAGAAATGCTGATGAGTTGTCGGACGCATTGTACCGCATGGCGACTGATGCAGTGATGAGGGATGAACTGATAAACAGAGGCCGCGTGAGAAGGGAAATCTTTAGCTGGGACATTACTGCAGAGAAGTTATGGGATAGTATGATGAAAACAGTGAACAATAGATGAAAAGAGAGGGATTGTTTTGTTGCATAATGCTGCTGGCGGCAAGCTTGCAGTCTCAGCAAGTGGACTCTGTTTACGACAGTGCCACCCATACCAATCTGGTGTATAACGGGTCGTTTGAGGAATATAGGTCGTGTCCTAAAAGGATAGACGCTGTGGGGGTGTTGTCAATTGTCGACTGCTGGTATCAACCCACCCGGGGCAGCGCAGATTACTATAACGTGTGTGGCAGTAAGGAGTGTGGTGTGCCTGTCAATAAATTGGGGAAGCAGATGCCATTTGACGGTGACGGGTACTGCGGGATATATTGCAGCAGGAACGACTATAGAGAGTATCTCCAGACTCGCCTTAGACGCACTTTGCGCAAGGGTGACAGCATCCGTTTGACGTTTTATGCCAGCCTGTCCGAAGAGTCCACAGGTGCTGTGGCAACGCTTGGCGGTCTATTCACCAAGGAGAGAATTGACGATACTGTCCGCAGTCTTTTTCTGCACAAGGAACAGGAGTTTCTGTCCGAGAATGTGTCGCAGACTATTGCCACGCTATATGAACCGCAGGTTGTCAATCCTGTTGACAGGCCTATTGTGAATACCCAAGGATGGGAATGCATTACGGGCGTTTTTGTGGCTCAGGGAGGAGAACAATACATTACATTGGGGAATTTTTATACGGCAGAGCGGTCTGGCTTTACAGAGCCCGACACACTGACGCGGCTGTTGCCTGGTGCTTATTATTATATAGATAACGTGAAAGTGGAATGTCTGAATTGTCCCCCGCCAGAGGCAGACGACCTAAACGTAGATTCCACATACCTGACCGAGGAGCAGCCTGCCTTTTCCGTGGGGAGCACTTTTGTTTTGAAAGAGATTTTCTTTGAGTTTGACAAAAGTACTCTGCTGCAGCAGTCTTTTTTCGAGCTAATGAAATTAATGGCACTGCTGGATAACTATCCCAAGATGTGCATCCAGATTAGCGGTCATACTGATGCAAAAGGGTCGGATGCCTACAATCAGAGGCTGTCGGAAAACAGAGCCAAAGCAGTTGTGGATTATTTGGTGTCAAAGGGTGTGGATGGGAAACGGCTGCAATATAAAGGCTACGGGAAGAGCATGCCCCTTGAGACAAATGATACGGAAGAGGGTCGTGCAAAGAACAGGAGGGTTGAATTCAAGATTATCTCCATGTGATCTTTGGTTATACCGCAAAAGTAAAAGGGAGTCTTCCTTGAGGAAAACTCCCTTTTGCTATGTAGTGTACGTTGACTATTCAATCACGCGGTAGAAGGAAACGCGGCGGTTGAGAGAGTACTGGATGTCGCCGAAGGCAACAGTCTTACCCTTCCAATCAACAGTGAGGCGGTCAGCGTCAACACCGTATTTGTCGACCATGAGACGTTTGACCTCTTTAGCACGTTTCTCGGAGAGTTTCATGTTGTACTCGTCGGAAGCAGTGTAGTCGCAGAAACCAACGATGGTGAGTTTCAGATCGGGGTTGTCTTTCATCACACGGGAGATGGCTTTAACCTTGATCATCTCGTAGGAAGAGACGTGCCAATCATCGTTAGCATAGAGAACCGAGAAAGGAATAGCGTAGTAGTTGAGCTGGTCGGCTTTGAGTTTGCCAATCACGTTGTTCAGGCTGTCGGAAACACGCTGTGCACGAGCCAGAGCTTCCTGGCTGACATTGTTGTTATTGTTGTTGAGCTGCTGAATCTGATCCTTAAGTTTCTTTTCATTCTCTTTAGCTTGAGCCAGTTCTTCTTTTACTTCCTCGTTCTCAGCAGTCAGAGCATCGAGATGCTCTTTGGTGAGGAGAGCGCGCTGAGCAATGAGTTCCTTGTCAGCAGAGGTAACACCAAGGTGGAACAGGTAGCCAAAAGTAGCCAGCACATTGGTGTGGTGGAAACTAACACCTTTTTGCCAGAAAGCAGGAGCATCGGCAATGACATCGCCCTCAACTTCGAGGAAGAGGGTGCTGCGCTCGCAAACTCTGTAGCTGAAACCAAGACCAGCGTCGAACTGAATACCGGCATTGTACATACCACGGGCATTGTTGTGGCTAAAAGCAAGACCACCACCGGCGAATACATACAGGTTGCCACGGCGTTCAGGATTCCAGTTGTGGAAGGAGTTGTTCAAAGAAAGGACAAACTCGCCTGTAGCAGCACTGTGTCGATCCATTGTTATTGTGGTGTCTGTGACACCCCAGCTGGATACAGGTTTCTGGTTCTCATGAAGTCCCTTATTGCACTTAGTGAACCATGTGGGATGGTTATAGCGGAAACGGATATAGGTTCCACGGTCGACTTCTTTCTGAAGAACGATACCGGTACCAGCATTGAATCCACCGCCCCAGAAAGGTTTCTCTACGCCATAGAAGAATTTCACATCGGGCTGATAGTCGAAGGAGATAGTCGGACCTATGCTCCAATTGCTCCAGAATCCGTATTGAGGATACTCAGGAACCTCGTTCTGGGCAAAGGCACTGCCTGCAAAAACCAGCATGCAGAACAGTACCGTGAGTTTTGATACTTTTTTCAACATAATGATATACTTTTTGTTACTATAAATATTTGCCTATATTTCAAAATGCAAAGATACGCATTTTTTTTAAACCCAACACTTTTTTAAAAAAATATTGTGTTTTTTCTTGAATTAAGTGGCACCATATTATAGGTATTTGGATACGTTTTAATAGTATTCTTTGTTTTGGATAGTGGTTGATTAATGAATAAAAGACTTTGCTATCAATAATCGTATTATTTTGTGTGTTAATTATTTGATGGCGGTTTTCCAGTGTACTTACAAGATAATTGAATACTGTATCCCAGCGTCGGATAATTCTTAAAACTTGTTATTTTATTTTTTTTGTGTATATTTGCACTCTCATAAAAAAACAATATAAAATGAAAACAATCGGATTAAATACGGAACATTTGCAGCATTTCATAGGGAATACTGATATTGCTGCTATCGAAAAAGAGGTTATTTCGGCCAAGAAAACGTTGTTGGACGGTTCAGGTAAAGGCAACGACTTTTTGGGATGGGTGAATCTTCCGGCCGAAATCTCCCAGGATGAAATCAATAATATAAAGAAAGATGTGGAACGGTTGGCCGGCAAGGTGAGATTGTTTGTGGTTGTGGGTATCGGAGGCAGCTACTTGGGTGCACGTGCAGTGATTGAGGCATTGCAGTCGGAGTTTGCCATGCAGGATACTGGCCGCAAGTTCCCTTATATTGTTTATGCAGGTCATACGCTGAGTGAAGATTATTACTGCCAGCTGATGCAGGTATTGGACAAACAGGACTACGCAGTCGCCGTTATCTCAAAATCCGGCACCACTACAGAACCTGCTGTTGCCTTCCGGCTCATAAAGTCTCACATCGAAAAGAAGTATGGCAAGGCGGAGGCCGCAAAACGAATCATAGCCATTACAGATGCTCGTCGAGGCGCGTTGCACGATATCGCAGTGCAAGAGGGCTATCAAATGTATGTCATTCCTGACAACGTAGGTGGCCGCTTCTCAGTCTTGACGCCTGTTGGCCTGTTGCCTATTGCCATGTCTGGGTATGACATTGACAAGTTGTTGCAGGGTGCCCGGGATATGCGCGAAGAGTGCATACGGAATGACAAGGTGGAAGAAAATCCGGCGTTGCTGTATGCCGCAATACGCAATCTGCTGTACCGCAAGGGTCGCAAGGTCGAGATACTGGAGAACTTTGTCCCCCAGTTGAAATATATCAGTGAGTGGTGGAAACAGCTGTACGGTGAGAGCGAAGGCAAGGAAGGCAAAGGTATTCTTCCGCACAGCCTTAGTTTTACGACCGACCTGCATTCCATGGGGCAGTATGTCCAGGAGGGAGAACGCCTCATGTTTGAGACCGTGATAAGTGTTGAGCGCCCCCAGCAGAGAATAGAAATCCCCTCCGATGAAAAGAATCTTGACGGAATCAACTATTTAGTGGGTAAGACTCTCACGGAAATCAATCACAATGCAGAGCTCGGAACCATCCTGGCACACTGCGACGGGGGTGTTCCGGTGCTCCGTATCCTCATTCCCGAAGTCAACGAGTATGTGCTGGGGCAGTTGATTTACTTCTTCGAGTTCGCATGCGGCGTGAGCGGATACGTCCTTCAGGTCAATCCTTTCGACCAGCCGGGTGTCGAAGCATATAAAAAGAATATGTTCCGGCTGCTGGGCAAACCGGGTTATGCCGATAAATAATGGACTTTGTCCTTAGATGCAAATGCCGGCACTGCTCCCAGTACCGGCATTTGTTGTTATTGGCCGTTAGAAAGGCAAATCTCCAATCGGTTCAGTGTCGTTGTTAAGGATAGAGGAAAGCGGGTCAGGTTCGTGCGAGGCTGTCTCGTCCTGCCGGTTTCTGTTGGCGATGACAATAAAGTTGTCGGCAACGACCTCGGTTATATATCTCTTGTTGCCGTCTTTGTCCTCCCAAAAACGGGTTTGAAGTTTCCCCTCGACAAATATCTGAGTGCCTTTGCGCAGGATTTTCTCTGCTATCTCGGCCAGTGAACGCCAGCACACCACATTGTGCCATTCGGTTTGTTCTATTCGCTCACCGTCTTTGTTCCTTCGGTATTCTGTGGTGGCAAGTGGGAATGAAGCTTTCTTTACCAGATTGGAGGTTTCGTTATTGCGTTCTTGGGGAAAGGCTACGACATCCGGGTTCTTTCCCAGATTGCCTAATAGAATTACTTTGTTTACTCCTACCATAGTACTTTATATTAGCTTTTTTGAGTGTTTTACGTGTGACGTATTCCTTTTATTTCTGTTGCAAAGATAGTATTTTTTAGTGAACTAAACTAATAAAAATATTCACATTTCCGACAAATATCTGTCAATCAAACGCGAAACAGGAAGATATTTCAATTCGTCGGGATGTATTTGAAGCAGGGTTTCCGGGATTTTAGAAGGGGCGTAATCATAATTTACCGTTACAAACCGGGCGATTATTGTTCGATGTGTCAATTGATGTGTAATGCGGGGTCCCACCTTGATGTGAGACGGCTTTTCCCCGAACCACTCAATCATGCGTTCAACACACTCCCGTCGCAGCGACTTGTCCGCTACAGGCGTTTGCGCCTCGTATAAGGGGAGTTCGTATAGTCCATGCCAAATGTCCTTTTCGTTCCGCAGATGAACCAGCCGGGTATCGGCAGGGTGCGACCACCGGATATCGAAATAGTAGAAGTAGCGTTCTGCTGTCTTCGGAGGGCTTTGCTTGACGGGAAGCAGCGTCTCTTTCCCAGTTTGCCGGGCTACACATTCATTATAGAAGATACAGTTGTCGCAGTCGCATCCTGACGGCTTGCAATACATCGACCCGAAATCCATAATGGCCTGGTTGAAGAGGTCGGGCCTTTGGGTGTCGATAAGTTTCCCGAGCAGCTGTTCAAATTCCCTGTATGCACGGGCAGTCCCAATGGGTGTATAAATGCCGTAAAGGCGGGAGATAAGTCGGTAGACATTCCCGTCAATCACGGGGTAAGGGAGCCTGAATGCAAATGAAGCTATGGCGGCAGCGGTATACCGTCCGACACCTTTGAGAGCCAGTATATCCTTATAGGTGCTTGGGAAAGCCCCGCCCAGGTCATAGGCGATATGTCGGGCCGTGGCGTGCAGGTTGCGCGCACGGGAATAATACCCCAACCCCTGCCAGCTTTTCAGCACCTGCTGCTCTGTGGCGTCGGCCAGATGGCGAATGGTTGGATACTCTTTGACGAAGTGCTCATAATATTTTGTCCCCTGTTCAATACGGGTTTGCTGCAGGATAATCTCGGATAGCCAGATGTAGTACGGATTGTCGATGCCTCGCCACGGGAGCGATCTGCCGTTTTCCTGATACCAGTTTATTATCTTTTGTGAGAACATCGGAGTGGCAATTTTTAGTTTATTTCACTTTTCCGGACGAGTTATGAACAGGTTTTTTCGGTGTAACTTAGTGATAATAGAATGTTAAATATTGCTTTTGCGAAATGTATAAATATTTGTAATATACGATATTGAAAAACATGATATGTTAAAAACATCTCTTATCCGGGTTCAAGACATTGTTAATTCAAAAAAAAGTCCGACTTTTGCACCCGCTTTTCTCGAAAAAGGAAGCACGCTTAAATAACGTAGAAAACACAAAAAAAGTATAGAAATTATGTCAAAGATTTGTGAAATCACTGGAAAAAAAGTAATCCGCGGAAACAACGTGTCTCATTCGCGTATCCACACCAAACGCACTTTCTCCCCCAACCTGCAAACCAAGAAGTTCTACATTCCCGAGGAGGATATGTGGATTACCCTGAAGGTGAGTGCCAAGGGTATGAGAATCATCAATAAGAAAGGCATTCTCGCCGCGTTGAACGATGCAGCCGCCCAAGGTCACCTGCAGTTCTAACACAAACGGAAAATTAAAGTAAACATATTTATCAATCCCTAACAAGAAAGAGGTATCAACAATGATCGTAGTTCCTATCAAAGAAGGTGAAAACATCGAAAAAGCCCTGAAAAAACTCAAGAGAAAATTCGAAAAAACAGGTGTCGTGAAAGAACTTCGCGAGCGTCAGAAATTCACTAAACCTTCCGTTATCAACCGGGAACGCAGACAAAAAGCCATATACGTTCAGCACCTGCGCCAGCAGGAGCTTGACAAATAGTCATAGTCTGCACGAATCGAGTTAAGGGCAGGTTTTCCATAACTTGCCCTTTTCATTTATTAGACAACAAGGTATGCCAATCACAATGTTGAAGGAAAAGACAAAAGAGGTTCCGGGACTTCTTTTTGTAACCGACAGTATGGAGTTTATGTCGTCTGCCGGACGCAGGCGTATGCTCGAGCAGTCCTGGCTGAACGATGCCGAATCCCTGTCGCGCGAACAGCAGACGGTTCAAGACATGCAGTCTGCCATCTCGGATACAGCACATGACAAACAGGTAAATGTTCTCAGGCACCAGCTCATGCAGCTCCACGACATACGGACCACCCTTCACAGCCTCGACACGCATGTTTTGTTGGACGAAGTGGAGCTGTTCGAGATAAAAAACCTGGCTTATCTATGCAATATCAGCCGGAATGCCCTGTACAGCATGCAGCTGCAGGAGACCTTCCCATTGCCCGACCTTCACGAGGTGTTCTCCATCCTTGACCCCGATGCAACGGGCGTTCCGAACTTCTATATCTACGACAGCTACGACAACCGACTGGCTCCGCTGCGTCAGTCGATGAAATCGGCCGACGAGGACAGGATGGGCGAACTGATAGCCGAGCAGAATGAAATTCAGCAGCAGGTGATAGCCGGACTGTGCAACCGGCTGCAGCCTCTTGCCCCGGCACTCATGTCTGCGCTGGAGGAAATGGCATATATTGACTTTACCATGGCCCGCGCGGCCCTCTCACGGGAATGGCGCCTGCAATGCCCCTCGCAGGGCGAAAATATGTGCTTAAACGGGCTGTACAACCCCCGCCTGAAGCTGCACAACGAGTCCGTCGGCCTCAGATACCAGTCGGTGGATATAGAATTGCATCCCGGCGTGACCCTTGTCACCGGAGCCAACATGGCGGGCAAAACCGTACTGCTCAAAAGCATCGGACTGGCACAGCTGATGTATCAGTTCGGTTTCCCCGTGCCGGCCGCAAACTGCTGCCTTGAGCCCGTCGATGACGTGGTGTTCTGCATAGGCGACGAACAAAACGAGATGAACGGCCTGAGCAGTTTTGCCTCCGAAATCACCCGTATCAGCGAAATACTCTACCGCAGCCAAACAGAACATCTGCTCGTGCTGATTGACGAGCCTGCGCGCACCACAAACCCCGTCGAGGGCAAAGCTTTGGTGCAGGCCCTTGCCACAATGCTCAATACCCGGAAATCCGTCACACTAATCACAACCCACTACAGCCAGCTGGGCGTGCCCTGCCGCCGCTTGCGGGTGAAGGGGTTTGTAGAGGAACTTGTCGACAAGCAGCTCACAGCCCAAAACATCAACCGCTTTATCGACTACTCCCTTGTTGCTGACGACAGCGACGAGGCTCCCCGCGAGGCACTCCGTATTGCCGAAATGCTCTCGTGCCATCCTGGGCTCCTTAGCACTGCCCGTGAATTCCTCGGCAAATAGCACAACCTAGGTCTGCGCAGGCAACAAGCCGGAGGCGCACATGTTCCGACCTTGTAGGGTCGTTCCTTATTCGCTCGTTTTCCCATTCATATTCGATCGTTTTCCCTTTTAAAAGGGAAAACGATCGAATATGAATGGTATATCAAAGGGAAAAGGAACGACGCTACAACGACTCTTCAACGAGGTATGATGGGGAGATGAGGCGGTTTTCGGCGTGGGGAAAAAGAAGAAGGTGCCTTCGATGACGGAGGCACCTTCTTCTTTGTTGTGTGCAGAATCAATAGTCTCTGACAAGGCGGACGGAGCAGCCTGTGGAGTAGGTTACAGAGTTCTGCATGATATTCTGGTTGGCCTCGATATGGAACGAGTATCCAGTGGTACCGTTCACATGGCTGGCGGTCCAGTAGTTGCCGAGGATTCCAATGTCGGAGGTGGCACTGCTTACGCGGACACCGGCAGCGGGCAGGAAGACTGCACCGGCGGCTTCCATGGTAGCCCAAGAAGCGGCATTGTAGACATTCACAGTGTAGCTGGATGTGGTGTTGACAAAGGAGAGGCCGGCGGGGCAGACCCAGTCATCGGGAAGGATGATGTAGCCCGTGGTGCTCTCGACGGTGGCCATGCCTTGCAGCTGGCTGGCGTTGGGGCGCTGGGTGAGCAGGTAGGTCCACTCGCTATAGGTGAGGGTGCGCCACAGTGCGGTCTGGTTGCCGCCGTTGATAATGGGGTTGTAGAATCCCCAGTCGGCGTTGGCGTAGAAGTCTACGAGGTCGTTGCCGTCGGTGGCTTCGGTATATTCAGTGTTGTTCGTGGTGGTTTCATAGGGCATGAAGCGTCCTGCACCGCCGTCCCAGCCGCTGGTGCCGTAGCCGAACAGGTCGACCCATGAGGAGCAGTAGGCCTGCATGTAGACATTGTTGTTGTCGCTGCCGGCAATGTCGTACTGGTTGACGGCGAAACGCCAGGTTTTGATACGGGGTCTGTATTGCAGGTTGCCTTGCGAGAAGTTGACTTTCTTGGTGGCACTTACGCTGAAGATGCCGGGCAGTGCGCCTTTGATTCTGGGGTGCTCCAGTTCAAAGACCCGGTTGGTGATGCTGTCGATGCGCTGCTCGTACACATTGGTAATGCTGTCGATGCGGTCGTTGATTGCGGCCACTTGGGCGGCTACCAGCGAGTCGACGTAGGCTTTGTTGGTGGCATCGCCCGGATCGGTGGGTGTGCTGAGGTTTTTAATCTGGCCGTTGGCATTGTTGTTGATGGCGATTACATCGCTCAGACCTTGGGTTTCGGAGGTGATGAAGCCTAAGTCGTTGTAGAACTGGCTGAGGAGTGTGGGGTGGTTGAGCACGCTGTCCCATTCGATAGTTGTGGGGCCGGTGGGCGGCAGGATGATGTAGGTGTTGTCGCCAAAGAAGAGCGTGTCGCCGCTAACAGAGAGCTGCAGGTCGTTGATGAACTGGCTGAGGTAGGTGGGGTGGTTGAGCACGCTGTCCCATTCAATGGTTGTGGGGCCGGTGGGCGGCAGGATGATGTAGGTGTTGTCGCCAAGGAAGAGGGTGTCGCCGCTTACACGGAACTGCAAGTCGTTGATGAACTGGCTGAGGTAGGTGGGATGGTTGAGCACGCTGTCCCATTCAATGGTTGTGGCGCCGCCGGAGGTGCTGGGGGGCAGGATGACATAGGTGCTGTCGTTGAAGTAGAGGGTGTCGCCGCTGACACGGGGGTTGAGGTCGATTGTGGAGTGGTTGGGCAGGACGACGTAGGTGCTGTTGTTGAGGAACAGGGTGTCGCCGTGCAGGGTGAGGTTGAGGTCACCGGCTGTGAGGAAGTTCAGGTCGTTGATAAACTGGCTCAGGCGGGTGGGTGCGTTGCGCAGGCTGTCGTAGAGGAAGCCCCATGCACGGAAGCGCGGGTCTTGCTCGTCGTAGGAGAAGTTCTCGCTTACACGGTCAGCTTCGGTGGCGTGGAGGGCGTAAGGCACTGCCAGAATCTTCTGGGAAGTGGAGAGGGTGTAGTTGGTGCCGCCATTGGGGTCGATTTCGCTGACAATATAGTAGGGGCCGTGTGACCAGTTGATATTGTCAAAGTCAGCCGAGTTTTCGCCTACAACAAGGGAGAACAGGCCATTGGCGTTGGTGGTTACATTGTCAGTTTGGTGATAGACGGCAGTGCCGCTGGGTGAGCCTTGAAGTATGCTGATGCGTACACTGACCATTCTATTGGCCATCAGCTGGCCGGCGGAGTTTCTGACAACGGCTTGATAATTGAATCCTTTAGGTGTCTGGGCATACAGTGCGCCAGCGAGAAGGATAAATGATAACAGGGAGAAGATAATCTTTTTCATGACTATTTGGCCTTTATTATTTTATAAATATTCATTTTTGTTTTGTCTGTTGAAGAGACTTTAAGCATATAGTTTCCTGCAACGTATTGTTCCAGGTCGATGAGTTGCTGGCCGCCATTATAGGTGCCTTGTTGCAACACTTGTCCGGCAGTGTTGTAGAGTGTGTAGGTCAATTGTCCGGCTGCAGGGTCGCATTCCATCACCACATTGTCGGCTGTGGGGTTGGGATAGATTAACAAATTGACAGCGAGACTTTCAATGCCCTGCGACTGCCTGTCTCTCTCGGTGAAGGGCTGTTGTACTCCTTCCGAGATGGACTCGGTAACGTTTACCACAGTGATGGCGCGTGCCGTGGCGTATCTGACGGCTACCTCACCCCCGCTGTAACTCACGCTCCCGGTGCTTCCTGACATGTCGCCGCCGAAACAGGTGATGGCCTGTTGGGCGAAGGAAATGCCCGCACTGAACAACATGATGACCAGTGTCGCAAAGCTTACTTTTGTCATTGTGTTTCTGAGCATGGTAGTGTGTATTTATTGTTAATACTTTATTGAATTATTCTGTTTCTTCTTTTTTTCCGTCATCGGTGATGCGTACTCCGATATTGACTACCTCGATTTCCACACGGCGGTTTCTGAAACGGCCTTGCTCGGTTTCGTTGGTGTCGATGGGATATTTCTTGCCGAATCCCTCGGGTTCCATGCGGTCGCCTTCAATGCCTTGTGATTTGAGGTATTTGATGACGGCGTTGGCTCTTTGCAGCGAGAGGTTGTAGTTGTAGTTTTCAGAGCCGAGGCTGTCGGTGTGTCCAAAGACTTTGATGCGCATTTCGGGATAGGCTTTCATCATCATGGCTACGTCGTTGAGGGGTTTCAGCGATTCGGGACGCAGTCTGTAGGAGTCGAAGTCGAAGTTGATGTTGAACAGGCAAATGCGCTTGTCGCTGATGTCTACACCCAGAGTGATGAAGGCATACATTTCGCTGAATGAGTAGCAGTCTTTCTTGATATAGGTGATGCCGTCGCTGGTGTCGGGTGTGCCCACTTGTACATAAACGGTGTCGGGTACATGGGGTGTGGTGTCTTCCACTATGACGAATACGGTGTCGGGTGTCTTGGGTGTGGTGTCAATTACCTGTTCGATGGGCTTGGGTTTCTTCTTCCAGCTGTTGTCCAAGGGCATGGCCAGCCGCATGGCAACCTCGATTCCACGGTTGTTGCGGGTTTCCTGCCACAGTTCTGCACCAAAGAAGTTGTTGGCTATGATGGAGCGGTTGTCGGCCACCACATCGGGGTTATCCTTTATTTCGCGTTGAGCAAAGGTGTTCAGCAGCCCCATATTGTAGCCGCCCTCGAAAGAGAGGAGGAAGGGCATTCCGCCAGTCTTGACAAGGATGTCCATGCCGAGACCGAACATCACACCGGCATCATAGTCGTTGATGTCGGCACGGGTTATCTTGGCGGTCACCCCGTTGGGGAAGTCCTCGGCGTGGTAGTTGATTTTGCCGCCGTAGGCCATGCCGAATTCTGGCACTACCATCAGGTAGGGCGACCAGCAGCTGTTGCGGAAGCGGAAGTTGTACACAATTGGGAGGCGGAAGTCGACATAGTGGGCTTTCATGCGGTATTCCACGTCTTTCCACACCAAGGAGTCGGCACGGCCTATGAGGGTTACTTCCGGACGCAGGGAGAGGTTGCTCTCGCCCAGTTGGAAATGGCCGAACAGACCCACCATCCCTTGCGGTTGCCACACGTGTTTGTAGCGGTTGACGGGTTTGTGGGAGTAGACCATGTCGGACATGTTCAGGCCTCCACGGACACCTATCAGGCAGCGGGGGAAGATTACCTCGTCCTCTTCTTGCCCGGGGGCAGCCACTGTGGCGGAGTCTCCGTTGTTTGCCACTGTGTCGTTATTCGTCTGTGCCCAGATGTAGCCTGTAATCAATGCAATAACCAGTGCAAAAGATAATATATGTTTCATGAGTCGTTGCCTTTAAGTTATTTCGTTAATCTTGTTGCGAGGCTGTCGCCGTCGTACCAGATGCGGTAGGTGCCCGGTGCCGACAGCGGCGAGGCGTAGAAGTCGTTAAGTGCCCATGTGTCGAGTACGATATGGGCATACTGGCAGTCTTTGATGCCCTCTTCGGATATGGTGCCGGAGACCACAGTGGCTGTTTTGCTTCTCCACAGGGTGTCGCCGTCGCTGTTGCATTCAAAGACATTCTGGAAACAATACATGGTGACATCTTTCCCTTCGCCAATTACATTGGCCATGATTGACTGGCCGTCGATGTCCTCCCTCTTCTGGGTTTCGTAGTATTTTATCATACCACGTCGTGTTTGACCTGAGAACGACATGTACAGGTCGTAGAAGGCTTCCTGGTAGTTGTCGGAGGCGTAGTGAAGCACCATTGGTGCGGATACGAAACGTCCGTTGATGGTGTCGGGGTTCAGACCTTCATTGATGGTAAGACCCCGCAGCCGTAACGAATCTTGCAGGTTTTCCGGGATGACCGAATAGGGGATTTTTCCATCGGGAAGAGGCAGCACAATAGTATCATTGCCCTCTTTCATGCATCCCGAAAGCATGAATATCGGGAAAACAAGAATCCCCGCGATAATGGCTAAATGTTTAATACGCTTTGACATAGGATGTGCATTTATTAATTACTCAGTACACCAAAGATACATCTTTTTTTTTAATTAACAACATTTTGTTGAAATTTTTTTATTTCAAATTATCATTATGTCCGCTTTTCTGTTATGTGCGGACAGTTTGCGGGGGATAAAATTTAACAATTGGACTGGGTGTTCAGGCGGTTTGACTGCATCGCATCACATCATATACGGGGCACATGAGAGCTTCGGAAAGTTGGCGGCAGGCCTCGTCGGAGTTGACGGTGTAGCCTTGGGGGGAGGTGGGGTTGAGGCATACGGCGGTGAGGTGCGAGCGTTGCAGTACCAGGATGGTTCCGCCACGGCGGGTGTAGTCGGCGTAGGCATCGGGGGTGATAAAGAGTTTGGTAAAGTCGCGGACGATAAGTACGATGTCTTTGATATTGGGCTGTGTGGCAAGATATTTGAGCAGACGGTTGCTAACTGCTCCTGACACAAAGAGGGTGTTTCCTTGGGAGAAAAGGCTCTTGCTGTCGGAGGTGAGCATAAAGACGGATTGAATGCCGAGGTTGTGTATTTCCATATCACTATCGACAATCCACAGGCCGCTGTCGGCAGAGGAAAGTTTTTGGCGTAATGTTTCGGACACCTCAGGCAGGTTGATGAGTCGAAAGACAAAACGGGTGCGGGAGATGAGCTGCTGAAGATTGGGCGACACGGCTGCCCCGGTGGCAAGAATCATGGCATCGGTAACGGTGGGGGAAGCCAGACTGAGGCGGGAGAGGGCTCCGTCGACGATAGACAATTGCACACCATTGCCGCGGAATTGTGCCAGTTGCTGTTTGAGCAGTCCTGTGGTGGCGGCGCCGCTGAGGATAATGCGTCCCGGACTGAGCACCTGGGCAGTGACCAGCTGTCCGAGCGCAGTGCGCCGCTCGTCAACAGAGAGGATCTTGGACACCAACCGCCGCTGGAGATAATGTTTGTGAGAAGTGATGAACTGCATGTCCTCATAGAGCGTGATTTCGGGTTTGGCAGTGGCGTAGACGGAATCCACCTGCTCGCCGTCAACACCGATGGAAGTGACGGCGGTGGAGACACCCAACTGGTGCAGCCGGCCTAAAATATAGTTTAGGCAGACGGTTTTGCCAGTGTTTTTTTCAAGCCCTACAATGGACAGGCTCCGATAGTTGCGTAAGTTCTCTACGAATGGCATAGCGGATGCAAAGTTACGAAAAAATGTCGTATGTGAAAGTTTTTTTGTACCTTTGCAGTCGGTTGGAAGAAAGCAATTCGTATTAATTTATAATTAAAAAACTCATATCAAGATGATTACAAAATTAGATGATCTTCTGGAACTGGTTAAGACCAAGGGAAAGAAAAGACTGGTGGCCGCCTATGCCAATGACGACCATACCGTTTGCGCTGTCAGCGCTGCTGTAGATAAAGGTATTGTAGACGCTACTCTTGTGGGCGACATTGATACAATCAAAAAAATCTGTGCTGCCGAAGGTATCAATCCCGACAAGTTCGAGTTGGTGCAGGAAGCCGACGAGAACAAGGCCGGTGTGAAGGCCGTCAGCCTGATTCGCGAAGGCAAGGGCGACATCCTGATGAAAGGTCTGCTCTCGACCGACAAGTATATGCGTGCCATCCTGAACAAGGAGACTGGCTTGATGCCCGGCAAGAAAAACGACATGCTCACCCACATGGCAGTGTTTGAGATTCCGCGCTACCACAAACTGCTTGTGTGCAGCGATGTGGCCATTGTCCCTGCTCCCGATATGAAGCAGAAACAGCAAATCCTCAGCTATCTTATCAGCACTGCAAAGAGCCTTGAGATTGAGAAACCAAAGGTGGCTTTGATTGCTGCCACCGAACAGGTGTCCACCGGGATGCCCGCCTGTGTCGAGGCTGCCATTATCAGCAAGATGGGTGACCGCGGCCAGATTAAGGGTGCTGTGCTCGACGGTCCCCTGGCACTCGATGTGGCTATTGATGAGGAGAGCGCCAAGACCAAGAAAGTGGGTGGCGAAGTGGCTGGCAACGCCGACTGCCTGTTGTTCCCCAACATCGAGAGCGGCAACGTATTCTACAAGTGCTGCACCAAGTTCGGCGGTGCCGAGCTGGCCTGCATGGTTGTTGGTGCCAAAGTGCCCTGCATCCTCACCAGCCGTGGCGACAGTGCCAAGACGAAGCTCTACAGCATCGCTTTGGCTGCTATCAACGCCAAATAAGGCAGCACAACAGAAGATTATTGGCTACGGATACGGAGTGTCCATAGCCAATAATCTGTTTTTTTAGATTAGGAGTTATAGCGTTTTACCAATTGTTCAAGAAATGGATAAGTATTTTGAAGGTTTAAAAAATATGGCAGTCACCGTATGTGACAAGGAAGGCAATATCTTAGACATGAACCAGTGTTCAGCCAATGTAAACAGCCATGGAAATAAGATAATCGGAAACAATCTTTTTGACTGCCATCCCCCTCGTGCGGCAGCCATCCTGAAGGACTTGCTCGACAACGAGAAGCTGAATGCCTACACAATCGAGAAGAACGGCATCAAGAAGTTAATCTACCAGGTGCCTTGGTACGACAATGGGGAGTTTGGAGGACTTATAGAGTTCTCGCTGCCCATTCCCTTCGACATGCCCCACTATGTACGGCAGCCTAAAGTTTGTTAGCTTTCTGATTACCTAAGTAGTACTTGCAATAGAGATGTTTGTTTGTGTAAATAGTATGTTAGACAAATAATTATTGTTGGAGATGGAAATAGTTTCTCTGTTTAGCGGTGCAGGTGGTCTTGACCTCGGCATGATACAAGCCGGAAACAATGTCATATGGGCTAATGATATTGATAGCGATGCTGTTGCCACATATCGCATGAATATTGGCGACCATATTGTTATGGATGATATTCGTAATATAAAAATAGAGAGCATTCCTGAGTGCGATGTTGTAATAGGGGGATTTCCATGCCAAGGATTCTCAATGGCAAATATGCATCGTTCTATTCATGACGAGAGAAATGAATTGTACTTATTCTTCCGTGATATAGTTGCCAATAAGAAGCCTAAATATTTCATTGCAGAAAATGTAAAAGGTATTTTGAGTTTGGGGAAGGGTGAGGTTATTAAGATGATAATAAATGACTTTGAGAGAGTTGGATATCATGTGGAATTGCATAAAGTTAATATGGCTGACTATGGGATACCTCAGCTTCGTCAACGAGTTGTTATTGTAGGGGAACGACTTGATATATACGAGCACATACATTTTTGTTTCCCTATACCAACTCATGGCACAACCGAGGGTCAGCAACCGTGGGTAACCATAAAAGAAGCCATAAATCATTTTCCTGATCCCGATACACCCAATCAGATACCGAATCATGTTTATTCGGAATATAAAGTTGTTTACCGTAATTTCACGGCACACCGTAAAACTGACCCTGACAAGCCATCGCCTACAATTTTGGCCCGAGGGAATGGAAAGGGAGGTGTGTGTGCTATCCCTCATTATAACGGTGTTCGTAGACTATCAGTTCGTGAGAGTGCAGCGGTACAGACATTTCCTGATGACTTTGTTTTTTGCGGTAGCCGCACAGCAGGATATCGACAGATTGGCAATGCAGTTCCTCCGATGTTCGGTCGTTTACTGGGAGAGGAATTACTCCGATTAGAAAAAATGATAAAAGCATGAATGTAGTATCATTATTCAGTGGCGCAGGTGGCTTGGACTTGGGATTTATACAAGCGGGTCACCATGTAATATGGGCTAATGACTTGTTTAACGATGCGGTTACAACATATCGTTTAAACTTGGGAGACCATATTACACTACAGGATATTCAAGATGTTCCGTCAAATACTATACCTGACTGCGATATTGTTATTGGAGGATTTCCATGTCAAGGCTTCTCTGTTGCAAATACTGGGCGGCATGAGGATGATGAACGGAATAAGTTGTATCTGGAAATGATACGGGTGATAAATGATAAAAGACCTCCCTACTTCTTGGCAGAGAATGTCAAAGGTATATTGAGTCTGGGGAAGGGTCAAGTGTTTCAGAATATCATAAGCGATTTTCGTTCTTTGGGATATGAGGTACAGTATCAGCTACTGAATGCCGCAGACTATGGTGTCCCACAGATTCGTTATAGGGTAATAATTGTGGGGATGCGAGATGATTTACATCAAAGATACATTTACCCTTCGCCTACACATGCAAAAGATGAATCTATGTTTTTAAAACGTTGGGTGAGCGTCTCCGAAGCATTAAAGAATTTGCCTGACCCAGACAGCCCAAATAATATCGACAATCATGTGTATTCTAAGTATAAATTAAACTTCAATGGTTATCTTGGTCATCGCCCGATTGATCCAGATAAACCTGCCCCTACTGTGACTGCACGGGGGGATAGCAGAGGAGGTGTTGTAATCTTGCCTCATCCTAACGGGAAACGTCGCATGACCTGTCGGGAACTTGCCACAATTCAAAGTTTTCCCCTTGAATATCGGTTTGTGGGAGGACTAACGTCAGTATGCCGACAAATAGGGAATGCTGTACCACCACTGTTGGCAAGAGCTGTGGCGGAACAATTTAATCATCTATTACAAGAATAAAAATGCTAAAGAAGTCTTTTATTCCACAGAAGCCTTTTCCAGATTTTAAATGGCAGTGGGCAACCTTTGCTCCAACCGAGAGCATTAATGACCCTGTTGTATTGCTCGGGGTATTATTCAGAATGGAGAAACTGGAGGGTCGGTACACGTTCAGCTCAGATGAATTTTCTCAAGAATTGAAAAATCTCACAGACGACCTTAAGGATTCTGTTGGTGTGAATCTTGCTGGAAGAGGTGGACAGCGTAATGTGATGCGCAACTCGCAGCAATATTGGAAATCATTAAGTTTGATACCCAAAGACACACATGGGATGATAAAACTAACGGACTTCGGCAGAAAAGTAGCCCGTCATGAAATCTCACAAACTGAGTTCTCCGCAGTTACTATCATGACACTTCAGTTACCCAATGCCAATATTCAGTCTTCAGAAATATGTAAAAAATGGAGTGAGGCAGGTGTTTCTATAAGACCGTTAAAACTGATTCTTTCGATTGCACGAGAAACAGATTATATTACAGTGGATGAGTTGAAGACCATTATTATACCTCTTTCTGGCACACCGCAAGTAACAATTCAAGATTATGTGAACTTCATTAGGTGGTATCGCATGGATGAGTTGAACACCTCTACATGGCCTGATTGTTGTGAAAAGTCCAACGACAAACGCATGGCACGAGAATTTCTGCTTTTTCTTGATTATTACGGATATTTGGTAAAGGAGGAAGGCAATAATGAAAATGCTCATTTTCGGATTAACAATAATATTTTAGGGGAAATAGAATCAATTCTTTACGGAGAAACTTCAAATCCTTCAATAGATCAAGCCATTCGACTTTTGAAAGCATCGGATGTAGTATCCGATGTCGAGAGGAAACGAATGCAGAGTGTCCGCATCAGACCGCATCAGGCTCAGTTTCGTAAGGATGTACTTGCAGCATGTAAACGGTGTGTGATAACTAATGTTACTATGCCAGAAGTTCTTGAGGCTGCACATATTAAACCTTATAAATATCATGGAGAGGATTCTGCCTCAAATGGGTTTGCAATGAGACTTGACATCCACATGCTGTTTGACACAGGCCATTTGCGTATCTCCCCCGATGGAGATGTTGACCTATCTGGTAGAGCTCGTATGGACTACGGTGCACTGATTCCTCCTAAAATTGTAATACCTGATTTTATTAATCGGGACTTTCTCAAGTGGAGGTGGGAGAATTATAATGGAATGTAAGACGTAAATAAAAAAAGATGAAAAAAAAAGATGAAAAAAATAATAATTCTCATTCTGACATGTATCACCTTTTGCTCGCACGCACAACAAGGGAAAATCAGCGGCAGGGTGTATGACAGCAAGTCGGGTCAACCGATAGAGTATGCAACTATAGCGGTTTTAAAGGTGCAGGATTCCGCTTTGGTGACAGGCACTGTTTCGGAGTCGAATGGCTCTTTCGAGGTTACCGCACCTTATGGCAAGTATTTGGTAAGGGTGTCGTTTATGGGCTACAAACCCTATGTCCATCCCGAGACAGTGACACTGGGCGAGAGGCAAGCCACAGTCAAACTCGGCAAGATACAGATTTCACCCAGCGCCGTGATGATGGAGGAGGTGCAGGTGAGGGCTGAGCGCACCATGGTGGAGTACCAGCTGGACAAGCGCGTGGTGAACGTGGACAAAAACCTTGTGTCGAGCGGCGGCACAGCCACCGATGTGTTGGAAACGGTGCCGAGTGTCTCTGTTGACAACGACGGAACAGTGACGCTGCGTGGCTCTTCAAGCGTCAAGGTGCTGATTAACGGCCGCCCATACGAGATGATGGGAAGCGATTTGGAGACTCTTCTGGAACAGATTCCCGCCAGCACAGTGGAGAGTGTGGAGGTGATTACCAATCCTTCGGCAAAATACGACCCCGAAGGCATGAGCGGAATCATCAATATAAAACTAAAAGACCGCTCTGCCGAGTCCCTTGGACTGAACGGAGTGGCAGGTGTCAATGTGGGCACTCCTCTGCCTTTTATGATTCCCAAGGAAATGCCAAGTTTCATACCGACTGCCATGGGGAACATCAGTTTGAACTATACCACTGAGAAATACAATCTGTTCATGTCAGCCGATATAGGCCGTCGTTCTCGCGGACATTATGGAATTACCGACATTGCACACAGAAATAACGGGGTGGACTATTCGCATGATTCTATTAGTGAATACCATCTGAACCACGGACTGATGGGGAGCATAAAGATTGGAGGGGAGTACTATTTCGACAAGAACAACAGCCTACTGTTGTCCTATCAGTTACGCGGCGGCAACCGCAACAGAGAAGGGACAATCTTTGGGAAGGATTTGCTTTATAACGACTCAATGCGATATGAGCAATTCTCGAAAAACAACAACCGAAACCTCAACCACTCGTTTAATCTGCTTTACACGAAAAAGCTAAGCCATAAAGACGAAGAATTCACCGCTGATGCCACTTTCAGCATCCGCCATGTTGAAGGCAATGGCCGACAAGAACATATGTATTTCGGAAATGCTGTATGGGATAATTATTATTTGCGCGAAAGCGAGACGGAAAACAGTCATCAGGCACTGAATGCCAAGCTTAACTGGACACGGCCTTTCGACAATGGCTGGAAACTGGAGACAGGATATGAGGGACACGTGGACTGGCCCGACCAGGAAGCTGTATATTATCGCACTCAATACTCCCCCGAACACTCTCTTTACCGCTTTTTCGACTCTCTTACATCCACACACTTCAACTACCGTCTCAATGTCCACTCCCTCTATGCCACCTATGGAGGTAAGATAGGCGAGAACATATCCCTGCAGGCAGGACTCCGAGGCGAATACTCAAGCACCATTGGCAAGGACATGAATCATCCCCAAACCGAACCAGTCGACAAGCACTATTGGGAAATATACCCCACACTGCATCTTTCATACTCCATTACCGACATGCAGAGCATGCAGCTGAGCTATAGCCGTCGTGTCCGCCGCCCGCACATGTGGGACTTGAACCCTTATGTAAACGTGATGGAAGGGCAGCACTTGGGCTTTGGCAACCCCAATCTGGATCCCGAATTCACCAACGCTTTTGAGCTGAGCTACAATCTGGGCATTGATAAAGTGAATCTTTACACTTCAGCCTACTTCCGCCAAAGCGTGAACATGATAACTTGGTATGGCTTTGTCTGGGATTCCCTCTCGGTGGCGCGCTATGCATGGTGGGAGCCCTACAGCAGTCAATATGACGGCTACTGGGCGGCTGCTCCCCAGAATCTTGACAAAAGCTACAACTACGGGTTAGAGTTCATCTTCGACTGGCAAGTGACCAAATGGTGGAAGGTGAATCTCAGTGTCAACCTTTTTAATGAACGGATTGAGGGTTCCGAGCTGCTTAACAACAGCAGCCGGGAGTCGTTCCAGGCGGGGGGGAAATTCAATTCATTCATGACCCTGCCTCACGATTTGACCATCCAGTTCAGTGGGCAATATCGGGCTCCCGGCCTGGATTTACAGGCTACCTTATACCCCAGCTACTGGTTTGACCTGGCGGTGCGCAAAGATGTCCTAAATCACAATGGAATTATCAACCTGCGAATAAACGACATCTTCTGCACGGGCGGTTGGGGGCATGCTACAGACAACCGCGAACTATACCGCATTGTCAACAACCACCGTTTATCGCCCATGGTTACCATCGGCTTCACATATAAAATCAACAACGGCCTCAAACAGAAACCCCAAAACGAGGAGGAAGAAGACAGCGGGTCGGAGAATGTCTATTAAACTGCGCGAAACCGACGGCCGCCGCGAAGTCTTTGACATGGTGCGCAACCGCTTTGTGGCACTGACCCCCGAAGAATGGGTACGGCAGCACTTCATCCAATATCTGCACGAGGTACTGCTGTACCCCATTGAACTGATGCAGGTGGAAGGTGCCATCTCTCTCAACGGCATGACCCGCCGGTGCGACATCGTTGTCTACGACGAGGAAGTCAAGCCTCTCATTATTGTAGAATGCAAGAAAGAGACCGTCCCCCTCTCCCAGAAAGTCATCGACCAGGCATGCCGATACAATCTCGTGCTTCAAGTCCCCTTTCTCTGCATCACCAACGGCAGACAACAGCTCTGTTGCAAGGTCGATTTCGGGAAGAAATGCCTAAATTCTATCCCCGAACTCCCAAAATATCATAAAAAAAGTTAAATATTGGGGGCAGGGGGGTATCCAAAACAGACGTAATGACTCTTATATGTACAACACTTGAAATTTCAACATGCGGGAAAGTGACAAACAGATGCTGGCCGACCATTATCTGGACTTCTACCAGATGGCCTATTCTGTATTGCACAACAAAGAGGATGTTGAAGATGTAGTGCAGGAGTCTTTGGCCGTCACCATGGCGCATACCTGGATCAAAAACCCCTACAACTATTGTGTGAAAGTGTTGCGGCACAACTGCTACAAGATGCTCAAGAAAAGCGATTATGTGTTGGTGGAGCATCTGCCTGACATGCCTGTCGTCGAAGAGGGAGTTGACGAAAAACGGCTCCAGACCATTTGGAGACTCAAGAACCAGCTCCCGGAACGCATCAGCAAGCTCTTCGACCTCTACTATGTCAAAGGCTACACTCACGAGGAAATATCCGAAATGACCGGCACCTCGTTACCAATGTTGAAGAAACTATTCCGCAAAGGGCACAACCGTTTGCGGAAACAACTGCAGGAAATAGAAAACAAAGAAAAAGATTAACTAATAATATAAAGCATTATGAACCAGTTAGAGACTCTTCTTCACCGATACAAGGAGGGTGTCATAACCCCGGAGGAACAGGCCGAACTCGACCAGCTCACACATCGCCACGAGGTGTTCAATGCTGCCAGGGAACAGGCCTCCTCCATACGCAGACGGCAGTACTCCATCGTATCGTCCGTTGCATCGGTATTGATTGTTGTGGGTGTAATCGTTGCAATGTGGTCGCGCCAAGGCTCTGCCATGCCCGATACACCTTTGGTGGCGCAGTCGGGCGAGGTGCTAATTCCCGCTGTGCTGGACACCGCCGTCCCACAGACTCCTGCCCGCATACAGACCAGGGCTATTCCCAATACGACTGCCCGCGTGTCCACCGAGGAGACGGTTGAGCACCGGGAAACTGCTGCTGTCGCCGAGCCGACCAGGTCTGCTTCCGCACGACGTGAGCCTGCACCCGCCGTGCATGATATCGCTGCAGCGGAACCCTCCTCATACTCCGTATCCGAACCTGTGGTGGCGTGCAACACCCAATGCTCTCCCGACTCTGTAATCAACGACATCTGGAACTTCCTCAAGGCATAAGCCTCCAAGCTGCGATATACCATGACAAACATCAAGCACATAATTCTGCTTTGCCTAACCCTTCTGTCTCTGTCGGCCACTGCCCAGACCGACCTGTACAAACGCTACGCCTCGCGCTCCGACATCCGTGTAGCCAGTGTCACCAACTTCACTCTCGACACCGGTATTACGGCCGATGTCACCCTCCTCGAGGCTGTGGACGACGAGGGATGGCTTTGGCTCTGCAATGAATTTAATCTTGCCACTCCCACACAGGAACAGAAACAACAAATGCAGGAAGGCTGGGATGTGGCTATGTTCACCCAACGCGACCGGCGCGACCCCACCAAGCCTGCTCCTGTGGTCAATGAACAAATCGACCAAAACTGCTCATGCTATGTAGGTGTCTCCTATCTTTCCCGCACCTTGTATATCTTTTGCTGCAACACCGACCGGCAGTCGGACGTTGTCGTAAACTACCTTATTGAAAAGATGCGGCGTTCCATGCACGCCATGGAATAGCCCCTTAAGATTGCTTGATTGTCTGATTGCTTGATTGTTTGAGTGATTTGACCGCGCCAGCCACTCAAGCATTTACTCATTCAAGCATTTAAGCAATAGATCAGCTCCTTTAGCTGGCACACAAGTTTGTCGCCCTCCGTTGTCACTAATTCCAGATGCCCGAAGCGGTTTACCCCAGTGATAACGGCTCTTATTTTTTTGTCGTGATACAAATAAGCACACTCCTTGCCAAGGTTCAGCAAGTATGACAAATACTCCCTGTCCATTTCTTCCCAACTCCCCGTCGTTGCCCTTTGCAGTTGCCCGTAACGTTTGGCAATAGCTTCGACCACGCCTGTCAACACCTCCTCCAGCGCAAACTCCCTGCCCGTGACAAGCAACACCGACGTTGGGTTGGGCACCCAATCGGGAAAGACTGTCTGGTTCACATTCAGCCCCACACCCACAATGGAGGCTGCCATACAGTTCCCCTTCACGCGATTTGAAATCAGCACTCCGCAAATCTTCTTGTCGCCTACGTAAATGTCATTCGGCCATTTGATGTGCACCCGCTGCCCCTTCGGCAAAATCTCGGACAGCCAGTCGGCAATGCCCAGCGACACGGCTTTCGTGAGCATATACTGATCTTCCATCGGCAGGAAAACAGGCTTGAGCACAAGGCTGAACGTGACGTTTTTGCCCGGCTCGGCATTCCAGCAGTTCCCCCGCTGACCGATACCGGCAGTCTGCTCCCGTGTGCTAATGACAGTGAACTCCTCAACCGTCGCAAGGTCGAGGAGTTCGCAATACTGATTGGTTGATTCTAACGAATCAAAACAACGCAAATACATAGTCTTAAAATTGAAAAGTGAAAATTGAAAAGTGAAAAATATCCGGGTGCGGCAGCAACTTTCAATTTTCAATTTTCAACTTTCAATTACTCTACACGGTCATTATCTCTTTTTCCTTGGCGGTGTAGATTTTGTCACACTCGGCAATAAACTTGTCGGTAATGTCCTGTATCTCTTTCTCCACCTGTTTCACCTCGTCCTCAGGCACCGACTTGTCCTTCAGTTTCTTCACCTTGTCCATCACATTGCGGCGGGCGTTGCGGATATTCACCTTGCTGTTCTCCACCTCTGTCTTGGCGGCTTTCGACAGCTCTTTGCGGCGTTCCTCCGTCAGCGGCGGGATGACGATGCGCAGAATGTCGCCCTCGTGGCGCGGCGTGAAGCCCAGGTTGGCGTCGAGAATGGCCTTGTTGATGGCTCCGATGATGGTCTTTTCCCAGGGCTGGATGATGATGGTGCGCGGGTCGGGGGTGTTGATGTTGGCGGTCTGACTGATTTCGGTGGGGGTACCGTAATAGTCAATCTTCACACCGTCGAGCATTCCTGGGTTGGCCTTCCCGGCACGGATTTTTTCAAGTTCCTTTTCGAGGAAATGAATGGCGGACTGCATGCTGTTGTTCGCCTCGGTGATGCAGGCTTTCGATAGGTCGTTCATATTGTTGTGTTTTAAATGTTATTCTTCGATGTTTGTTTGAGAGTTTGAGGGTTCAAGGGTCTAAAGGTTAAAAGGTTTAAGGGTTCAAGGGTTTGAGGGTTAAAAACTCTTTCTCCCCTAAAACCTTAAAACTTTTCAACCTTAAAACCATAAAACCTTCCTCCCTTAAAACCATAAAACCTTCCTCCCCTAAAACCTTTCAACTTTCAATTCTCCCCTTTTGTCACCTCGGTGCCTATGGGCTCGCCCGTCACCACCTTCAGCAGGTTGCCGGGCTGGTTCATGTCAAACACATAGATGGGCAGGTCGTTCTCCTCACACAGGGCAAAAGCCGTCAGGTCCATAATCTTCAGCTTCTTGCCAAGAGCTTCCTGGAAAGTGAGACGGTCGTACTTGGTGGCGGTGGGGTCTTTCTCCGGGTCAGCGGTATAAACACCGTCCACGCGTGTACCCTTCAATATCACGTCGGCTTTGATTTCAATGGCGCGCAGCGTCGAGGCGGTATCGGTGGTGAAGAACGGGTTGCCCGTGCCGCCGCCGATGACTACCACACGACCCTCCTGCATGGCCTCGATGGCGCGTCGGCGCGACATCTCCTTGCAGATCGGCTCTATGGCCAGGCCGCCCAGCAGCTCGGTCTTCATGCCCTGCTTCTCCAGTTCGGCCTGCAAGGCCATGCTGTTGATAAGCGTGGCCAGCATGCCCATATAGTCACCCTGCACCCGGTCCATGCCCTTCGATGCACCGCTCAGCCCGCGGAAAATGTTGCCGCCGCCAATCACTATGGCCACCTCCACACCGTGGTCGACAGCCTCCTTAATATCCTTGGCATATTGCTCCAGCATCTCCGGCGCAATACCGTAACTCTGCTTTCCCATGAGCGATTCACCGCTCAATTTCAAAAGAACACGATTGTATTTCATGGTGTATCGTTTTTGTATTGTATTCTATATAAGGTCGCTATGCCAAAGCGGCACAACCGAAACAGAATACTAAAATACCAAAAAAAACTAAAATGGCAAGTTTTTTTTTCAAAAACACCCCCCCGACACCCCGTCGAAGAGACAATGCAGCGTCGCAGTAACGTCGCTCCCCTTCCCTTATAGCAGGGGAGAAAGAACGAATACAAAGTGGAAAAGAAACGGATACTGTTGGTCGCTACACAGAGAGGTAATTCTATTAATTGCTTGCAATTATAGTCTTATATTCTTAATAGAATCAAAATGTGCAATCTACAAATTCTTGATAAATAGAAATCCCCTATACTGTAATGTATGAAATCGTCTCACCCCAAAGTGTCGGCTATCTTGTCCACATTCATGCTGCGGGCGGAGGCGTCGAATATCTCCTTGTACAGCCCACCTTGCCGATAGACCTCTGTCGGTGTGCCGTGCTGCACTGCGTGGCCGGTGTCGAGTACATAGAGCGCATCGGAGTCGATTATCTGCCCGATATTGTGGCTGATGACAATCACCGTGCGGCCCTGTTTGATGGCATCGATAGAGGACTTTATCTGCTCCGTGGCGATAGCGTCGAGGCTGGCGGTGGGCTCGTCGAGGAAGATAATGGGGGGATTCTTCAGGAACATGCGGGCAATGGCAATCCGCTGCTGCTGGCCGCCGCTCAACTGCAGGGCATTGGCCTCGAAGCCGCCCGGCAACGCCACAATCTGGTCATAGATATATGCCTGCCGTGCGGCCTGTTCCACCTCTTCGTGGGTTGCCGAAGGGTTGCCGTAGCGGATATTCTCCTCGATGGTGCCGCTGAAGATATGGTTCTTCTGCAACACCAGCCCGATGTTGTCGCGCAGCACTTGGGTGTCCCATTCCTTCAGCGGCACGCCGTCCAATGTGATGCTGCCGCTGTCGGGGGCATAGAACTTGTCCAACAGGTTGACAATGGTGGTCTTGCCCGCACCGCTTAACCCCACCAAAGCGGTGGTCTTGCCCGGCTCGATGGTCATGCTGAGGTCTCGGATGGCATGGGTGCCGTTACTGTAGGTAAACTCCACGTTTTTCAATTCAAAAGCACCTCTCACCACAGCGGGGCGATGGCTACCGGTCGGCTCCACCTCGCTGTCGGCCTCCAGTATGCCGAAGAAGCCCTCGGCATATATCAGTGCGTCGTTCAGGTCGTCGTAGATGCGGTGTAGCTGACGTATCGGCGCGCTAACGTTGCTGAACAGCAGCACGTGGTACATAATCTTACCGATGGTCATGCCCGGGTAGTCAATCAGCACCAGGTAGGCGGTGAGAATGATTATCAGCACTGTGCCAATCTGCTCCACAAAGGTCTTCAACCCCTCGAAGAGGAAGCTGATGCGCCGTGTCGCCATCTGCTGGTCGGTGGAATCGTTTTGCAGCTTTGCCTGACGGTCGGCCTCCAGCCGCTCGCGGTTGAACGACTTGATGACACCCATGCTCTCAATGATGTTCATGATGCCGTGGTTCAACGCCTGGTGGGTGCCGAACACGCGCCTGCGCCACCCCTTCATCCGCACCCCTTGGCGGGCGGTGATGAAGAAATAGACAGGGATGATGGCCAACGCCACAAGCCCCACATACACATTGGCGGCAAACATCAGCACCAACGCCATCACCGCGCTGGTGAACAGGGGCAGGATGTCGATAAAGAAGTTCTTGACCGTATTGCTCAAGCTCATCACGCCGCGGTCGATGCGGGTCTGCAGCTTGCCCGGCTCGTTGCCCTCGTTGCTGAAGAACGCCATGCGGAACTGCAGGATGCGGTCCACCACCCGCAGCGAGAGGTCGCGGCTGACGTTAATCCTTATCTTCTCACCAAAGATGCGCTGCCCAAAGGTAATCACCGCAGCCAGCACCTCCTTGCCCAACAGCACCGCGCTGACGATAAGCAGCAACCGTGCTGCCTCACCCCACTCGAAGCCCCCTTCCATATGCAGCAGGGCATTGATAGCATCCACCGCGCGGTCGAGCACCACAGCATTCACCTGCGCCATCAGTGACCCCACAAAAGTGAGTATCAGAGTCAATATCAGCAGCCACCTGTATGGTAGCACAAAGGGCAGCAGCTTCTTCAACAAGCCGCCAACGCCCATCTTTGAAACCGAATCATCCATTTACTATCACCTTTCAAATTCGGTGCAAATATACGCAAATTCCCTGACATATACACAGGTTCATGGATTTTATAATTCTAGAGAATTGAGAATTAGTGAATTGTGCAATTCCTAAAACCTTTTAACCCTAAAACCCTTTAACCGTCAAACCCTAAAACCCTTTAACCTCAAACCTTCAATCAATAGCATCCTACAAAAATAGGTAATAAAAGACATCCTTTGCACAATAAACAAAGTACCGGTTCGTTTTATTGGCATGAAAAGAACACTCCACCATATTATGGTCAAACCACATATCCCGATGCACATTGCATGGGTGGTGCTGTTGTTCTTTTTATCCTCGGAAGCCTTTGCCCAGACTCCTGCACCAAACACCTCCTCCCGTTCTGATAACAACTTACATCAAACCCATGACAACCGTCCCCAGTGGCAAGACGTTGGTTTGAAAGACATCCTGATGGTGGAAGGACAATCCACTGTAACGGCTCCCAATCCTGTGCGTCCGCTGCACGACGGAGCAGGTCAAGGAGGCTCTCACGGTCTCGTGGACCCCATACTCCACCACCGTAGTACCCTTTATGCCGTATCGCCAAAAGGCACAACAAGGGTTTCTCTATATCTCTGGCATTTTCTCCGACTCTGATTCCGTTTTCCATCCTATCGTGACAACCTATATAGGGGTTGTATGTTAGCTACCATCCGACAGCAACACTGTCGATTGATAGCCACTTAATAATATAGTGGCTCTGCCACATACATAAACAAATCAACTTTACACAATGGAAAACATCAAAAAACAAATATACACCTTGCCCGAGATACGCCGCATTATAAAACCTCTTTGGACAGGATGGATTGTCACCGCCTTAGGTGCGGTGTGCGGCTTTGTCAGTGCATTCTGTGAAAACATCTCATCCGACTTGATATATGTAGCAATCATAGGTGTGATGAGCCTCATCCTCACGCTGTGCTACTATTTATTTGGCGATAGCCGCCGACCATACCACAAAGAGCTGCACGCAGTGCTCGAACCAGAAGTCTTTTACTATGATTATTCCGAGCAGCAACCCCTACTCGACGCACTGGAATCTGGCGACGAGAAGGCTTTCGCATCAATCAAAAGAGTTTCCCAACCCCAGCTCATTCTGGTACGCTACAGCGACAAAGCTGAAACCATCTACTACTCGCAACTGCTCCGTTCTACCTCCAATGGGGAAAACGAGCCTCTCACTGACCTCTTTGTCAACAATCTAAACAAGTAATCATCATGGACATAAACGAATATATATCTACCCAGATGTCTGGGAAAATAGAACGACGCTCCAACTCAATATTGGTGCCAGTTATAGTCTGCGCCGTTGGAATCATCTGTTTGGTTTTGGCATATACCGCACATCCATCCGATGCATTGCAAATCACTCTGCTTACCCTTGGGTTTATCCTTTCCTTTACCGGGCTCGTATGGGCGATACTCTGTGCCACCCATACTTTATGGCACTACCACTACCTTCCCACCAACTCTCCCATGCGAGACAGAACACTATACCTGTCCGCAGAAGACTTTCGATACTGCTCCGAGGTGCTCAATAGCGGCAAAACCGACGCGTTGAAAACCCTCTGTCCAATACCGAGTTCCAACTCAGTACTCCATATAGTCTATAGTAGAGACATGAACTTTGCCCTGCTACAATCCGGACACCGGGACACCTCCCAAATGGAGCCTACCAGTCCCGTGGTCACACTCACTGGCAATGAGGTCGCCAGCATCTCTTCATTGCTGCGGTAAACACTACTATAGGGCTTTGTGCCTTCTCTTTTGGGAAACACAAAGCCCTTTTTGCATCCCTCCGATTGAGTCTCTCTATATAACACAATAAAACACGACGATATACGTTATAAGTCAAGACATTCTTATATTATGAAGAAATTATTTATTCTCAGCACCATTGTGTGCGCCATCGGGTTGACAACTGCCTGCAAAAATGGGGCACAACGTCTCACTGCAATCGATTTTGCCAATGTCCAAGAGTACATTGCAGTCGATGACGAGAACTTCAAGGTGGACTCTATCAACGGCTATTCCACCTTCTCCGCCGACAACCGCATAGCCATCATCCCCGAGCAAATCACGCAAAAGCAGTATGAGCAACTGCTAACTGACCGCTATACCCTACAGCCCATCCCCGTGGACACCAACAGCACTCTGTATGCCGAACTATACGAACTATCCAATCCCGCCTCAAGG
>JAEEGI010003362.1_pt1 | contig 38162 bp, 29 predicted proteins | sample 8958751 | NCBI WGS metagenome assembly JAEEGI01 (sample SAMN16246545, study PRJNA631951) | gut metagenome | biome: gut microbiome; feature: rumen; material: KS-attached | host: Bos | place: Iran: Karaj | collected 2018-10 | reverse complement strand
TTTGATGTCCGCAGTGATATCGAGCATCGGATTTTGCCCCACAAAATCCAAGAGACAAAACCGGCGTGACCGCAGCGGTCACGCCGGTTTCATATCCTTTTGAGCCGGTGATTGCCGCCTCAAAACAGCTTCTTTATGGAGTACGCCCCGAGGCGGTCCTTTTTTTAGGGGACAGGGGACAGGGAACAGGGAACAGGGAACAGGGAACAGGGAACAGGGGACGGGTTCAGTCCGCTGTTTTTTCTTTATAGATCCGCTGCACGATGGCTTCCATCTGCGGCAGCACGCGCTCGATCTCTTCTACCATCCGGAACTGGTTGCGGGCGCGCACCAGATTGTGGTCGGGATAATCGATCTTGAAATAGGTGTCGCCGCAAAGATAGTCCGTGAGGAACCGCACGCCGCATTCATAGGTCATCAGCCACGCGGAATAGGCCAGGTGGTCGACCTCCGCCTTGGTCAGCGCGTCGGCGCAGGCGGACAAATATCCGTCCGTATAGGCTTCGAACAGGTCGAGCGAGATCGAGACCTTTGTGAGATCCGGCTCGTCCTCCAGCGCCGTTTTGGCCCCGAAGCGGATCGCGTCGCCGAAATCATACAGGCTCAGCCCCGGCATGATCGTGTCGAGGTCGATCACGCAAAGGCCCTGCTTCGTCGTTTCGTCAAAGAGAATGTTGTTCAGCTTGGTGTCGTTGTGCGTCACGCGCAGCGGCACCTTGCCTTCCTCCAGCAGCCGCAGCGCCTCGCCGGCGTTCTTTTCGCGCGCCAGCGCAAAGCCGATCTCCTTCTGCACGCCGGCCGCGCGGTTGATGCAGTCGGCCTCTGCGGCGGCCTTGAGCGCTTCCACGCGCTTCGGCGTGTGGTGAAAGTCGGGGATGGTCTCATAGAGGTTTTCGATCGGGTAGTTCGCGAGCAGACGCTGGAACCGGCCGAAGCTTTCGCCCGCCGAGCGGAAGATGGCGCTGTCTTCAATCAGATCATAGGTGAAGCTGCGGTCGATGAAGGCGTAGATGCGCCAGCAGTAGTCGCCGTCGTGCAGGCACAGCGCCCCGTCGGTCGTCTTGCGGAAATGCAGCGTTTCGCGTTCGGGGTCGCCGCCGGCTTCGCGGATCCGCTTGCGCAGATAGTGGGTCACGTTGACCACGTTCTGCATCAGCGCGTCGGGGTCCCTGAACACCGCGGTGTTGATGTTCTGCACCAGATACTTGCGCTCCTCGCCCTCTTCGCAGAACACGACCAGAAACGTGGAATTGATGTGGCCGTCGGTGAAGGTCTTGTAGCGGACCGGCTCGCCCTCGATGCCGAAGGCGCGGCAGACGTCAATGATTTTTCGGAATGCGATCATGGCTGAAACTCCCTTATCTCCAGTGTTGCAAAATGCTCCGGCGCGTGAAAGCCGGGCGGGTTGCCGCCCATCGGGGCGAACGACGCCCAATGCGGGCGCGCGGTTTTATCGCCGCATTTGAAGCAGCAGAAGCGGTAGTCGCCCGCCGCCGCGTTGAACGGCGCGCCGCCCAGCGCTTCGAGCAGGGCGCACGGCACGAACAGCGACACGCCCCAGCCGGCCTGCTGCGGCAGCGGGGCGACGGCCGGCGAAAGCGCGGTCAGTTCCCTTGTGAAGACGCGGTCTTCGCGCGCCTTGCCCCACTGCGCCAGAAAGACGCCCCGCGGGTTCATTTCCACGTTGAGATAGCCCTTGCCGGCGGCGGGCTCGAAGAAGCATTCGAGGCAGCTGTCTTCCCAGACGGGGCCGTCGCGCTCTGTGCAGACGGCGCGGACGTCGGTTTCGTCGGTCCAAAGGCGGGCGCGGACGCCTTCGCCTTTGACGAAGCAAAGCTGAAAAAAGCTCTTCGGCCGGTACGGCGCGCCGCTCTCCCAGTGGAAACGATCGATTGCGCCGACCGGGACGTGTTCCCAGATCGGCGCAGTCTCAAACGCGTAACTCCGATAAACGGTGCTCATTCGCTTTTTTCTTTCAGATAGTACATGCGGGAATCGGTGTCGAGCAGGATGCGGCTGACGCCGGGCTTGTAGCCGGAGAGCACGAACGGCTGGTGCGGCTTGAAGCCGGAGGCCATCAGCGCGTCGCCGCCGATGGTGTAGTTTTCTTTTTCACAGCGCAGCTTGACGGTCTCGGCCAAAAAGTCATAGAGCTTGCTCTCTTCCAGATCGATCTTCTTGGGCAGCGGGGTGTTGATGATCTCGCCGATGTTGCGGATCGAGAACAGCTGCACGCGCGTGGAAATGTCATATTCCTTTTCCGCGTCCAGATCGGTGAAGCGGATCACGTCGTTGCCCCAGTTGGGAATCGTGCGGTTGATGAAGTAGCCCATCATGCTCTCGGTCTTGTCGGGCGCAGTGATCTGCCACTTGCAGATGTTGTCGGTGAAGAAATCTCCGATGCGGCTGAATTCGCCGAACTGCAGCAGCTTTCTGTGCTGCTTATAGAATTCGATCTGCTTTTTGACCGCCGCTTTGTCGAACTTCGAAAGCGTGGTCACGTCCAGCTCGTAGCCCAAAAGACCGAAGGCCGACACGTTGAAGCGGTGCTCGATGCCCGACTGCCGGAGGCAGGCGAACGACGGCGTGCAGGCCACGTGCATCGTCATGACCGACTGCGGATAGCCGTAGGACGTGCCCGACTGGATGTAGATGCGCTCGAGCGGGTCGGTGTCGTCGCTCGTCCAGCACTGCGGAATATAGCAGAACGAACCGAGGTCGAAGCGGTTGCCGCCCGAGGAGCAGGATTCGAACAGAATTTCGGGGAACTTTTCGGTCAGCGCGCCCCAGATCTCATAAAGGCCGAGGATGAAGCGGTGGAAGAATTCGCCGCTGCGGGCGTCCTTGCGGTGCGAAAAGACGTCGGACAGCTGACGGTTGTAGTCCCATTTGATGTATTCGATATGGCCGTAGCGGAACACGTCGGTCATGGTGTTGATGATGTATTCCACCACGTCGGGATTCGTCAGGTCCAGCACCAGCTGGTTGCGGCCCTGCGTGGGCTCATAGGTGTCGGTCTTGATCGCCCAGTTGGGATGGGCGCGATACAGGTCGCTGTCGGGCGAGACCATCTCCGGCTCCACCCAAAGGCCGAACTTCAGCCCCATGGCGTTGATCTTCTTCGCCAGACCGTCGATGCCGGAGGGCAGCTTCTTTTTGTTCACGACCCAGTCGCCCAGCGAGCACTTGTCGTTGTTGCGCTTGCCGAACCAGCCGTCGTCCAGCACGAACAGCTCCGCGCCGAGGTCCTTGGCGGCCTGCGCAATGCCGAGGATCTTCTTTTCGTTGAAGTTGAAATAGGTCGCTTCCCAGTTGTTCACGAGGATCGGACGCTCCTTGTTCTTCCAGAAGCCGCGCACGATGTGCTCTTTCACAAACAGGTGCATATTCTGGCTCATGCCGTTGAGGCCCTTGTCGGAGAAGGTGAGCACGCTTTCGGGCGTGTCGAAGCTCTTGTCGGGCTCCAGCAGCCAGTCGAACTCGAACGGGTTGATGCCGTTCTGGATGCGCACCAGGCCGTGGGTCGAAACCTCGGCGCGGGCAATGTGGTTGCCGGAATAGACGAGGTTGAAGCCGTAGCATTCGCCCTGCAGCTCGTCGCAGGAACCGACCTTGATTGCAAAGAACGGGTTGTGGCGGTTGGAGCTCGCGCCCGAGATCGAACCGAACGAGGTGACGCCGGGCAAAAGCTTGTGCTCGTGCTTATAGCGCTCGCGGATCCACGCGCCGTCAAAGGTCAGCATGGTGTAGTCGCCGCGCTGCAGATCGAGCTGCATGCTCATCAGTTCCTTGATATGGATCGGATGCTTGCTCTTGTTCAAAAGGCGCGTGGCGCGCGTGATGACGTTGCAGTCTTCAAACACCGTATAGAACAGCTGCAGCTCTGCGCCGAGGATCTTGTCTTCCAGCACCACGGTGAGCGTTTTGCTTTCGCCGTAGGAGGAGGGCAGGCCGTGCAGCTCGGGCTTATAGTCGCTGACCGTGGCGGTCGAAAACAGAAAATCGGTGGTGAAGTTGTCGTCCGCGGCCAGCACGTCCATGGCGGGCAGGCGGTAATCGCCCTTGCCGTAGGCGGAATATTCCAGCGCGATGTGGTCCAGCGACAGGGAGGTGTCCTTCTGCGAACGGGGCGACGCGTTGCTGTAGCCGCACTCGTGCTTGTCATAAAGGAAGGTGAAGTCGTCGCGGTTGCGGATGCGCTTGCCGTAATACATGCTTTCCAGCTGGCCCGACGGCAGCGCGCGCAGGATGTAGCTGGTGTCCTTGGTCTGCAGATGGAACACGTTGTCTTTGTTGCAATAAATCATAGCTCTTTCTCCTTTATATATGGTATCAGCCAATACACAACTATTTTACAACGCGCGGCGGCCGGTTGTCAACGGCGGAAGAAACGAAAAAACACGGGCGAATTTGTGCACCCTTGCGAAAAAGAGACAGCCCCGCCGGCATCGGCAAGGGCTGTCTGTATGGGGGAAAGAGAAAGGAGGGGCGGAGGGTTATGCCGCGGCAGCGGGACTGTCGGCGCTCCAGGAAACGTCGCCGTCAATCACGCGGCAGGCGCGGACAACATACTGCGCGCCCTGGGGTGCGTCCGGAACGGTGCAGGTCAGACCGTCAACGGCCGCGTCGACCGGGACGTATTCGTTTGCTTCGCTGTCAAAGCGGAACACGCCGTAGCCGTCGGCGTCCGGCACTTCGTCCCATTGCAGGACCAGCGCGTCGCCGTTTTTGGCTGCGGTCAGCGTGTTCGGCGCTGCAACCGCAACGCGCACGGCGACCCGGCTGTGCAGGCCCTCGGTCTGCACCATCTGCTTCATCTGCGGCGTTTTGACGTAGACCATGCAGTCGTTGCGCAGGAAATACAGGAAGTTGCCGTCCTGCAGCGCGAAATATCGGAACTGTTCCAGACTGCGCTGCAGCAGCGTCGGATCGGTGCTGTTGAGAAAGACCGTTTTCAGGTTGACCGACGCGAGGAACGCATACGGGTGCACATACTGAATCCCCGCGGAAATCACGAACTTTTGCAGCGCCCAGCAATAGCCGAATGCGGCGGAGTCAATGGAGACGATTTTGGTGGTGTTCTTGACCCTGGTCAGGTTGTCGCAATGATGGAACGCCGCGTTTTCGATCCAGATGCCGCTTGTCTTTTTGGGGAAAACGACGGCTTTCAGGTAATCGCAGTCCTGAAACATGCCGTCTGCAACCACGAGCGGGGTATCGTCGCCGGTCTCTGCGGCGTCGCGGAAGGTCACCTTGACAAGACTGCCGCAGTTTTCAAACGCGCCCCAGCCGCCGAAGCCGGCGCAGGGCAGCGACACTTTCCGCAGGCCGGTGTTGGCGAACGCGTGCGCACCGATTGTTTTCAGCGTATCGGGGAACTGAAACGAAGTAAGCAGACGGCAGTTTTCAAAAGCGCCGTTGCCGATCTCCGTCAGCGTCTTCATTTCCACTTTTTTGAGCGACGTACAGTTGCGGAACGCATAATCTGGAATTCCGGTAACGCCGTCGGGGAACCGGACCGTTTTGAGTCGGCTGAAATCGGAAAAGGCACTGGCAGTGATATAAGTGATGGAATCCGGTAAAACAATTTTGCGTACGGCGTTGCTGGTGCGGTGGCTGGAATAGTATGCGTCCGCGTCAATGTTATAACCGCCGGTCTCGATTGCCGTGACGGGGACGCCGCCGATGCTCTCACGGATCTTGATGGTCGTCTTCGTGTTGTTTTTTGCCGCCTCGGCGGTGTCGAAAAAGTCGGTGACGGCGTAAAAGGCGGGCCATTCATTGTTGTAGCTGGAACAATACTTGTATACAACGTGGTCGATCACCTTGACGTTGGTCTTGTCGGCTTTTGCCGCGCTGACAGAAAAGCCGCACAGAAAAAGGGCTGCCAGAGTAAACAGGAAAACAGAAAGCTTTTTCATGGGAACTGCTCCTTTCGTTTTTTCGAAGCTCGGTTTTTTCAAAAGCCCGCTGCCGTCTGTCGTATCAGCGACAGCGGGCAAGGGAAAGAGAGGCGGGCAACTATTTGAGATCGGCCTTCACAATCACCTTGTTGGTGCAGCCTTTATCAAGAAAGGCCTGCTTCATATCCGCCGTCCGGACATAGATTCTGCAGTCCTTCGGCAGCGTGTAAATAAACCGGTGGTCGACCCAGAGGAAAGAGGGGTCGGTGGTGAGCACGCGCAGCTTTTTGAGCGCCTTGCAGCCCTTGAAGGTCGTGGGCGGGATCTGGCGCGTCACCTTGATGACCCGGTGGTCGCCGACGGTCATGTGGTAGCTGTGCTTTTTGCCGATGGTGAAGCTTGCGAGCGATGCACAGCCGCGAAAACTTTCGTCGGACATCCAGTAGATGCGGCTGTCAAAAGACAGCTTTTTGAGCGCCGTGCAGTTGTGGAACGTTCGCCATTCCAGGTCAACGCGTTTCACCGTGTCGGGCAGGGTCACGCTTGTCAGCGACGTGCAGCCGTCAAACATGTTTTCGGGAAGCGTCAGCTCTTTCGGCGCGGGTTCGGTGAACACGACTTTTTTCAGCTGCGTGCACCCGGCAAAGATGCTGCCGCGGCTTTGCTCGTGACCGTAAAATGAGATGTCCGCCGGGAGCTTTACGCTGACAAGGCCGCTGTTTTTGAACGCGTCGCCGCCGATGGTCTTCACCGTGTCGGGTACCTTGAAGGAGCGCAGATTCTTGCAGTCCTTGAATGCGTTCTGGTGGATGCCGGTCAGCTTTCCTTTCCAGGTTACTTTTTTCAGCGATTTGCAGCCTTCAAACCAGCGTTCGCCTATTGTGTTGATCGGTGCAAGAATACGGACGGTCTCCAGACTGTCCATTTTCCAGAACGGCGGCTGATCTTCCTCAAAGCCGAAGTTTCTGACCGATGCCGGGATGACTAACGTTTTGACGCCGTCCAGCGCGGAAAAGCAGGCGTAGCCAAGACAGCGCAGTGTGTCCGGCAGTGTGATCTCCGTCACGTTGCGGTAGGTGCCGTTCTTATACCACAGGCCGCCGGCGAAGCCCAGAATGGACGTGACGGGCTTGCCGTCGATCTCCGGCACGATATGGATCGCGGTTGCGGTTTCGGCGATCTCGTTCGTGGCGAAGTAATCCGCTACCATCCACTCAGCGGGGCCGTTCATCTGATATACCACGCCGTCGACGATGCGCGTGCCTTCGTCCTCCTGATAGGGACGGTCGGCAGGCGCCGCACACACGCACACGGCGCAGACAAAGAGCAGCAAAAGCGCCAAAAACAGGAATAAAACCTTTTTCATTTGATTGATCCTCCCATCAGTCGGTATTTCAAACAAAAGCGGAGCAAACCGTGCAAAAGTGTCACGCAAGGTCGTGCTTGACGATAACCTTGTTGGTGCAGCCTTTGTCCAAAAAGGCCTGCTTCATGCCGTTCGTGCAAACATAGATTCTGCAGCTTTCCGGCAGGGTCTGCAGGAAAGCGCTGTCTGCGGAAAGGAAGGCGGCGGACGTGCCGGTGAAGCGCAGCTTCAAAAGGCCTTTACAGTGAAGCAGCGCGCTGCCGTCCAGTCGGCGAAGCCGACCGGAAAGCGTCAGCGCCGGCAGGGCCTTGCAGCCGTAGAACGCTTTCGGACGGACGCTCACGATGGCGCCGCTGTTTTGGATCTTCGTCAGACGCACGCAGCGCGCGAACGCCCTGGAACCGATGGTGACCTTTGCGCTTTTAGGCAGCGTGACCTGCTCCAGAGTCCTAAGGCCCGAAAAGCAGCTGCCCGGAATGGTGAGCTTGCCCGTCCGATCCTCCAGCGTGACCTGCTTCAGCTTGGCCATGCCGCTGAACCAGAAGGTGCCGCAAGCCGCCGGAACGGTCAGTTCCACGATCGCCGTGTTCAAAAAGGCGTCGCGGCAGACGGTGCGCAGGGTGTCCGGCAAAGCAATGCGTTCCAGCTTGGCGCAGTCGGCGAACACGCCGCTTTCCAGCGCGGTCAGCCGTCGGCTCAGCCGCACGCTTCTCAGCGCGCTGCAGCCCCGGAACGTGTCGTTCTTCAGAACGGTCATCTGATCCGGCATGCGTACTGCTTCCAGCGCGGTGCAGTTCGCAAAGGCGCTGCTTTGGATGCGGCGCAGACTTTGCGGCAGGAAAAGTTTCTGCAGCGACTTGCAGCCGCGGAACGCGGCGCGGTCGATCTTTTTCAGGTTGTCTGAAAACGAAACGGCGGCAAGCGACTTGCAGTGCTGGAACGCCGCACTGCCGATGGAAGCGATGGAAGCAGCGTTATCAACGGTTTTCAGCTTTTTGCAGTTGCTGAACGCGTAGTAGCCGACCTTGACACGTCCGCTTTTCGGCAGCGTCACTTCCTGCAGGCTGCGGCAGTTTGCAAAGGCAAAGGGCGGCAGGGTCAGCGTGGCCGTTCTGTCCTCGATCACGACGCGCCGCAGCAGCGGCAGGCTTTCGAACGAGAACGACTTGCAGACGGCGGGAATCGTGACCTCCGTCAGGGCGGTGTCATAGAACGCGTTTCGCTCGATCGCTTCCAGCGACGCCGGGAACGCGACAGCGGTCAGCTTTGCGCAGGCGCCAAAGGCGTTGTCGCCGATCGTTTTGAGCCCCGCGCCGAGCTGCACGTCGGAAAGCTGTCCGCACATGGCGAACGAGCTCGACCCCAGCGTCGTTACTCCGTCCGGAATCCGGACCGCTTCCAGCGCGGCGCACCGGTTGAACGCGTTGCGGCCGATGGTGCGCAGCGAAGCCGGCAGCCTGATCTCCCGCAGCGCGGTACAATAGTAGAAAGCATAAGCGCCGATCTCTTCCACGCTGTCCGGCAGCAGAACGCTCTGCAGCCGCGTCATGCACGGAAACGAAAAGGCGCCGATCGTCTTGACGGAAGGCGGGATCGTGATCGATTCGCAGGCCGCGTCGTCCGCGCTGACGAAATAGTCCGGGGCGGCCGGGTCCCAGATCAGTTCGCCGTCCGGGCCCTCGTCCCAGGATGCGGTTGGTTTGATCGCGTAAACGGGGATGCCGTCGATCTCCTCGCGAATGGTGATTTCCTTGACGGTCTGCTTTGCTTTTTTGCTGTCGAACAGCGAAACGACCGTCCAGGACGATTCCCCGTCCGCGGTCTCCAGTTGATAGACGACGTGATCAACAATGCGGACGTCGCCGTCCTGCGCGCAGGCGCACACGGCGCAGACAAAGAGCAGCAAAAGCGTCAGCCCCAAAAATGCAAGCTTTTTCATTTGGATCAACCTCCGGTTTTATCATAGCATCTGCATGGTGCCGCTTTGTTTCGGCACTGTGAATGTTTCCTTAAGATTTCGGAACAAGTCATTGCCGCCGAAAAACCCTTTCATGTATATATGTCAAAAAACAAAAAAGCTTACAGAAAAAGCCGAAAAAATATTTCGGCTCCGCGTTTCTGCGCTTCGGATTCTTAATTTTCCCGCGGACATCTTGCAAAGAACGGAAAATCATGCTATCATAACTATAACTGTGCAAGCAGCAATCTCGCAAGGGGAGTGTTTACCATAAAGAAGGAAAGTTACCGTTTTTCGGTGGTCGTGCCCGTCTATAACGTGGAGGCCTATCTGGAAGAGATGATCGAATCGGTGACGGCGCAGACCGTCGGCTTTGAAAAGAATATCCAGCTGATTCTGGTCAACGACGGCTCGCCCGACAACAGCGGCGAGATCTGCCGGCGCTATCTGGCGCAGTATCCGGATAACATCGTCTATATCGAGCAGGAAAACGCCGGCGTTTCCGCCGCGCGCAACCGCGGCATGGAAGAGATCCGCGGCGAGATCGTCAACTTCATCGATTCCGACGACAAGTGGGAGCCCGACGCGTTCGAAAAAGTCGACGCCTTTTTCTCGGAGCATCTGTCCGAGATCGACGTGGCCACCACCTCGATCCAGCTGTTCGAAGCGGTGGAAAAGCCCCACATCACCAACTACCGCATGGAAAAGGGCAGCCGCGTGGCCGACCTTCTGACCCACGCGGAGTCGGGCAGCATCGTGCTGCAGGTGGCGTCCTCGTTCTTCAAAGCCTCCGCGATCAAAAACGTCCGCTTTGCCGAAAGCCTGATCTACGGCGAAGACTCCATGTTCGTCAACACGGTCCTGCTCAAAAAGATGAAGGTCGGCTTCGTGGCCGAAGCGAACTATTTCTACCGCCGCCGCGAAAGCAACACCTCCGCCGTGCAGACGATCAAGCAGACGCCCTATTACTTCATCGACTGTCTGGAAGACTACCACATGGCGCTGATCCGTCTGGCGCTGGAAAAATACCGCTGCGTGCCGGAATACATTCAGAACGTGGTGTATTACGACCTGTGCTGGCGCTTCAAGGAGCCCGCCTATCAGTATCTCAGCGAGGAACAGATGCAGCGTTTCCGCAAAACGGCGCAGCACATCCTTGCCTATATTGATGACACGGTCATCCTCAAGAATAAGCTGCACAAGACCTATCCCCACAAGATGCTGGCCATTGATCTCAAATACGGCACCGACAACGCCATGCAGCACAGCATGTATGACAAGGGCCGCAAGATGATTCTGTTCCAGGGCATCCCGATGTTCGATTTCAAGCGCAACCGCTTTTTGCTCTATATCAACTTTTGCAAGGTGGAAAAGAAAAAGCTGGTCATCGAAGGCATTGTTGCCCGCTGGCTGTTCCGCCTGACCGACAAGAAGGTGCGCTTCTGGTTCTCGCTCAACGGCGAAGCCGTGGAGCCGAAGCTGCGCCGCTATGCGCATTCCCTGCTGGAGACCTGCTTCGATTCCGAAGAAAAGTTCTTCCGCTTTCGCGTGGAATACCCGCTGCCGCAGGAGCTGCCCGAAGAGGAGATCAAGATCTATCCGTACGTGACCTTCGGCAAAAGCAAGGCGAAGCTGGGCATGAACTTCGGCAAATTCACCGTTTCGGCCAACCATCTTTCGCCCGCCTGCCAGATCGTCGGCGACTACGTGCTGCGCAACTACCGCACCGTGATCCGCCTGCAGCCGATTCCGCCCCGCACCAACCGCAAGCTGCTGCGCTGGAAGATCGAAAAGGAATGCCAGCGCGCCCTGCGCGAGATGGGCCGCAAGGACCTGGCCGCGCTGCGTATGCGGTGCCTGATGCACCGGGCGCTTTCGCGCGACAAGCGCAGGATCTGGATCATCTCCGACCGGGTGGAGAACGCGGGCGACAACGGCGAGATCTTCTTCAAATACGTCAACAGCGTAATCAAAGCGCAGGGCGGTAAGGCGAACATCCGCCCGATCTTCGCCATCAGCAAAAACGCCGCCTGCGTGGACCGGCTCAAAAAAGAGGGCGAGGTCATCTTCTTTGAAAGCAAGCAGTATCCGCTTTATTTCCTGCTGGCCGACAAGATCATTTCCTCCGGCGCGAGCGATTTCACGGCCAACCCCTTCGGCCTCGACCGCAAGTATCTGAACGACCTGTTCCGCTTCAAATACTACTATCTGCAGCACGGCGTGGCCTGCGCCGACCTGTCGGTCTGGCTGCAGCGGTTCAACAAGAACATCGACATGATCTTCGCCTCGTCCGAGCGCGAACAGGAAAGCTTTGTGACCGGCGACTACTACTATTCCGCCAGACAGGTGGCCCTGACGGGGCAGGCGCGGTTCGACGAGCTCTATGACGCGCGCGAAAAGCAGATTCTGATCCTGCCCACCTGGCGCAAGTCCATCCGCGAAAGCTATGACAAGAACACCACGAGCGTCTATTTCGACGGCTTTAAGGAAACGGAATACTTCAAGTATTACAACGGCCTGATCAACAACGAGCGCCTGCTCGAGGCCATGCGCCGGCTGGGTTACCGGGGCCTGTTCTGTATGCACCCGATCCACATGAAGCAGACGGTCGATTTTCAGGCAAACGACGTGTTCTCCGTCAACGAGGGCTACATCGACTACAACGACGTGTTTGCCCGCTCCGCGCTGATGGTGACCGACTATTCCAGCGTGCTGTTCGACTTCGCCTATCTGCGCAAGCCGGTCGTCTATACCCAGTTTGATAAGGAAGACTTCTTTGCCGGCCAGATCTATGACGAGGGCTATTTCAGCTATGAGAACGACGGCCTCGGCCCGGTCTGCTATGACATGGATTCCACCGTGGACGCCATCATCGCAGCCATGGAGCGCGACTGTCAGAACGAAGAAAAGTATCTGGCGCGGCTGGACCGGTTCTTCGCGTTCAGCGACCGGAACAATTCGAAGCGCATCTATGAGGCGATTCTGAAAAACGACAAATAACAACGGAAGGGCTGCGGGAAAAGAAAATGATCATTTTTGTGTTTCTGATACTGCTCTGCGCGCTGCCCGGCGCCAAGGCCGCCGAGCCGGGGAAGATCTTTCCCGATTACATTTCGCGCACGCAGACCACGGCGATCAACGGCGTGTTCGTGCTGCTGGTCTTCTTCAGCCACGTGAGCACCTATATCACGCTGGCAGGGCCCCTTGACGCGGCCTATCAGACCATGAAGGGCTATCTGGGCCAGCTGGTCGTGGTGACCTTCCTGTTCTTTTCCGGCTTCGGCATGATGGAATCCATCACGAAAAAGGGGATGGCCTACGTCAAGTCGATCCCGTACCGCCGCTTCTGCCGGGTGCTGCTTCACATGATCCTTGCGGTGCTGCTGTTCTGGGTGGTCGATCTGATTCTCAAAAAGCCGCCTGCGCTCAAAAACGTGCTGCTGGCCTTTATCGGCTGGACCAGCATCGGCAACAGCAACTGGTACATCTTTGCCGTGCTCGCGCTGTATGTGATCGTGTTCCTGTCATTCATCGTCTGCAAGGCCAACCGCTGGGTCGGCGCCGTGCTGACCACGGCGCTTTCGGTGCTGTTTGTATACTGGCAGATCCGCATCGGGCGCGACAGCTGGACCTACAACACGGTGATCGTGTTCGCCGCGGGCATGTGGTATTCGCTTTTGCGCGCGCCGCTGGAAAAGCTGGCCGGCCGCAGCACGCCGCTTTGGTTCTTGTCGTTCGGCGTGCTGTTCGCGCTCTATCTGGTGTTTGATTCCAGACGGGGCGGCGGCATCGAATGGTATTCCCTCTGGGCGATCTGCTTCGTGCTGGTGCTGGTGATGCTTTCCATGAAGGTGAAGCTCGGCAACCGGCTGCTGCAGTTCTTCGGTGCTCACGTGTTCAGCATCTATATCCTGCAGCGCATTCCGATGCTGCTGCTCAGCCATTTCGGCTATCAGGAGGGCCACCCCTACCGCTTCGTCGTCGCCTGCTTTGCGGCAACGCTCGTGCTGGCCGTGCTGTTTGATTTCGGCACCGACAAGCTGGACGCGCTGCTGTTCGCCCCGCGCAAACCCAAAGAGAAAAAGGAGATTCCGGCATGAAGATCAGCGGCATTCAGAAACTGACGCTCCTCGACTTTCCGGGCAAGGTGGCGTGCACGGTCTTTACGCCCGGCTGCAACCTGCGCTGTCCGTTCTGCCACAACGCGACGCTCGTGTTCTCCTGCACCGATGAGATCGGCGAAGAAAGCGTGCTTTCGTTTTTGAAAAAGCGCGTCGGCGTGCTCGACGGCGTCTGCGTCACCGGCGGCGAGCCGCTGCTGCAAAAGGACATCGCCGCCTTTCTGCGCAAGGTCAAATCGCTCGGCTATCTCGTCAAGCTCGACACCAACGGCACCTTCCCCGACCGGCTGCAGCCGTTGCTGGAAGAACGGCTCGTCGATTACGTCGCCATGGATATCAAGGCGTCGCCCGAAAACTACGACAACGCCACGGGCGTGGCGACCGACCTCGACAAGGTCCGCCGTTCGGTGGAGCTGCTCAAAGAGAGCGGCGTGGAGCACGAGTTCCGCACCACGACCGTGAAGGGGATCCACACCGCCGCCGATTTTGAGGCGATCGCGCAGTGGCTCAGCGGGGAAAAGCGCTTCTTTATCCAACAGTACCGCGTGGCCGACGACATGATCGGCGAGCCGTTCGAATCCTTCACAAAAGAGGAACTCGACACCTTTGCGGCAATTGTTGCCAAAACGGTATCCGAGGTCGCCGTGCGCGGAGAGTAAGCCTCCGCTGACCGGGGCGTGAAACACAAGATTTTGTGTTCCACAACGAAATATGGAAAAAAGTCAGGAAAAAAACGCAAGATATTGTGTTTTTCTCTTGACTTTTTCTTTTTTATGTGTTATCTTTTTTAAGCACGAGTCAGTGAACAACTTTGACATAAATATGAAGGAGAGGTAAACAAAGTGTTTGACGTTCGCAAAAGAGACGGCAAGATCGTGCCGTTCAACATCAGCAAGATTTCCGAGGCGATCAAGTCCGCGTTCGACGCGCAGGAGGTCAACTATAACGACGATCTGATCGATTTTATCGCCCTCAAGGTGGCGGCCGATTTCGACAGCAAGATCAAGGACGGCCACGTCGCCGTGGAAGACATTCAGGACTCCGTGGAGACCGTGCTGGTCAAGGCCGGCTATTCTCAGGTCGCCAAGGCCTATATTCTTTACCGCAAGCAGCGCGAAAAACTGCGCAACATGAAGTCCACCATTCTGGACTACAAGGCCGTGGTCGATTCCTACGTGAAGGTCACCGACTGGCGCGTGAAAGAGAACTCCACCGTCACCTATTCCGTCGGCGGTCTGATCCTCTCCAACTCCGGCGCCATCACCGCGAACTACTGGCTGAGCGAGATCTATGACGAAGAGATCGCGAACGCCCACCGCAACGCGGACATCCATCTGCACGACCTTTCCATGCTCACCGGCTACTGCGCCGGCTGGTCTTTAAAGCAGCTGATTCAGGAAGGCCTCGGCGGCGTCACCGGCAAGATCACCTCCGCGCCGGCCAAGCACCTGGCTACCCTTTGCAACCAGATGGTCAACTTCCTGGGCATCATGCAGAACGAATGGGCGGGCGCGCAGGCGTTCTCCTCCTTCGATACCTATCTTGCGCCGTTCGTCAAGGCCGACAACCTGACCTATGACGAGACCAAGAAGTGCATCGAGTCCTTCATCTACGGCGTGAACACCCCGTCGCGCTGGGGCACCCAGGCGCCGTTTTCCAACATCACGCTGGACTGGACGGTTCCCAACGACCTTGCCGAGCTGAACTGCATCGTCGGCGGCAAGGAAATGCCGTTCAAATATAAGGACTGCAAAAAAGAGATGGACATGGTCAACAAGGCGTTCATCGAGATCATGATCGAGGGCGACGCCAACGGCCGCGGCTTCCAGTATCCGATTCCGACCTATTCCATCACCCGCGATTTCGACTGGTCCGAAACCGAGAACAACAAGCTGCTGTTTGAGATGACCTCCAAATACGGCACGCCCTATTTCTCGAACTACGTCAACTCCGACATGGAGCCCTCCGACATCCGTTCGATGTGCTGCCGGCTGCGTCTGGATCTTCGTGAGCTGCGCAAAAAGACGGGCGGCTTCTTCGGCAGCGGCGAAAGCACCGGCTCCATCGGCGTGGTCACGATCAACATGCCGCGCATCGCCTATCTTGCCAAGGACGAAAAGGACTTCTATGACCGCCTGAACCACATGATGGACATCGCCGCCCGCTCGCTGAAGGTGAAGCGCACCATCGTGACCAAGCTGCTCGACGAGGGCCTTTATCCCTACACCAAGCGCTACCTCGGCACGTTTGAGAACCACTTCTCCACCATCGGCCTGATCGGCATGAACGAAGTGGGCCTCAACGCCAACTGGCTGCGCGCCGACCTCACCGACGAGCGCGTGCAGGCGTTCACCAAGGACGTGCTCAACCACATGCGCGAGCGCCTGAGCGACTATCAGGAGCAGTACGGCGACCTCTATAACCTCGAAGCGACCCCGGCGGAATCCACGACCTACCGCTTCGCCAAGCACGACGTGGCCCGCTATCCCGACATCATCACCGCTTCGCAGCCCGGCCGCGCCCCGTTCTATACCAACTCTTCCCACCTGCCGGTCAGCTTCACCGAAGACATCTTCGCGGCGCTCGACATTCAGGATGAGCTGCAGACGCTCTATACCTCCGGCACGGTCTTCCACGCCTTCCTGGGCGAAAAGCTGCCCGACTGGAAAGCCGCCGCTTCGCTGGTGCGCAAGATCGCCGACAACTACAAGCTGCCCTATTACACGCTGTCGCCGACCTATTCGGTCTGCAAGAACCACGGCTATCTGACGGGCGAGCAGTACACCTGCCCGATCTGCGGCGAAACCACCGAGGTCTACAGCCGCATCACCGGCTACTACCGTCCGGTGCAGAACTGGAACGACGGCAAGGCCGAAGAGTTCAAGCGCAGAAAGCTCTATAATCTGGAAACCTCCACCGCGCCGCATAAGGTCAAGCACGACGAAACGGCGCCGGCTGCCGCAGCGCCGGAGAAGGCGGAAGCGGACGGCATCTATCTGTTCGCCACCAAGACCTGCCCGAACTGCAAGATGGCCGAAAGCTTCCTCAACAAGGCGGGCCTGCCGTTCGAAAAGGTCTATGCCGAAGAGAATGAGGCGTTTGCCAAGGAGCACGGCGTCAAGATGGCGCCGACCCTGATCGTCTGCAAGGAAGGCCGGATTGAAAAGATCACCAACGTGTCGAACATCCGCAAATACATCGACACGATCGCGTAAGCAGCAAACGGGCGGGAAACCGCCCGTTTTCAATTCTGAATTCCGAATTCCGAATTGGTTTTGCTCCGCACCCGCGGAACAGAAAGGAGTTTCCCCATGTATGACGTCATCGTTATCGGCGCGGGGCCTGCCGGCCTGACCGCCGCAATCTATGCCCGCCGCGCGGAAAAAACCGTGCTCGTGCTGGAAAAAGAGACCTTCGGCGGTCAGATCACCCATTCGCCGAAGGTGGAAAACTATCCCGGATTTATTCAGATGAGCGGCAACGAGTTTGCCGAAAAGCTGATTGAGCAGGCGCTGCATCTGGAAGCGGAGATCGAGCTGGACGAAGCGAAGGCGATTGAAGATCACGGCGATTTCAAGCGCGTGATCTGCGAAAACGGCAGCTTTGACGGCAGAACGGTGATTCTTGCCACCGGCTCCAAGCACCGCCAGCTCGGCGTGGCGCGGGAAAACGACTTCGTGGGCGCGGGCGTCAGCTACTGTGCGGTCTGCGACGGCGCGTTCTACCGCGGCAAAACGGTGGCCGTGATCGGCGGCGGCAACACGGCGCTGCAGGAGGCGGTCATGCTTTCCGACCTTTGCAAAAAGGTGACGTTGGTGCAGAACCTCGCGTTCTTCACCGGCGAGCAAAAGCTGCTGGATCAGCTGAAGCAGAAGGACAACGTGGACTTCATCACGTCGTGTGTGGTCGATGCGCTGAACGGCGGCGACGAGCTGACCGGCATCACGATCCGCAACACGGAGACCGGCGAAACGCGGGAGCTGACGGTAGACGGCATTTTCGTCGCCATCGGCCAGGTGCCCGAGAATGAGCCGTTCAAAGCCGTTGTGCCGCTGAACGAATGGGGCTACATCGTCAGCGACGAGAGCTGCGCCATGGGCAAGGGCGTTTTCGTGGCAGGGGATTGCCGCACCAAGCAGGTGCGCCAGATCGCCACGGCGATCAGCGACGGCGCGGTGGCTGCCGTTGCCGCCTGCCGCTGGCTGGACCAATAATTTTGCACAACCGAAACTGTCGCGCCAACCGGTGCGGCAGTTTTTATCACTGCACCCTGCAAACGGAACACAGCCGCCCGGTGCTGCCCGGACGGCTGTGCGTTTGTCTATTCTGTTTTCGCCATCGCCTGTTTGCCCTCTTCCGTGTCGCGGTAGAACTGCGTCTTCGGGTTCGGGTGCGGGTTGTTTTGCCAAAGCTCTTCGGCCACCGGCGCCCACGCGGCGGCGAACTTGTCGCATTTCGCGCAAAGCGCGTCGGCGGTTTCTTCGCCCTCCAGGTTGGTCGATTTCGCGCCGGTTTCGGCAATGATCGCGCGCAGGCACTGCGGATTCTCGAGCATCGGGCAGGGGCGCAGATGGTTGTCGTTGAACGGCTGATTGCGGTGGTACGCCATGAACAGCGGGCTTTGCAGGCCTTCCAGCAGCGTCTTTTCGCGGATGTTGGAATCGGAGAAGTGAATGAACACGCAGGGTTCCATGTCGCCCGCGGCGTTGATGTGGAAATAGTTGCGTCCGCCGGCGATGCAGCCGCCCACGTATTCGCCGTCGTCCTGGAAATCCATGACGAACAGCGGCTTTCCGGTTTCGCCGTTTCGCGTTTTGCGCAGCCATTGATACATGAAAGCCCGCTGCGCCGGCGTGGGAATCAGCTCGGGCAAAGCGTTGGAGCCGACCGGCATATAGTTGAAATAGAAGCCGAACTTGACGCCGAGGTCCACCATCTTGTCCATGAACGCGTCGCTGGTGACCATCTCCACGTTTTCGCGCGTGTAGCATACCGACATGCCGAAGAGCACGCCCTTGCGCTTGAGCAGCTCCATCGCGCGGACCGCCGCGTCATACATGCCTTCGCCGCGGCGCGCGTCGGTGGTCTTCTGGCTGCCCTCAATGGAAAGCGCCAGCGTCGTGTTGCCCACGCGCAGCAGCTCGTCGCAGAACGCCTCGTCAATCAGCGTGGCGTTGGTATAGGCGAGGAAGGCGCAGTCGGGGTTCTCTTCGCAAAGCGTGATCAGGTCCTTCTTGCGCAGCAGCGGTTCGCCGCCCGTGAGCATATAGACGTGGGTGCCCAGCGCCTTGCCCTGCGACACGACCGAACGCATTTCGTCGAGCGAAAGGTGGTTCTTGTGGCCGTATTCGGCGGCCCAGCAGCCCTTGCAGCGGCAGTTGCACGCGCTGGTGGGATCCATCAGAATCAAAAACGGAATGTTGCAGTGATAGACCTCGCGGTTGCGGCGCACCTTTTTGGTGCCGTGGATGCCGGCGCCGACGCCGGCGGCCAGCAGAAACTTTTTGAGATAGTCGTGGTCGGTGTCCCGCAGCAGGTTCATCGCGTATTGGTAATAGACGCCCTTGCCTTCGCGGATCACGCGCTTCATGGCGGCGAGATTCTGCGCGGGAAAGATGCCGCCGAGCAAAAACTCCGTGCGGTCCAGAAGCCGCAGGATGTTTTTCTGCGGGTCCTTATTGATATATTTCAGCAGCCGGTCCAGCGTAAACCCGGCCGCTTTGCGTTCGAGCGATTCTCTGAGTTTCATGTCACACCTCGCTTCGTTCGAGTAATCCCTATTATTATACCACGAAAAACCAAAAAGTCCACTCTTTTTTTGCGCCGAAAGACAAATGTCAAAGAAAATTCATTCTTTGCTTCCATTTAGGGTTGATTTATGGTATACTGAATAAAATGTAAAAAGGAGTGTCCGGCATGAAAAAAAGAGGCTGGCTGATCGCCGCGGCCCTGCCGTGGGCCGCCTTTGCCGCGCTGGAAGCGAAAGCGAGCCGCGGCAGCTGCAGCGGCGTCCCCGACGCGCTTTTGATCCTCGGCACCCGTGTGCGCGGCGAAACGGCGGAACCCGCCCTTCGGATGCGCGCCGAGCGGGCGGCTGCGTTTTTGCGCGAGCACCCGTCCGTGCTCGCGGTGCCCTGCGGCGGCATCGTCCACGACGACCAGACAAAGAGCGAAGCTCAGGTCATCCGCGGGATTCTGCTGCAAAACGGCGTCGATGACAGCCGCATTCTGCCGGAGGATCAGTCGAAAACCACGTTCGAGAACTTTGCCAACGCAAGGCGGCTGCTGGAAGAGGCGGGTCTCTCTGCGCCGCGGCTCGCGGTGCTTTCCAGCGATTTTCATCTGCTGCGCGCCTCGCTCATCGGCCGGCTGTGCGGCGTAAAGGCCGAAACCGTTGCCGCCCCGTCGCCCGAAAACGAAAAGCTCAAAAACTATCTGCGCGAAGCGGTGGTGTTCCCGCTGCTGCTGTTCGAATATCTGAAAAAGAAATAACGGAGGCGTCTTATGGCAAATGTTCAGATGAAAGCCTACAAGGTGCGCGAGCTGGTGTTCCACAACAAGATTCAGGGCAAGGTGCAGCTCAAGCTTTCCAACAAGGTGTCGCACAACGTCCGCTATATGCAGCCCGATCTTTGCGAGGGCACGATGACGGTGGAGGTGTTCGACAAGGAGCAGCCCGACGTGCTGAGCGTCAAGATCACCGTGGTGGGGCTGTTCCGAATCAAAAAGCAGGTAGAAAAGGAATTCATCCACGTCGACACGTTCAAGGAGCTGTTCCCGTTTGCCAAGGCGATTGTGGCAACGGTTTCGGCCAACGCCGGCATCCAGCCGATCATGGTGCAGGACGTGGACATTGAATCGCAGGAGATCTACCGCTTCGACCTGCCCAAACGCCGCCCGAAGGAGGACGACCAATGAGCGACCTTTTGAATCAGCTGCACGACGAGGACGAAGACGCCGTTGTCACCATTACCGACAGCGACGGCTGCACCGAAGACTATGAGTTTCTGGACCTCGTGTTTCTGGGCGACCGGGAATACGCCGTGGTCTCGCCGGTGTCGTCCGACGGCGACGTGGTGATCTTCCGCGTCATGCCCTATGAAGAAGGCGAAGCCTATCTGCGCGTGACCGACGACGTGACGCTGCTGCGGGTGTTCGACGTGTTCCGCCTCAAGAACGAGGACGAGTTCGATTTCGATTGATTTTTCCGATAAAATATCCCGCTGACGGTTGAATTTTTGAGCCGGATGGCGTATAATAATTTTTGATACTTTGACCGGGAGGAAAACAAGTATGGCAAACGAACTTTTTTCCATGCAACAGGAAGGCTACAACACCGAGGAAGTGGATAACTACATCAACATGCTCCAGCAGGAATACCGCAACGCGATTGCCTGGGGCGAGGAGATGGAAGCCAAGCTGAACGAGCTGGAAACCAGCCTCAAGGAAAAAGGCATGTATTTCACCTTGCAGCCCGACAACAAGGACGAAGTGGTGGCAAGCGTGTTTATGCAGTTGACCGAAACGGTCAATCAGACCAAGGCCGCCGCGCAGGAAAAGGCGGAGGAAATCCTTGCCCATGCCAATGAAAAGAGCCGCGGTATCGTGCGTCAGGCAATGGAAAATTCCGTGCAGATCCGCACGGAAAACAACATGATCATGGATAACCTGAGAAGCATCAAGGATATGATAGAGGTCGTTTTGGAAAAAGGGATCCAGTGATCCCCCGAAAACGCAAACGCTGAAAAGGATGTGATGAGGTTTGGCACCCTACAGACCCAAGAGCCTGGACGAACTGAAGCAGGCTTACGATAAAGCGAAAGCCGAACAGCAGGCTTCCCGCCCCGCTCCGGCCGCGCCCCAGCCGCCCAAACCGGCGGCTCCGCAGCCGACCGCGCCGGCGCGTTCCATCGCCGATACGGTGCGCGCCCGGGAGAACAAAGAGGCGCTTTCCGGCGCGGTGGATGATTTCATCAAGCAGTTCTCCGCGCAGGAGCCGGCGCCGCAGCAGAGCGTCTATGCCAAAGCGCAGCAGACCGCCGAGACCCGCGAAACGCAGGCCAGGCAGGAGCTGGAGCAGGAGGCGCAGCGCGCGTTCGACGACGTGCTGTCGTTCCCTGAAATCAAGACCGGCCCGCTGGAACCGCCGGTCTATCACCGCTATACCCACGAGGAAGCGCCGATCAAGGAAGGCGACCTCTCCGGCCTGATGGACGAATACATCGCCGTGATGACCGACCAGAACGGCGAAGAAGACAACCGCCGCTCGTTCCTGCGCCGCCGCAAGGAGCGCAAAAAGAGCCGCCACCAGCAGTCGGCGGAGTCCGAGGTGTCGAACGACCTGTTTGACCTGCCGGAATCGGCGCCTGTGTCGGATCCCGTGGAGCCGCCTCCGGTCGTGCCGTATATGCCGCCGGTGGAGATCCCTGTTGAAGAACCCGTCGTGCCGGCCGAGCTTCCGTTCGAAGAACCTGTCGCGCCGGTCGAGATTCCCGTTGAAGAACCCGTTGCACCGGTCGAGCTTCCGTTCGAAGAACCTGTCGCGCCGGTCGAAATTCCCGTTGAAGAACCCGTCGCGCCGGTCGAAATTCCCGTTGAAGAACCCGTCGCGCCGGTCGAGATTCCGTTTGAAGAACCCGTCGCACCGGTCGAGATTCCGTTCGAAGAGCCCGTTGCGCCGGTCGAGCTTCCCGTTGAAGAGCCCGTCGCACCGGTCGAGATTCCGTTTGAAGAACCTGTCGCACCGGTCGAGATTCCCGTTGAGGAACCCGCTGCGCCCGCCGCGCCGCCGGAGCCGATCGTGCCGAAGATGCCGGAATACACGCCGTATCAATCTCCGGTGCCGCAGCCGGATTACGGGACGGCGCCGCCGGTTTCCGCCGAAAAGAAACCGAAGCGCGTCATCAATATGGAACCCGAACCGATCTTCGATCCGCACCGGCTGTTTGCCGATCTGGACGACGAACCGGAAACCCCGGAACCGCCCGCCGCGCCGGTTGAAGCGCCCGAAGCGCCGGCTGAAGCGCAGCCGGAAGCGCCCGCAGCACCGGAGCCGCCGGCTCCCGCGCCGGCACCCGAAGCGTCGCAGCAGTTTGAGGATATCATCAGCTACAGCGACGAATCGCAGAACGACCGCTTCACGCCTGCCTATGAGGCCCCGCCGGCCGAGCCCGAAGCGCCCGCCGTGCCGGAGGCCGCCGCGGACGACGAGGAATATGACCTCGGCGCGCTCGATCTGCAGCAGGAGGTCGTGATCCGTCCCTCCAAGGTGAAGGTCTTCTTCAAGATTCTGGTCGGCCTGCTGATCCTGCTCAGCCTGATTGCCACGGCCGCAGTCGGCGCCATCCGTCTTGTGATGAACGTCAATACCGGCAAATCCGCCTTCGGCGACTATTACTTCTTCGCCGTTTCCAACGAGTATGCCAACGTCGACATCCACAGCGGCGATCTGATTCTTGCCAAGCGCAAGGTGCCGCTGGAGCTCGGCGAACGCGCCGTCTACGTCGACCCCGACACACGGTCGTTCTCGTTCGGCAAAAACGACGCCAGCTCGCCCGATCCGGAGCTTTATAACGCGCTGGTCTATAACCTGTCCGGCATCGCCGTGCGCGAAGAGAACGTGCTCGGCGCCGTGGTCAAGACCGTTCCGCAGGGCGGCACGATCGTGCGCAAGGTGCTCGCCGACTTCTATACTTACCTCGGCGCCTGCCTCGGCGCGTTCTTCGTGCTGCTGCTGATCCGCGTGATCTTCCTGCGCAAAAAGCGCCGCTATCTCACGGTGGAGGAACTGGCGCAGAGCGGAGAAGCCAAGCAGAAAAAGCAAAAGCCCCAGAAGGAAAAGAAAGCCAAAAAAGAACAGAAGCAGCCCGCGGCAAAGAAAGCGCCGCAGCCCGCACCGGTCCCGCCGGTGCTGAGCGAAGACACTGATCTGTTCAGCGATATCGATTAACCGAAACGCAGCGCCGCCCCTTGCCGGGGCGGCGCTTTTTCGTTATTTGCCGCAATACACCGCAATCGCCTCTGCGGCGAAAGCGGCCGTGCCTGCGCCGCCGGCGGCGTCGATCCGCGCCTGAAACGCGCTGTCTGCGGCATACAGCTGCCCCAGCCCGCGCAGAATGTCGTCGGTGCAGGTGTAATAATGCGCGGTGATGAATTGCTGCAGTTCTTTCACTTTCGTCTGCACGGCGCCGGCGCCGGGGTTCTGCCCGCGCAGGGCGCCGAGCTCGCTGAACAGGCGCAGGAACGCCGCGCCGAGGGCGTCCTCCTGCGCTTCGCTGCGGTTGGCTGTTTTTGCTTCAAACTCCCGGTACGCCGCGGTCTGTCCCCAGCGCTTCCGGGCTTCTTCTTCATAGGCTTTTTTGTCAAAGGCCGAAAAGTCCATTGCAGATTCTCCTTTCAGCTGCGCGCGTGCCAGCGCGATCAGTCGTTCGGTCCGTTCTTTTTTCTTTGTCAGCAGCCGGATCTGCGCTTCCAGCGCCGCGTGCCGGTCAAATCCCGGGTCGCAGAGAACGGCGCGGATCTCCCGCAGCGGGAATTCCAGCTCGCGGAACAGCAGAATCTGCTGCAGCGTTTCCAGCGACGCTTCGTCATACAGCCGGTAGCCGGCCGGCGAATAGGCCGCGGGTTTCAGAAGGCCGATCCTGTCGTAGTACTGCAGGGTGCGGATGCTGACGCCGGTCAGCTCGCTGATTTCGTGTACGGTCATGTCCCGTGCCTCCCTTCCCGCTCCTATTATAAACCATGACGTAACGTCAGAGTCAAGAGGAAACGGCGTTTTTTTCTTTCGCTTTTGAAAAAAGCCGCCGATCGGTCGGATCGGCGGCTTTGGCTTTTGCGTCTGTTTATTTGTTCTGGGTCAGCTCATAGGTGTCTTCCGCAATCATCAGCTCTTCGTCGGTCGGAATGACCAGCAGCTTGAGGGCGGATTCCGACGTGGAAATCTCCACTTCCTTGCCTCTGAGGGCGTTGGGCACTTCGTCGATCTCGGTGCCGAGGAAGGCGAGCTTTTCCGCCACGCGGGTGCGGTACTGCGGGTTGTTTTCGCCGATGCCGCCCGTGAAGACCACGGCGTCGGCGCCGCCCATGGCGGCCACGAAGCCGCCGATCAGCTTGGTCAGCTGGTGGCAGAACATCGCTTCAACCAGTCTGGCGCGCGGGTCGCCCGCCTTGGCGCGGTTCTCAATCGTGCGGTTGTCGGACGTCGGCTCGTTGTTCGGGTCCTCGGTGGTCAAACCGAGCATACCGCTCTTCTTGTTGAGCAGGGTATCCACCTCGTCGGGCGTGAGACCCTCTTTTTTCATGATGAACGGAATAATCGCCGGGTCGATGGAGCCGGAGCGGGTTCCCATCATGATGCCCTCCAGCGGCGTCAGGCCCATCGTGGTGTCGAAGCATTTGCCGCCCTTGATGGCTGCCAGCGACGAACCGTTGCCCAGGTGGCAGGTGACGATGCGCAGCGTGTCGGGGTCGTATTTGCCCGGGTATTTTTCGCAAAGGAAGGCAGCGGTGCGCTTGGCAATGTAGCGGTGGCTCGTGCCGTGGAAGCCGTAGCGGCGGATGCCGTATTTCTTATAGTACTTATACGGCAGGGCGTACATATAGGCTTCTTCGGGAATCGTCTGGTGAAACGCGGTGTCGAACACGGCGACCTGCGGAATCCCGGTCATGATCTTTTCGCAGACCTCGATGCCCATGAGGTTGGCGGGGTTGTGGAGCGGGCCGAGAGGGATGCATTCGCGAATGGCTTCCTCCACCTGCTTGTTGACCAGCACGGAGCCGCTGAATTTCTCGCCGCCGTGCAGCACGCGGTGGCCGACCGCCGTGATTTCGGCCATGGATTCGATCACGCCGAATTCCTTGCCGGTCAGGGTGTCGATCAGGGTGGTGATGGCCGCGCTGTGGTCCGCGCCGGGCGTCAGCGCCAGCTTGTCGATCACCTTCACGAGCTTGCCGTTTTCGTTCGGCAGCTTGTGGGTGAAGGTCGGCAGCGGAGTGCCGAGCTGTTCAAAAATACCGTTGCAGAGCACTTCGGCCTCCGGCATGCGGAACACCGTATATTTCAGCGAGGAGCTGCCTGCGTTGACGATCAGTTCTTTTACACTCATGGGGAAATCTCCTTTGTTTTAATATGACAATTTATCATACCATAAAGGTTCCCGCGATTGCAAGTCCTGCGGCCCATTTCCGGCAAAAAACTTTTCAGCCGGGGCGCCGGTCTCTGTCCATCTTGCACAAACGGGCCCTGCCGTTTTCTTTCGAAACAGAGAAAAACCGGATCGCGCATTGACTTTCCCCGTGAAAAAGGGTACGATAATCACAGAACAACCGAAAGGCGGTATCTTTATGAAACAACTGAAAAAAGCTCTTGTTTTCCTGCTCTGCGCGCTTTGCGCGCTGCTGCCGTGCGCGCTCGGTGCTTCTGCGGCGGACGGCGGCAAAACAGTCTCCGTGCTGTGCTATAACGTGGCGGGTCTGCCGAGCATCGACGACCTTCTGGGCAAGCCGGACGCGCAGCACCTGACCACCAACCAGACCCTGCTCGGCCGGCAGCTCAACGAAAGCGCCTATGACGTGATCGCCGTGCAGGAGGACTTCAACTACCACCGCTATCTGGCGGACGGGCTGACGAGCTATCCCAACAAGACGCACCACACGGGCGGCGTACCCGGCGGCGACGGCCTCAACGTGTTTGCGCGCGTGCCGGTCTATAACGAAACGCGCACCGCCTGGGAGCAGCTTTACGGCGTGATCGACGACGGCGCGGACGAGATGACCCCGAAGGGCGTCCTCTATACCGTGCTCGATTTCGGCGACGGAATCCTGGTCGACCTCTATGACATCCACGCGGACGCCTACGGCGACGCGGGCTCCTGCGCAGCGCGGCGCGATAACTTCCGTCAGTTGGCCGAAATGATTCAAAAGCGCGGCGCCGACCGTCCCGTGATCGTGACCGGCGACTTCAACGCGTCCATCCATCAGGGCAACGACGACGGCCTGTATGAGCTGCTCTATGCCGGCTGCGGCCTGAAGGACGCCTGGGTCGAGCTGCACAACGACGGCAACTATGAAAACTTCGACTATTGGGAAGAGACCGTCGGCGGCGGCTGGCCCGACTATTGGGGCGTCTGGGATTCGCTGGAAAAGTTCCTCTATCGCGACGGCGGCGGCATCCATGTGGAAGCGAACACTTTCGCCTATACCGATTTTCTGGATGACCAGGGCCGCAGCATTTCGGACCACAAGGCGGCCGAGGCGACCTTCACCTTCACCAAGACGGACGCCTTTGCCGAAAGCGACGAGGCGCTTTCCGTGACGCCCGCGCCGAAAACGCGCGACTTCATCCTCAAAAAGCTGTTTGTGATCCTGGTCGACCTGATCAAGGCGCTGATGCATTTTGACGAGGCCAAGGCCTATCTCGGCATCAAATAAAAGGGGAGCGTCCTTATGCAGGGAGATTATTTGACAAAGCTGATGCGCAGGCTGCAAAAGACGGTGCGCACCACGGCGCCGCTGACCGGTCTGATCCGCTGGCCCGCCGTCGGCGGCGACGTGGACCACGGCAGCGACAAAACAAACTATCCCTTTGTCTTTGTCCACGGCTTCTTCGGCTGGGGCCGGTATGACAAGGGGAGCGACAAGCTGACCTATTGGGGCATGTTCTCGGGCGACCTGATCGAAAAGATCAACCGCTCGGGCTTCACCGCCGTTTCGGCTTCGGTCGATACGGTCGGCTCCGCGTGGGACCGCGCGTGCGAGCTCTATGCCCAGCTGACCGGCACCCGCGTTGATTACGGCAAGGCGCACAGCGAACGGTTTGGCCACCCGCGCTACGGCGAGGACTACACCGGCCGCGCTCTGCTGCCAAGGTGGGACGGCGAACACAAGATCAACCTGATCGGCCACAGCTTCGGCGGCCCCACCAGCACGCTGTTCGCGTCCATCCTGGCCTACGGCAGCACGGCGGAGATTGCCGCCACGACCGACGGCACGCTGTCCGACTTCTTCAAGGGCGGCAAACCGGACTGGATCTATTCCATCACGGGGCTTTCCGCGGCCTTCAACGGCACTACGCTGGCCATGAACCACCAGGCGCTCGAGGAGATCGGCGATTACCTGAACGCGCAGGTCGACCGGAAATACGCAAAGCTGCCCGACGCGGTCCGCGCTCTGCCGAAAAAGCTGAGCCGTTTCTGGTTCGGCAAGATGGCGAACGTGGCCTCCGGCGAGGTGGCCGCGCCCGACACCGGCCTTTGGGATATGGATCCCGACCAGTCCGTGCTGCTCAATCAGTCGATCCGCACCGTGCCGGACGTCTACTACTTCTCAGTGCCCCACGACGCCACCAAAGACAGCGACGACGGCACCCACCGCGTGCCCGACCGCCGCTTCTGTGACAGCTTCTTTGTGCCGCTGGTCTACGTGCTTGGCCACACGAACACCGTGACGAAGGGCGGCATGGTGCTCGACAAGCGCTGGCAGCCGAACGACGGTCTGGTCAACACGATTTCGGAGACGGCGCCGTTCGACAAAGAGAGCGACACGGTGGATGCGCCGCCCTCGCCCGCGCTTGCAAAGAAGGGCTTTTCCAGGGGCGTCTATCACGTGTTCCCGACCCTGTCCGGCGCGCACATGGTGCTGCTCGGCAACGTCTTTACGCGCACCAGCGCCGGCATGGCCTATCTGTATGGTTTAATGAGCATGATAAATGCGTTGTAAGATGGCCGGAAGCCTGATAGCCAGAAATCAGAAGCCAGAAATCAGAAACCAGAAAAACAGAATTGAGAAAAAAAGAAGAGGCTTGCGCAGCCCCTTCTTTCTTATTTCTCTGTTTTCTGGCCCTCTGTCTATCTGGCTTCCGGCCATCTGCCATCATCCCATCGCGAAGTGCTCCACGTCGATGAACGTGTAGGTGATGCCCTCTTCGTCATAGGTGCTGATCTTGCCCACCATGGAGATGGACGTGTAGGGCTCAATCTTTTCGGGCACCGCGTCGCCGTAGAACTCGATGCCCCACGCGGCGCAGCAGCCGGTCTCGTCATAGCCGAGCACGTAGTTGTAGTATTTATCGGTCGGCTCATAATAGGTCTGGTCATAGACGCCGGTCACGCGGATGCGCTTGCCGAGGTACGACGAGGGGTCCTGATTGATCGCCGTCATCTGCGCGGTGACCATGTTGTTGTTGAGGCCCATGGTGTCGATATCCACGTCATAGTCCGCCAGCTTGGCCGCCGCGGCCTCCTGCTCCTGCTCGTTTTCGCTCACGGCAAGCGAGGACGTGGTCACGTCGGCGCCGTTCGTCGGCGCAGTCAGCGGGGTCCCGCTGTCGGTGGTGTCGGTGATCTGATCCACGTTGCCGCTCGGCGGCGCGGTGGTATCCGGCTGGGCGGGCTGATTCGGGGTGCTGCCGCAGGCGCAAAGGCCGAAGACGAGCAGAGCCGCCAGAAGAAGAGCTGTCAGTTTTTTCATGCTTTTCTGCCTCCTTTGATAAGGTCGATGATAACGCAAACAAGGAAAACCGCGAGGTCCGCCGCCACAATGGTGGAGCCGACCGGCGTGCCGTAGAGGATCGAGATCAGAATGCCGCCGAGCGCGCAGCAGACCGAGATGACCGACGCGCTGACAATGACGCCGCGGAAGCTCCTGAACAGCCGCATGCCGCACAGCGCCGGGAACACGATCAGCGCCGAAATCAGCAGCGCGCCCACGAGGTTCATCGAAAGCACGATCACCACGGCGGTGATCACCGCCAGCAGCGTGTTGTAAAGCGAAGCGTTCGTGCCGGTGGCGCGGGCAAACGATTCGTCAAACGTGACGGCAAAGATTTTGTTATAAAAGAAGATATAGACGAAGATGACGACCGCCGCCAAAACGGCGCACAGCACGACGTCGCTTTTTTTCAGCGTCAGGATGGACGTGGAGCCGAACAGAATGGCGCAGACATCGCCGCTGAGGTTCGCGCTCTTGTTTTTGAAGATGTTGAGCAGCAGATAGCCCATGGCGAGCGACGACACCGAAAGCATGGCCACGGCCGCGTCGCCCTTGAGCTTGCCGCCGCTGCGCAGCAGCAGCACCGCCGAGACCACCGTGACCGGCAGCGTCAGCCAGATCGGCGCAATCGAAAACAGCATGGCCACCGTCATGGCGCCGAACGCCATGTGCGACAGGCCGTCGCCGATCATGGAATAGCGCCGCAGCACCAGCGTGACGCCCAGCAGCGCCGCGCACAGCGCCACCAGCACGCCCACGACAAGGGCAAACCGGACGAAGTCATAGGCAAAGTAGGACTGCAGCTTTTCAAGCATGGCCCTCACCCGCCTTTCCAAGGAACAGCCGGCCGAGCTCGGACTGCCGGTACTCCTCCACCGTGCCGAAAAAGCTGTCGCTGCCGCCCACCTGCAAAATGTGGGTGGCATACTGCAGCGCGGCGGCGATGTCGTGCGAGACCATGATGATCGTGGCGCCTTCTTCGCGGTTGATCCGCTGAATGAGGGCATAGAGATCGGCCGTCACGATGGGGTCGAGCCCCGCCACCGGCTCGTCGAGCACCAGCAGCTTTTTGGTAGCGCAAAGCGCCCGCGCCAACAGCACGCGCTGCTGCTGGCCGCCCGAAAGCGCCCGGTAGGAGCGGTTCTTCAGGTGCGCGATGTCCAGCCGCTCCAGCCATTGCAGGGCGGCCTGCTTTTGCGCCTTGCTGTAGAACGGGCGCAGGCCGGACCGGTTGAGGCAGCCGGAGAGCACCACTTCCCACACCGTGGCGGGGAAGTCGCGCTGCACCTGCGTCTGCTGCGGCAGATAGCCGATCTCGTTGTGCGCAATCGCATCCGAAAACGCGATCGTGCCGGAAAGCGGCGTGCGCAGCCCCAGCAGCGTCTTCATCAGCGTGCTTTTGCCGGCGCCGTTTTCGCCCACGATGCAAAGGTAATCGCCCTGTGAAAGCGTCAGCGACAGGTGCGACGCAACGGGCTTTCCCTCATAGCCGACGCTGACGTCGGTGAGCCGAAGCAGCTCCATCAGCCCAACACCTCTTTCAGCACGTCCAGATTGTCTTTCATAATGGAAAGATAGGTCACGCCAGCCGCGATATCGTCGCCCGAGACCGACTGGCAGGAGTTGAGCACGCGGACCGCGGCCCCGCTCTGGCGGCTGACCGATTCGGCCACCGAGCCGTCGCTGCCGTCAATCATCAGAACAAAGGGCAGGTTTTGTTCCTTCACCGTGTCGACCAGCATCGTCATGGTCTCAAAGCTCGCCTCGGTCTCCGCCGAGCAGCCCGAGAACGCGGCGTAGCAGGTCAGGCCGTAATCGTCGGCCAGATAGCGGAACGGGAACCGGTCGGCAAACAGCAGCGTTTTGCGCGCGGCTTTGCCGACCGCGGCGGCATATTCCGCCTCCAGCGCGGTCAGGCGCTCCAGATAGTCGCTGCAGTTCGCGCGGTAGAACGCGGCGTTCGCTTCGTCCAGCTCGCACAGCGTGTCGGTCAGCGCGGGCACGATCATGATGACGTTCTTGAGCGACGTCCAGACATGTTCGTCATATTCCGGACCTTCCTCTTCCTCGTGTTCCTCTTCCTCCTCCTGCATACCGGGCAGCGCTTCCTCCTCCACGGCGGTGACGAGGTCGATCAGAGAAACGACCCGGAGGTTTTCGTTTTCGGCAGAAGCGATCACGTCCTCGGCCCAGTCGTCCGATTCGCCGCCGATGTTGACGAACAGGTCGGCGTTCGAAATCTTCATGATGTCGTCCGCGGTGGGGGCGTAGCTGTGCAGGTCGGTTTTGGAATCGAGCAGCAGGGTCAGATCCACACGGTCGGCCGCAATCGCGCGCACAAAGTCATAGGGCGGGAAGATGGAGCAGACGACGTTCAGTTTGGTTTTATCATTTGCCGGCGCCGTGGAATCATCCGGCGCGGCAGGCGTCTTGCCGCAGGCGGCAAAACAGGTCAGTATGAGCAGCACCGCAAGTGCCGCTGCGATCAGCTTTTTCATCAAAATCAGTCTCCTTCGGGTAAAAAAGGGTAAAGTTATAGACACAGCAACAAACGGACCGGCTGAAACGGTCCCGTTTATTTCCGTGTCTTCACCAACTGAGTTTGATTTTCAGCGTAACGGGCGTCACCACCTGCCGCGACTCCGCTTCCCTTCGAAGGGCGCGAAGCAACCCGAGACAGACCAGCCCCAGGATCAGCACAAAAAGCGTTGTCAGCGCCTGCGTCGTCTGAATCAGATTCCCCACGTTCGCCGCAATGGTGCAAAGCACGCAGTGCGCCCCGTGGCCGGTATGCGTGTGCGCCGGATAGGCATAGAGCAAACAGACGCACCCGAACGACAGCAGGATCGACACCACGACCAGCAGCGCCACGAGTCTTCTTCCTTTTCGCATGATTCCGCCCTCCTTTCGCCAAAGGTTCAAAACTATTGTTCATTATATCACAAGGCGACGGCTTTGTCAAATCGGGTTCAGTCCCTTTGCTTTGTCCGAAACGCGCTGAAAATCCCGCCGATTGATTGACAAATCGTCCCGCGCGGTGTAAAATATAACAGTTCATTTACCCCATAAACCCACCCCGTTAGCAAAAACGGGGCTTTCTGCATGTTCCGAAAAGGAGAAAACCCATGTCCGCTTTTACCGCCTTGCTCCGGCAGAGCCGGGAATACAACGCCGTGTGCGACGCGCTGCAAAACCGCAGGACGCCGCTCGGCGTGCTGGGGCTTTCGGGCGTCCACAAGGCCCACTGGATCACGGCGCTTTGCGAAAGCCTGGCGCGCCCGGCGCTGGTGCTTTGTCCCGACGAAAACGCCGCCAGCCGGCTGCGCGACGATCTTTGCGCGTTCGGCTGCACGGCGGCGCTGTATCCGGCGCGCGATTTTCATTTCCGCACGAGCGACAGCGCTTCGCACGAATACGAGCAGACGCGCATCGGCGTGCTTTGGGCGCTGCAAAGCGGCGCGGTGCAGGTCGTGGTCTCCACGGCGCAGGCCGCCTGTCAGCTGACGCTGCCGCGGCAGGCGCTGCGAAGCGCCACCGCCGTGCTGCGCGAGGGCGAAGCGTGCGACATTGAACAGACGGTGCAGACGCTGCTGCGCGCGGGCTACGCCCGGGTGGAGCAGGTGGATTTCTCGGGTCAGTTTTCGCGCCGCGGCGGCATTCTGGACGTCTTTCCGCCGCACGCGAACAAACCGCTGCGCATTGAATTCTGGGGCGACACGGTGGACGCCATCGCGTCGTTCGACCCCGAGACCCAGCGCCGCGACGAACGGCTGGCCGAGGTGACGCTGACGCCCGCCACGGAGGTTCTGTTCGAATCGGACGAAGCGCTTTTGCAAAAGCTGGAGGCGTTCTCCGCCGCGTTCAAGGGCAAGGGGAGCGTCAAGGCGAAGACCATGCTGGCGCAGGACATCGAAACGCTCAGAAGCGGCGTGCGCCTGCCCTGTGTGGACCGATACCTTGCGCTTGCTTATGACAAGCCGGAAAGTCTGTTCGATTATGCTGCGGACGCGCTGCTGTTCGTCTGCGAAACCGCCGGCGTGCGCCAGCGCATGGACGGCGCGCAGAAGCTGCTGCTCGAGGAGGTCCGCCTGATGGCCGAGGAGGGCTGCCTTTGCAAGGGGCTCGAGCCGTTTTCGCTCACCACGGCGCAGCTGCTGGCGCGTTATACCGATCCGGGCGCCGTGTTCCTCGACAATCTGGCCCGCGGCAGCTTTGACGTGCCGGTGAAGGCGCTGGCCTCGGTTGAGGCCGTGGGCGGCGCTCCGTGGGACGGTACGCTGTCGTATCTTCTGGAGGATCTGCAGCCCGCGCTGCAAAAAAACAGCACCGTCGTCGTTGCCGCCGGCACCGAAAAAAGCGCCAAAGAGCTGGCTTACGATCTGGAAACCGAGGGCGTGCCCGCCCAGTATTTCTCCGTCGTGCCGGCCGAGTTTCTCCGTGGCCGGGTCAACGTGATTCCGGGCGTGTTTTCCGGCGCCTTCTCCTATCCGGCGCTGCGCTTTTCGGTCTTCACTCACCGCAGGGCCGGGCTTTCCGCCGCGGCGCAAAAGGCCAGACGCCGCTTCAAGGCGGGCAGGAGCATCACCTCGCTCGAGGAGATCGCCCGCGGCGACTACGTGGTGCACGCGATCCACGGCATCGGCATGTTCGACGGCATCCGCACCATGACCGTGGACGGCAAGGTCAAGGATTTCATCAAGATCAACTTCCGCGGCAGCGATGTGCTGTATCTGCCGGTGACCCAGCTCGATCTTGTTTCCAAGTATATTTCACCCCGCGACACCGACAAGCCCGTCAAGCTGAACCGGCTGGGCTCCGACGACTGGAAAAAGACCAAGTCGCGCGTGCGCGCCGCCGTTCGGGATATGGCCGCCCAGCTGACGAAGCTCTATGCCGCGCGGCTCGGCGCCAGAGGCTTTGCGTTTTCGCCCGATATCGACATGCAAAGCGATTTTGAGCGCCGCTTCGCCTTTGACGAGACCGACGACCAGCTGGCCGCCATCGACGAGATCAAGCGCGACATGGAGCGGCCTTATCCGATGGATCGCCTGTTGTGCGGCGACGTCGGCTTCGGCAAGACCGAGGTGGCGCTGCGGGCGGCGTTCAAGTGCGTGGCCGACGGCAAGCAGTGCGCCATCCTCGTGCCCACCACCATCCTCGCGTTCCAGCATTATCAGACCATCAAAAAGCGCTTCGACGGCTTCCCGGTGGAAATCGAAATGCTCTCGCGCTTCCGCACGCAGGGGGAGCGCACCAAGATCAAAAACGGCCTCAAACGCGGCAGTATCGACATCGTGGTCGGCACGCACGCGATCATTGCCAAAAACGTGGCGTTCAAGGACCTCGGCCTGCTGATTGTGGACGAGGAGCAGCGCTTCGGCGTGGGGCAGAAGGAAACGCTCAAGGAGCGGTTCCCGCTGGTCGACGTGCTCACGCTGTCGGCCACGCCGATCCCGCGCACGCTGAACATGGCGATGACCGGCATCCGCGATATGTCCATTCTCGAGATGCCGCCCGCCGACCGCCACCCGGTGCAGACCTATGTGGTGCCCCACGATATGGACATTCTGTGCGAGGCGATGGATCGCGAGATCCGCCGCGGCGGGCAGGTCTATTATCTGCACAACCGTGTGGAGACCATTGAGCAGACCGCGGGCAAAATCAAGCGGCTGCTGCCCGACGCGCGGATCGGCGGCGGCCACGGCAAGATGAGCGAAGACCAGCTCAGCGAGGTCTGGCGCCAGCTTCTGGAGGGCGAGATCGACATTCTCGTCTGCACCACGATCATCGAAACCGGCGTGGACGTGCCGAACGCCAACACGCTGATTATTGAAAACGCCGACCGCATGGGCCTCGCGCAGCTGCATCAGATCCGCGGGCGGGTGGGCCGCAGCGCGCGCCGCGCGTTCGCCTATTTCACCTATGCGCCGCAAAAGCAGCTGTCGCCCGAAGCGCAGCGGCGGCTGAGCGCCATCCGCGAATACACCGAGTTCGGCTCCGGCTTCCGCATCGCCCTGCGCGATCTGGAAATCCGCGGCGCGGGCAACGTGCTCGGCGCCCAGCAGCACGGCCATATGGAGGCCGTCGGCTACGACATGTATCTGCAGCTGCTGTCGCAGGCGGTGCAGGACGAGACCGGCGCAGCGGCCCCGAAGGAAGAGGAAGGCTGTCTGATCGACGTCGCCATCGACGCCCATATCCCGGAAACGTATGTGGATTCCGTGAAGAACCGCATTTATCTTTATAAGCGCATCGCCGCCATCCGCACGCAGGACGACGTGCTGGACGTGATCGACGAATGCATCGACCGCTTCGGCGAACCGCCGGAAAGCGTCCGCGGCCTGTGCGACGTGGCGCTGATCCGCGCGCGGGCCACGGCGCTCGGCATCACGGAGATCTCGCAGCGCGGCGTGAGCCTGCTGATCTTTCTGGAAACCATCGAGCCCGTCTATATCTCCATGCTCGGCACGCTGATGAAAGGCCGCGTGATGGTCAGCGCCGCCAAACGGCCCTATCTTTCGGTGCGGATGCTGAACCAGAGCGCCATGGAGGTGCTCACGCAGGTCATCAGGATCATGGAGGCAGCAAAAGCGGAGCAGGCCGACAAACCCTGATCTGCCCCTGAATTGATTTTATCGGAAATGAGGACAAGCCTATGCCGCAGCCCAAACGCAACAATCTGGTCGGCAGCCTTTTGCTGACGCTCTGCGCCGTGATCTGGGGCAGCTCCTTCGTGGCGCAGTCCACGGGCGCGCAGTTCGTGGGGCCCTTCACGTTCATGTCGCTGCGTTCGCTGCTCGGCAGCGCGTTCTTGCTGCCAGTGATTCTTTGCACGGACGCCGTGAAAAAGAAAAAAGGCGCCTTTGCGGCGCAAACGAAAGCGCAGAAGCGCTACTTTCTCAAGGCCGGCCTGCTGTGCGGTCTCGCGCTGTGCGCGGCGTCGCTGCTGCAGCAGTTCGGCATCGACCGCGGCACCGCCTCGGGCAAGGCGGGATTTATCACCGCGCTGTATATCCTGCTGGTACCCATCTTTTCCGTGGTGCTGCGCAAGCGGATCCGGCCGCTGATCTGGCTCTGCGCCGCGGCGGCGGTCTTCGGCCTCTATCTTCTGTGCATCAAGGGCGATTTCACCGTGCAGCGCTCCGACCTCTATGTGCTCGGCTGCGCGGCGGTCTACGCGGTGCACATCCTCATCATCGACCATATGTCGCCCCATGTGGACGGCGTGAAGCTTTCCTGCATGCAGTTCCTTGTAACGGGCATCCTGTGCGGCGTCGGCATGCTTTTGTTCGAGGACGTGACGCCCGGGCTGCTCAAAAGCGCCGCCGGATCCATCGCCTATTCGGGCATCATGTCGTCCGGCGTGGCCTACACGCTGCAGATCCTCGGCCAGCAGCGCACCGAGCCGACCCTCGCGTCCATGCTGATGAGCCTCGAATCGGTGTTCGCCTTGCTCACGGGCTTCCTTGTGCTGCACGAGGTGCCCACGGCGCGCGAAGGCGTCGGCTGCCTTGTCATGTTTGCCGCAATTCTGGTTGCCCAGCTGCCCGAAAAAAAGCGTCCCGCGCCCGCTTCGGCAAAGGACGCATCCCAGACTTCCTGACCGAACGGAGGGTTCTCATATGTCTCAGACCATTGCTGCCATCTCCACCCCGCAGGCGGCGGGCGGCATCGGCATCGTCCGGCTCTCGGGCGACGACGCGATTGCCATTGCCGACCGTCTGTTCCGGCCCACGGGGCCCACGCCGCTGCGCGGGCTCGGCGGTTACCGCGCCGCCCACGGCCGCGTGGCGTTTCAGGGGGAAGACCTTGACGAATGCGTGGCGCTCGTGTTCCGCGCGCCGAAGAGCTATACCGGCGAAAACGTTGTGGAGCTGTCCTGCCACGGCGGCCTGTTCGTGCTGCAGCAGGTGCTGCGCGCCGTGCTCGCTTCCGGCGCCGTGCCGGCCGGCCCCGGCGAATTCACCAAGCGCGCCTTCCTCAACGGCAAGCTCGACCTCACCGAAGCCGAGGCCGTCATGGGCATCATCAGCGCGCAGGGCGAGCAGGGGGCCAAAGCGGCCCTGACCGCGCTGGACGGCGCGCTGAGCAAAAAGATGAACGCCCTGTGCCAGTCGCTGGTCGCGCTGTCGGCCCAGCTGGCCGCCTGGGTCGATTACCCCGACGACGAGATTGAAGAGCTGGAAAACGGCGAATTGCTGCAAACGCTGCAGAGCGTGGAGGGCGAGCTTTCGGCTCTGCTGCGCCGGTTCGACGCGGGCAGCGCCGTTACTCAGGGCGTGCAGACCGCCATCCTCGGCAAGCCCAACGTGGGCAAATCGGCGCTGATGAACCTGCTTTCCGGCTTCGGCCGCTCCATCGTGACGTCGATCGCCGGCACCACGCGCGACGTGGTGGAACAGACCGTGCGTCTGGGTGATCTGGTGCTGCATCTGGCCGACACGGCCGGCATCCGCGCCACGGACGACGTGGTGGAACAGATCGGCGTGGACCGCGCCCGGCAGGCGGGCGACCGCGCGGGCCTCGTGTTCGCCGTGTTCGACCTGTCGCGCCCGCTGGACGAAGCGGACGAGGCGATCCTGCGCCTGTGCGAGGGCAAGCGCGCGGTCGGCGTGCTCAACAAGAGCGACCTGCCGCGGCAGGCCGACGCCGCCGCTTTAAAAGCAAGGCTGCCGGTCTGCGTGGAGCTTTGCGCGCTTTCGGGCGACGGGCTGGACGCGCTGGAGCAGGCGGCCGAACGGCTGCTCGGCACCGCCGAGCTGGACCCCGCCGCCGCCATGCTGACCACGGAACGCCAGAAGCAGAACGCCGAGCAGGCGCTCTTTGCCGTGCGCCGCACGATCGAGGATCTGCATAGCGGCATGACGCTCGACGCGGTCAACGTTTCCATCGACGACGCGATCGACGCCCTGCTGGCGCTGACCGGCGAAAAGGTCAGCGACGCGGTGGTGGACGAGGTCTTCTCGCGCTTCTGCGTTGGCAAATAGTCGTCAGTCGACAGTCAACAGTCAACAGTCAACAGCACGCGGGGAAGGCTGTGAATCAAAAAAGGACGCTGCCCGCGTCCCCGTATCCTGCTGTCTGCAAAAAAACGCCCGGACAAGGGCGGCGCAAATAAGGGATCATATAGCCGCAGCGGCGCGCTTATTTGTGAAATACTGCGTTGCAGGGGACGGATATCCGCCAGGATGATCCGCCCCCTGCGCCTTGTCTTTCGCAAAAATCACATCCGCTGCGGTGCAAAGCAGTTTTTTGCCTGATATTTTTTGTCCGAACAATCTGAACGGCACAGGGTAATCCTGACGGATACCCTGTGCCGTTTGGGCAGT
>JAEEGI010003361.1_pt1 | contig 38162 bp, 43 predicted proteins | sample 8958751 | NCBI WGS metagenome assembly JAEEGI01 (sample SAMN16246545, study PRJNA631951) | gut metagenome | biome: gut microbiome; feature: rumen; material: KS-attached | host: Bos | place: Iran: Karaj | collected 2018-10 | reverse complement strand
TCCTTTGATAGCAATAGTAGATTATGGAATGGGCAATCTGGGTTCTGTCGAGAAAGCTTTAAGGCATATCGGCAGCGATTGCATCATTACATCTGATGCGAATGACCTTTATGATGCATCGGGCGTCATTCTTCCCGGTGTCGGAAGCTTTGGCCCGGCAATGGATGAGCTTGTCGAAAGAGATCTCGTAATGCCTCTTATCGATTGTGCATACTCCGGCAAGCCTTTTCTCGGTATATGTCTCGGCATGCAGCTTTTACTCGAAGGTTCTGAAGAGAACATCATAGAGAGAAGAGAGACCAAAGGTGTCGTATCCGGACTGGGTATCATCCAGGGTTTTGCGAGACGTTTTCCCGACAACGGACTTAAGGTTCCCCAGATCGGATGGAATAATCTGACAGATGTTACGGGAAGGCTTCTTACCGAAGGTGACTATGTTTATTTCGTTCACTCATACTGCTGCCAGCTCGGCGACGCAAGGGACTGCGCGGCAAAGACCGAATACGGCGTAAGCTACTGCGCATCTTTCGAGCGCGATAATATTTTCGGTATGCAGTTCCATCCCGAGAAGAGCGGCGAAGCAGGACTTAAGATACTTTCCAAATTTGTAGCGGAGACAAAAGCATGATCATATTACCCGCAATAGATCTTATCGGCGGCAAATGTGTAAGGCTCAGACAGGGCAGATACGATGACGTTACAGTCTATAATGATTCTCCTTTAGACCAGGCATTCATGTTCAAGGAAGCCGGTGCTTCCTGGATCCACGTGGTCGATCTTGATGCAGCGAAAAGCGGTATACCCGCTAACCATGAGATAATCAAGGAGATCGCAGTAAAGACTGGACTTAAGGTCGATACGGGCGGCGGCATCCGCAACATGGATACGCTAGCTAAGTGGATCGAGGAATATGGAGTATCAAGAGCCGTTTTGGGAACGGCTGCGGTCAAGGATCCCGAATTCACAAGACGTGCCCTCGAAAGATTCGGCGACAAGGTAGCGATCGGCATTGATGCCCATGACGGATACGTATCAGTCGACGGATGGACTTCCGATTCCGAACTCAAGGCAGTTGATTTTGCCCTGAAGTGCAAGGAAGCCGGAGCTTCTACCGTCGTATTCACAGATATCGCAAGGGACGGAATGCTGACGGGACCCGCCGTGCAGCAGACAAAGGAAATGGTAGAGGCTACGGGCCTTGATGTAATAGCTTCAGGCGGCATCGGTTCTGACGAAGACGTGGAACTGATCAAGACTTCAGGATGTGCCGGAGTCATCATCGGCAAGGCAATTTACGAAGGAAAGGTGGACCTGGCGAAATGCTTACAAAACGTATAATCCCGTGTCTGGATGTCAAGGACGGCAGAGTCGTCAAAGGCGTTAACTTCGTATCTTTAAGAGATGCCGGAGATCCTGTAGAGTGTGCCAAGACATATAATGCTTCAGGTGCGGACGAGCTCGTTTTTCTGGATATCACGGCAACGCTCGAATCCAGGGATACTACAGTAGACATGGCAAGAAGAGTCGCCAACGAGATCTTTATCCCGTTCACTGTCGGAGGCGGCATCAGGACCGTAGAAGACATCAGGGCTCTTCTTAATGCAGGTGCCGATAAGGTTTCACTTAATTCCGCTGCGGTAAAAAATCCCGCTTTCATAAAGGAAGCTTCAGACATGTTCGGTTCGCAGTGCATCGTATGCGCCATTGATGTTAAATACAGGGATACGGGTTTCCCTTCAGGATATGAAGTCGTTATTGCAGGCGGTACGAAACCTACGGGCTTAGATGCTCTTGAGTGGGCGAAAAAAGCCGTTGCCCTCGGAGCAGGAGAGATCCTCCTCACTTCGATGGACAGGGACGGAACCAAAGCAGGTTATGATAATAAGATTACTGCCCTTATCTCAGAGAACGTGGGAGTGCCGGTTATCGCTTCGGGCGGTGCCGGAACCTGCAAGGATTTTGCCGATGCCATCAATATCGGCAAGGCAGATGCTGTACTTGCCGCCAGCCTTTTCCACTTCGGAGAGATCAGGATATCGGATCTTAAGGATTATCTGGCAAATGAAGGCATTCCGGTAAGGAGGCTTTCATGAGCGGATCAGGTCTTTCACCACGGGAAATGTGGGAAAACATGAAAAAGAATTCTGACGGTCTCGTTCCTGCGATCACTGTGGACTATGAGAACGGTGAAGTCCTCATGATGGCTTACATGAATGAGGAAGCCTTCCGTCTTACATGTGAGACCGGCTATATGCACTATTATTCGAGATCCAGGGACACCCTTTGGAAGAAAGGTGAGACTTCAGGACATTTTCAGAAGGTAATATCTGCAAGCATCGATTGCGACAGGGATACTCTTCTTTATAAGATCGACCAGACCGGAGCAGCCTGCCATACAGGCAACAGATCTTGTTTTTATACATTACTTAATGACTGGGATCCGGCCCGCGACAAGGAGGAATGATCAATGGATATCATGAGAGAACTTTACAGCGTTATTAAGGACCGCCAGCAGCATCCCGTAGAGGGTTCTTACACGAACTATCTTTTCGACAAGGGAACGGACAAGATTTCCAAGAAGCTTGGCGAAGAGGCTGTAGAGGTCGTTATCGCTGCATCACAGCGTGACCGTAAAGAGATCATTGCCGAGATCGCGGATCTGGAATATCATCTTCTGGTGCTCATGGCAGATCAGGGTATCACGATCGATGACGTTGAAGCTGAGCTGAGATCGCGCAGAAACTGATATTTTCGTTGACTTTAACCCCCAGGGTGTGATACAATCTTCGCGCTAGACCGTTCAGGTCTTGTTTTTAGTTGCGCGGAAATTGGCGCGCAGGACCGCTGAAAGGCCCTGTAACACGACGTTTGGAGGTATTTGGACCATGGCAAAGGCCGGAGCTCGCGATAAGCTGACTCTTGCATGCACAGAGTGCAAGCAGAGAAATTATCAGACATACAAGAACAAGAAGAACAATACGGAGAGATTAGAGCTCAAGAAGTATTGCCCCTTCTGCCGTAAGCACACAATTCACAGAGAATCCAAGTAATTCTTAAAGGACGTTTAAGATGGCTGACAATAAAGGTAACATTTTCAAGCGCCTGGGCAAGAGGATCTCCGATGTATTTGCCGAACTAAAGCGCGTTACGTGGCCTACAGGCGAGAAGCTTGCAAAAACTGCAGCTGTTGTTTTGCTTGTAATAGTATTCTTCGCTGTTTATCTCACTTTGCTGGGTAACGGCGGCCGTTGGATCCTCGACCAGGTCGGTTTCTACGATATTGTTGAGACTACGGTAGAGTCCACAGAGGCTGCTGTTTCAGAGACTGCTGCTACAGAAGCAGCTGAGACTGTTGAAGAGACCGAGTCCTCTGCTGAAGGCTAAGCTTTAATTAGGAGTATATAAATGCCGGATAATAATGAAGCCAAGTGGTATATAATCCATACCTTCGGCGGATATGAGAAGAAAGTTAAGACTTCCATAGAGAATTATGCTAAGGCCCAGGATATGGAGAACATCATCCAGGAGGTCTATCTGCCGACAGATATCGTTGTAGAGACGAAGAACGGCAAGCGTAAGGAAGTTGAGAAGCTGAGATTCCCCAACTATATCTTCCTGAAGCTCGTTTACGGCAACAATGATAAGGTTGATAAGGATCTCTGGTATAAGATCCGCAATACTAACGGAGTTACGGGTTTCGTAGCTCCCGACCCCAACAAGCCGATTCCGATGACGGATGAAGATCTTGTTAAGATGGGACTCATAATTCCCACAAGTGTTGAGGTGGATTACCGTGTCGGTGATCTCATCATCATCACGGACGGACCCTTCAAGGACAGCAAGGCTGTCGTTAAGGACATCAATGAAGAGAAGCAGCAGGTTACTGTTACGGTATCCATGTTCGGCCGTGAGACGCCTGTAACGCTCGACTTCATTAAGGTAAGAAAAGTTTAATTTACGTTTATTAAAGGTCTTTAAGACCTCTGATAATAAAAAATAATTAATTGGGAGGTGGCCAGTATGGCTAAGAAGGTAACAGGCTATGTAAAGCTTCAGATACCTGCAGGAAAAGCAACACCCGCGCCGCCGGTCGGACCAGCTCTTGGACAGCACGGTATCAACATCGCGCAGTTTGTCAAAGAGTTCAATGAGAGAACAGCTAAGGACGCAGGTCTCATCATTCCTGTAATCATTACAGTTTATGCAGACCGTTCGTTCACGTTCATCACGAAGACTCCGCCGGTACCGGTACTTCTTAAGAAGACTGCAAAGATCGAGAAGGCTTCGGGAAGACCTAATACAGAAAAGGTAGCAACAGTTACATGGGAAGACTGCCTCAAGATCGCTGAGATCAAGATGCCTGACGTTAATGCAGCAGACGTAGAAGCTTGCGCAAGAATGGTTGCAGGTACAGCACGTTCCATGGGAATCGTTGTAAAGCAGTAAGAAAGGAGAGTAGAGCATGAAAAAAGGTAAGAGATATGCTGAGCTCGCAAAGCTCGTAGACAGATCCACACTCTATGATCCTTCTGAAGCAGCTAAGCTTGTTTGTGAGACAGGTAAGGCTAAGTTCGATGAGACTGTAGAGCTCCACGTTAGACTCGGTGTTGACTCCAGACACGCTGACCAGCAGGTTAGAGGTGCTGTAGTTCTTCCTCACGGTACAGGCCGCACAAAGACAGTTTTGGTTCTCGCTAAGGGACCTAAGGCTGACGAAGCTAAGGAAGCTGGCGCTGAGTTCGTTGGTGATGACGATATGATCGCTAAGATCGAGAAGGAGAACTGGTTCGACTTCGACGTTATCATCGCTACACCTGACATGATGGGTAAGCTCGGTAAGTTAGGTAAGGTTTTGGGTCCTAAGGGATTAATGCCTAACCCTAAGGCCGGAACAGTTACAATGGACGTTACTAAGGCTGTTAACGAAGTTAAGGCCGGTAAGATCGAGTACAGACTCGACAAGTCCAACATCATTCACTGCCCCGTCGGCAAGGTTTCTTTCGGACCTGAGAAGCTCGAAGAGAACATCAAGGCTCTCATGGAAGCTATCATCAAGGCTAAGCCGGCAGCAGCTAAGGGTCAGTACATCAAGAATTGCTCAATCGCAACAACGATGGGCCCTGGTATCAAGGTTAACTCAACAAAGTTCTCCTGATACGTACTACTTAACAATTAAATACCTTTCCTGCCAAAGACAGCGGGTGAAGTCATTGCAATATGATCTCTGAAATGTCCGTTCAACGGACGGCCGGCCGAGGAAGGAGCTATTAGTTCTATTAAAGGATTAATTCGTCCCCCTTGGTTTGACCTGTCAGGTTACCCAGGGGGGTCTTTAATAGAAATAAAACAAGGAGGAAAAAACCAATATGCCCAGTGAAAAGATTCTGGCAGCTAAGCAGCAGCGTGTTGAAGAACTTACTTCAGAGCTCAAGGGCGCTACAACTTATGTTTTCGTAGCTACCCGTGGTCTTACTGTAGCTCAGGACACAGAGATGCGTGCAGAGCTTCGTAAGAACGGCGTTAAGTTCGAAGTAATCAAGAACACTGTTCTCAGACGCGTTTTCGGCGAGCTTGGCTTTGAAGGACTTGATGACGTATTCAAGGGCCCTACAGCAGTAGGTTACTCTGATGACATCATTGCTCCTGCAAAGGTTCTTGCTAAGTACAGCGAGAATATTGAGCCCATGGAGATCAAGGGCGGCATCATTGACGGCAAGGTAGCTACACTTGATGAAGTTATCGCACTGTCCAAGGTACCGGATCCGACAACACTCCAGACACAGGTTGCATATTCTTTGCTCTTCCCTTTTACGAAGCTTGCTATGCTCGTAAAGGCAGTTGCAGAGAAGAAGCAGGAAGAAGGCGGTGAAGCACCCGTTGCAGCACCCGCAGCAGAAGAAGTAAAGGCTGAAGCAGAAGCTCCCGCAGCTGAAGCAGAGGCACCCGCAGCAGAAGCTGCACCCGCGGAAACACCCGCAGAGTAATTAGCTAAATTTTCATAGGAGGAAACTTAAAATGGCTAGTGAGAAAGTTACAAGCATTCTTGAAGAAATTAAGGGTCTCTCAGTTATCGAGCTTTTCGATCTTGAGAAGGCTATTGAAGAGGAATTCGGCGTATCCGCAGCAGCAGTAGCAGTATCCGCTGGTGCTGGCGCAGGCGCTGGTGCAGCAGCTGTTGAGCAGACAGAGTTCACAGTTATGCTCAAGAGCTTCGGCGATTCCAAGATGGGCGTTATCAAGGCAGTTAAGGATGTTCTTGGTATGGGTCTTAAGGAAGCTAAGGAACTCGTTGAGAAGGCACCTGTTGCCCTCAAGGAGAACGTTTCTAAGGATGAGGCTGATGACCTCATGAAGAAGCTTGATGGTTGCGGCGCTGAGCTCGAGCTCAAGTAATTCTTACCATAGAATGATTAACTTCAAGGAGCTGTCGTTTGGCAGCTCCTTTTCTTTGCCCGGTTTTTCCGTTATTATTTTTTTATGAGACTCGAAAACGACAATGTATTCAATGAGCTTTACGAAGAGGAATTCAACAAGATTCCTTTTCTTTTCAGGTTCAGCAGAAAAAGATTCAAAGTCGTGATTATTACCACGATAGTCTTATTCGCGTCCATGCTGATCCTTACGTCCGTTTTCTACAGCACGGGAAAAACCGAGGTGATCGCCGCTCCTATTTCACCGCTTACAACAGGCAGTCAAATGGTCGTAAATATGTACAACAACGGTGTCCTGGTCGCGGTAATAATAGTCGCCGTTATTGTTGTGCTGTTAGCATTGTGGATGTTTATCGCAAAGCAATTCGAAAAGCGCGCTTTCAGCAAAGCCACCAAGCTCGCCAACATGATCTATTTATCCGAGAGACATAAGCAGGCGGTGGAGTGGTCGAACTGGAAAATGCAAAACAGAGATTACTAATGTTTTCCGTCGCTGTCCTCCTTGCTGGCGCAAGATGCGGAGGCGACTTCCAAACATTAGTAATCTAAACAGGCTGGGAAAACTTACGGTGACTCGAAATCATAATAGTCTCTCAGTCGAGGAGCTAGAACCAGAGGCGACTTCCAAACATTAGTAATCTAAACAGGCTGGGAAAACTTACGGTGACTCGAAATCATAATAGTCTCTCAGTCGAGGAGCTAGAACCAAAGGCGACTTCCAAACATTAGTAATCTAAACAGGCTGGGAAAACTTCCGGTGACTCGAAATCATCATAGTCTCTCTTGAGATTATCCGGAACCGAGGCTCCTTGCAATAAACACAAAACCGGCGCAAGTATTTATTCCTTTTCTTCCATATTCTATTGACTTTAAAACATTGAGTAGATATAATTTCAAAGCAACTTTTATGGCGGCGTAGCTCAGTTGGCCAGAGCGTCCGGTTCATACCCGGCAGGTCGTAGGTTCGAATCCCACCGCCGCTACCATAAAAGGCCCGTTGGTCAACCGGCTAAGACGTCGCCCTTTCACGGCGGAGTAACGAGTTCAACTCTCGTACGGGTCACCAATGGTACCATAGCCAAGTGGTAAGGCATGGGTCTGCAAAACCCTGATCCCCAGTTCAAATCTGGGTGGTACCTCCAAAAAGCGTCGCTTTGATTTCTTACAAAGCGACGCTTTTTTTGACCGGACAATCAGAGTAAAATAATCGAGTTAAAGAACAATAAAGCACCCCGAAAGATGAGGTTTACATGAGAGAAGACATTAAGGAACTGCTTAAAAGATATGATGAGATCGGCGCGCTGATCCTTGAACAGAAGCTTGACGAGTTTGGCGACAAGCTCGACCAGAAGCCCGAGGGCGTCGACGATGTCACATACGAAGAATACATCCAGCGTCTCGCAAAAGAAGAGACCGATATCGCCACCGACAAGCTCGAGAACGAGCCTGACGAGAAGCTTGGCGACAAGTCCATGAGACAGATCTGGGATGAGATGAGCTTTGATGAGAAGACCGAAGCTCTTGAATTCAGCAGCCTTAATCTCGACAGGGGCGTACCGAAGTCCCTGATCGCAAGCATCGCCACAGAGCCTTCTGACATGGTCAGAGACTATTGCGGCAGGATCATCGGCGAATGCGCATGGACCGAAGAGGAGCTTTCTGATGAGGATGTCCTTTTCGAGATGCAGTTCCAGAAAGCCATCGCATGCTTCAAGGTGCTCATCCGGATGAAGGAGCCCTGCTTTATCAAGGCAGTCATCGACCGTTACATGAGCTACGGCCAGACCAGGGAGTTTGTCGCAGAGTCCATTGCTGAGTACGTTGAGGCTTTCCCTGAAGTGTCAGAGCCTTTCCTCATCGGCCTGATCGAGAGCAATACAGACAGCGGCCTTGAGGGCCCCTGCGAGGACTGCGTCATCATGCTTACCGAGATCGGCAAAGAGCACAAGACCGAAGAGATCTACCAGACATTAAGACACGCGTTCAGATACATGAACAACAAGATCTATGCTGTCATCTGCCTCGCAGATTACGGCGACGACAGGGCTGTGTCCATGTTCAAGAACTACATCAACCGCAACCAGAAGACGATCGAAAGAGATCTCTTCTACGAGATGATGTCCGCGATCCAGCATTTGGGCGGCGACATCTCGGATATCCAGGATCCTTTCGGAGATTTTCAGAAGAAGCAGGCAAAGAATTAATGAGTTTTAAGTACCAAAGAACCGAAAACGTTGGCAAACTCCTTGAAACACTTACGGATTTCTTTGTGCAGGACACGATATTGTTCGGCCATCAGAACGCCGGCCATATCGGCGTGTCCATCGGTGCTCAGGACGGTACCGAATCTGACGTCAAGAATCTCACCGGAAGCCACCCCGCGGTCGTCGGAATTGATACTTTAAGCTTCCTCGGCTATGAAGGCAAGATGAATGATCTTGTCACGGTCGTTAAGAATCTGAAGCGCCAGGGCGTCATCATCACTCTTTCTTCGCACATGCCGAACTTCTCTTTGGGCGGCGATTCGTTCTACGATTATTCGCCCAATATCACTGAAGGTGACTGCGCCCGCAGGATCATGCCCGGCGGTGACCTGAACGCGAAATACAACCGCTTCCTCGACATGATCGCCGAATTCGCATCTTCATGCGTTGACGTCGAAGGCGAGAAGATCCCCATGATCTTCCGTCCTTTCCACGAAGCCAACGGCAGCTGGTTCTGGTGGGGCAAAGACTTCCTCACCGACGAAGAATATATAAGCCTTTTCAGATACACCATCGATTACCTGATGGGCGAAAAGGGCATCGACAACTTCCTCGTCGCCTATTCTCCCAACGGCCCCGTCATAAATGCGGAAGACTATCTCCAAAGGTATCCCGGCGACGAATACGTCGACATCCTTGGCCTCGATTACTATCACGACAAGCCCCAAAACGGCGACGGCTTCTTCAAGAAGCTGACGGATTCTTTAGATGTCATCTATTTCCTTGCCAATGAGCGCAAAAAGCTTGCCGCTCTGACCGAGACCGGCTACCGTGCCCTCGACACCGAGAACGGTTACTTCGAAGGCCTTGCTCCTCAAGATAACGCGTTCCCTGACTGGTTCACTTCATTGCTCGAAGCCCTGATGCTTACAGATGGCGGCACTCACATCGCATATCTGCTCGTCTGGGCCAACTTCTCAGACACGCAGTTCTGGGTCCCTTTTGCCACGGAAGATTTCAGACACGAGATGTGCGAAGACTTCATCAAGTTCGCCGAAGATCCCCGCATCAAGCTGGCCCCCGTGTTTGATTTCAATATTGAGGTCTGATAAGATTGCCTTGTTTTAAGTCTTTGCGGGTTTAACTCAGTTGGTAGAGTGTCAGCTTCCCAAGCTGAATGTCGCGAGTTCGAGCCTCGTAACCCGCTCCAGCGAAAATAATCTCTCTCCGGATAAGCCTTAAGGGCATGACCGGAGAGAGTTTTTTATGCCCCCTCATCACATTTCGCACCGACAATTGCCGACAAGAAATCAGAAGAAAATCACAAAAGGTTTTCTGCAAAAACGCGAAAAGCAGACAAGAAACCCCGAAAAACCCGCAAAAAAAGCGACAAACACCTCCGAAAAGCACTGAAAATACACGCAAAGAATTAAGGTTTCAAAGTGCTATAAATTCCGGACAAAAAGTGTAAAATATTTTTATATCAACCCCAGGAGGAATGAATTATGCAGAAGTATGTTTGCGCTATTTGCGGCTACGAATATGACCCCGAAATCGGCGATCCCGATAGCGGAATCGCACCCGGCACAGCTTTCGAGGATATCCCTGAGGATTGGGTTTGCCCCGTTTGCGGTGTAGGCAAGGAGAACTTCCAGCCCGCTTAATCTAAAGCAAAAGAAAACAACGGGGTTGCGGCCAGCTGCAACCCCGATTACTAAGAGGACGTTCATATGGCAGATCAGGCTAAGACCATTTCGAGAGAGAAAACTATAGTAAGGACAGGCATTATCGGAATCGTGGCAAATATACTGCTCGCTTCCTTTAAGGCGCTTATCGGCCTTGCTGTCCACTCTACGGCAATGGTCCTTGATGCCGTTAACAATTTCAGTGACGTCCTGTCATCAGTTGTCACGATCATCGGCACCAAGATCGCGTCCAGGAAGCCTGATAAGAAGCATCCTCTGGGACACGGAAGGGTCGAGTATCTGGCCCAGATGATAATAGCGGCATTGATCCTTTATGCAGGTATTACCGCGCTGTGGGAATCCATCAAGAAGATAATCAATCCCGTTGATCCGGAGCACTCTGCCGTGTCGCTCGCAATCATCTCGGTCGCTATCGTCGTTAAGATCTTCCTCGGGATCTACGTCAGGAAGCAGGGCAGGAAGGCCAAGTCTGACCTGCTCATCTCGTCAGGCACAGATGCGCTTTTCGACGCAATCTTATCTACCGCGGTCCTTATCTCTGCGGTCATCCTCATGATCTTCAAGTTCAATATCGAAGCCTATGTCAGCGTCATCATCTCGCTGTTCATCATCAAGGCCGGCTTTGAGATCATTAAGGAAGCCGTTGATGACATGCTCGGCCACAGAGTCGAGGTCGAATATACCAAGAAGGTAAAAGAGAGCGTCGTTGCGTTCGACGAAGTCTATGGCGCTTACGACATTATCCTGCACAATTACGGCCCTGACAGATATCTCGGTTCGATCCATATCGAGGTCGATGACAGGATGACGGCTGACCAGATCGACTCGCTCACGAGAAATATCACGGCCAAAGTCTACGAAGAGACCGGCATTTATCTTACGGCGATCGGCATTTATTCGAACAATTCCTCCAATGAAAAGCTCATGAAGATGCGTAATGAGATCACAGAGCTCGTCGTTGACCACCAGCATATCCTCCAGCTCCACGGCTTCTATGTTGATGAGGAGAAGAAAAAGATCACGTTCGACGTTGTCGTTGATTTCGATGAAGAAGACAGGGAAGGTCTTGTAAAACACATCATTGAAGACGTCAAGGAAGCCCTGCCGGAATACGATGTCAGAGTCGCAGTCGACAGCGATATCAGCGACCAATAGAATCAATTAAAATTCCTGTTGACAAAAATGAAGGTCGACAATATAATAATCAGGCACGCGGGATTAACTCAGTGGTAGAGTGTCACCTTGCCAAGGTGAAAGTCGCGAGTCCGAATCTCGTATCCCGCTCCACCTAAAAAGGCTGTCTCATAAGAGGCAGCCTTTATTATTTCTGTCAAACGCAGCGCTATCAGCTTGCGGTCTGCGCCTTCTCCTTCTTCTTACGGAATAAGAGCTTCTGGACAAGCCCCGTGAGCTTCTGCTCTGCGACGCCCAGGAGCGCTGACGCTGCGATTACTGCGACTGCATAGACGAGCAGGTCGTACTTGCCGGCCTTGATGGGCGAAGTCTTGTCAGTCTGAAGGAATCTCAAAGCCGTGAGAGCCGCGAGGTTCATCAAGTATGTGTGGAGCGAATACTTGCCGAAGAAGCGTGTTACGGGGTTGCTCACGTGATACTTCATCATGAAGATGATGATCGCAAGGCCCAGGAACAGGAAAAGCGGCACCTGGCAGAAATAAGTCTTCGTTTTCTCGGCGATTCCGGGGCCGTTGCCGTTCCATTCGGTCCAGTAACCGAACTTTGCCTGTCCCCATGAAGAGAGCTTGAAGAAGATCATCGTGACTGCAAGGAGCACGAGGAACTTGACGATATATACCTTCTTGAAGAAGGCGACAAGGTATTTTTCGTAGCTTGCGAAAAGAAGTCCGGTGAAGAATGCCGGAGCCGAGTTGACCCACCATTCGCCGTTGAACCACAGGGCTTTTTCTACCTGCCACCATTCTGCTTTGGAAGCCGCAGGTGTCAGCCACCAGTTATCGGGACCGTGCCACCATGCGAAGTGTCCGTTGTAGCAGAAGCCGATGCCCAGTCCGATGATGAAGAGGAGCATGATGCCCAAGCATACAGGACGGTTCTTGATGAAGCGGAAGCAAAGGAAGAATGCGAGATAAAGGAAAGCGAGGACTATCGGGAACCACGCGTATTCGTTCATCATGGTAAGGCCTAAAGCGTTGAAGATCCAGCGTTCCTTCGGGATCTTGAAGCCTGCGAAATACATGAGAAGCCCGTAGACCAGGACGTCTACATAGAACGGTACTACGATGGCTTTAACGATCCTGTGCCTGATGAATCCCTTGAGGTAATTCTGCTTTGTGTCGAGACTCTTGATAAGACCGTAGCCCGAGCAGAAAAAGAAGATAGCGACGAAGTATGCTCCCGCATTGACGAACGGCGAGAGAACATGATTCTGCTGGAATATCTGCTCCTGGGAAATGTGGTGGAGAATGACTCCTATGGCTGCAAAGCCGCGCAGGGATTTCATCGCGTCAAGACTTGCAAAATCTTCGTTGAATTCATTCTTTCTGCCGAACTTGTTGGTGCCTCCCCAGATGAAAAGGACCAGATAGAAAAAGAAAACGACCTCTGCAAGTACCGACCATATAGTCAGGTCTTTTAAGAATTCAGGCATGTTACACCTCGCTGGAATTATGGTTTTCGGGCTTATTATCGCATTGCACCGAAAACAATTGTACCTGATAAATTATTGTCTTTATTCTTTTACTGATGGACTTTGTATTGTATATTTATATTATCAATCGTTTTTGAAAATATCGGAGGGTGCGATATGAAAGGAATTATTCTTGCAGCAGGAAAAGGCACGCGTCTTTATCCTATTACGAAGCCGGTGTGCAAGCCCTTGCTGCCTGTTTACGATAAACCGATGATCTACTATCCTCTGGCAGTCCTTATGGAAGCCGGAATCAAGGATATCCTTGTTATTACTCCGCCGGATGACACAAAGCCCTTTGTAGATCTTTTGGGTGACGGCTCTCATCTCGGCATTAAGATCCAGTATCTTGAGCAGAAGGTCCAGAGAGGCATCGCGGATGCTTTCATCATCGGCAAGGAATTTATCGCAGGCGATTCCGTATGCCTTGCTCTCGGAGACAACATCTTCTACGGACCTTTCTTCAGACGCAAGCTCAGAATGGCTGCAAGCAACGGCGAAGGCGCTGTTATCTTCGGTTATTATGTGGCCGATCCGAGAGCTTTCGGCGTCGTTGAATTCGATCCCGACGGAAAGGCCGTATCCATTGAAGAAAAACCCAGACATCCGAAGTCTAATTACATCGTTCCCGGCCTTTATTTCTATGATTCGAGCGTAGTCGATATCGCTGCGACCATCCAGCCTTCGGCAAGAGGCGAGCTTGAGATCACTTCAGTAAACGAAGAGTATCTTAAGAGAGGCCAGCTCAGTGTTATTCCTCTGGGCAAGGAATTCTCATGGTTTGACGCAGGTAATCCGGACAGCCTCTACGAAGCTGCAGGCCAGATCAGGGCAGCCCAGAGATCAGGAAGAATGATCGGCTGTCTGGAAGAGATCGCATGGAGAAACAGATGGATCGCAAAAGAGCAGTTCGCAGAGCTCGCGCACTCCATGTCCAAGACCAATTACGGCCAGTACCTCGAGGCTTTGAGCGAAGAGATCTGACGGTTATTAGCTAAAACTAACCCGGTATATATTTTCGGATCCTATAATGCTATAATTGACATATGTCGTAAACACGGCATATGTCTTTTTATTAGGAGTGCTGTTCAGATGCCCAGACCGGTGAGAGTCAGAAGAGTATGTGAGGAACCTAAGTTCACGAGATTCGTGCCTACGGGCGCGGACAAGATCGAAGCGCAGGTCCTTACTATCGAAGAGTATGAAGTAATCAGACATGTGGATTATCAGAAGATGACGCATGAAGAATGTGCCACTCAGATGGATATCTCCAGGACTACGGTCACCGAGATATATGAGACGGCAAGATTTAAGATCGCTGACTCTCTGATAAACGGCAAGACACTGTGCATCGAAGGCGGCAATTACAGGGTGTGCGAAGGCGGAGAATGCTGCGCGGCCGGTAATTGCACAGGTAAAGATAACAAGTGACATGATTAAAAAGTAAAGGAGAACGATTATGGCAGAGATCATTTTAGATTCCGGCAATTTCGATGAGGAAGTACTTAACAGTTCCGTCCCGGTACTCGTAGACTTCTGGGCAGAATGGTGCGGTCCCTGCAAGATGCTGGGTCCCGTCATCTCTTCTGTCGCTGAGAAGTACGAGGGCAAGCTCAAGGTGTGCAAACTCAATGTCGACGATAATATGGAGCTCGCAGAGCAGTATTTCATCTCGAGCATTCCCGCAGTTAAGTTCTTTAAGAACGGTGAAGTAGTTAACGAGTCCATAGGATTCGTTCCCCAGCCCAAGCTTGAGGCAATCATCGAAGACCTTATCTGATCGGAAGCAACATTTAAGACTAAAAGATCCCGGCTCCTATACAAGGAAGTCCGGGATCATTTCTTTTCCGTCTGAATCATACTGCTGTACGAACGCGTTTTCCTGGCCTTTGGAAGCTAAGTAATCCGCAAGGCTCTCACAGGTCCTTTGAGAAGGCCGCTCCTTAAGTTTTCCTGCAGCGCCAGGCATCGGTGTGTACTGGCTCATGAGGCTTATGTAGATCCTGTTGCCGTATCTTGAAGTCAGGTAATCAAGGACGTGCTTCGAGTCAAAAAGTCCGCCCGGCAATATCAGGTGTCTTACGATGACGCCCTTCCTGATAAGCCCGTCTTCTCCGAGCACTGCATCACCCGTCTGTCTTACCATCTCGTCTATCGCGCTTGCGCAGACAGAGAAGTAATCCGGTGCGTGCGAGTATTCTGACGAGAGCTTTGAAGAGAAGTATTTCATGTCAGGTATGTACACGTCTGCGAGCCCGTCGAAAAGCTTCAGCGTGGACACGAGTTCATATCCCGAACAGTTGACCGCAACAGGTATCGCAAGTCCTTCTGATTTTGCTTTTGCAACGGAATCTGCTACGACAGGCGCGAAATGCATCGGAGTTACGAGATTGATGTTATTTGCGCCCCGGTCCTGGAGCTTTAAGTAAGCGTCAGACAGGCTGTCCTTATCCATCTTCATGCCATGTCCCGTGGGTCCTCTTGAGATCGTGAAGTTCTGGCAGAAAACGCAGCCTAAGCTGCAGCCTTCGAAGAAGACCGTGCCGCTTCCATTTGTCCCGCTTACTATCGGCTCTTCGCCGTAGTGGAGCTTGATGAGGTTTACCAGAGGGTAATCCGGCATCCTGCAAAAGCCAGTCCTGCCGTGCGTTCTGTCAGCGCCGCACCGCCTGGGACATAGATTGCAATTGTCAAAAAGGCTTTCCATAACACGGCTATTTTACTACTTATCGTGCCCGGCCGTTGTTGTTTTATCCAAAACAGGTAACACAGCGGTAATCAAAATACATACGTTTTACCGCATAACTGTTCGGCAATCAGGTGATAAAATCTTAGCATGGCCATACATGAAGAATGCGGAATCTTTGGAATTCACGGCAGTACTGACTGCGCTTGTGATGTTTACTACGGGCTTTTCAGTCTCCAGCACAGGGGACAGGAGAGTTGTGGTATTGCTACCAATGATGACGCTTCCATAGAGTGCGTTAAGGGAATGGGCCTTGTCAGCGATGTTTTGAGCAGCGACAAGATCAAGAGTCTCAAGGGCGATATCGCTATCGGACATGTCAGATATTCTACTTCCGGAGGAAGTGTTCCGGAGAATGCCCAGCCCATCGTTACGCAGTATTCCAAAGGTACACTTTCGATTGCCCACAACGGCAACCTCACTAACGCTGATACTCTCAAGAGAGAACTTGAAGATAAGGGCGCGATCTTCCATTCGACAACAGATTCGGAGGTCATCGCTTATCTTATCGCGAGCAAGAGATCTGTTACTCCTTCCGTAGAAGAAGCCGTCAAGGAAGTAATGGGCATCATCAAGGGCGGTTATGCTCTTCTCGTAATGAGCCCCAGAAAGCTCATCGCGGCAAGAGATCCCTTCGGTTTAAAGCCCCTCGTTATGGGCAAGCTCGGTGACGCTGTTATCTTCTGCTCCGAGACATGCGCGCTGGAAGCAGTCGGCGCTGAATTCATCAGAGACGTTAATCCCGGCGAGATCGTCGTCGTTGAGAACGGCGATATCAGATCGATCGATTCCGGCATCAAGCGCGGCATGAAGAAGTGCGTTTTCGAATATATCTATTTCGCAAGACCTGACTCTGTCATCGACGGCATATCCGTTGCACAGGCAAGAAGAGAAGCAGGCAGGATCCTTGCAAGAAAGCATCCCTGTGACTGCGACATAGTAATCGGCGTGCCCGAGTCAGGCATCGATGCCGCATTGGGTTTCTCTGCTGAATCCGGAATCCCCTATGAGAAGGGCTTCGTCAAGAATTCCTATGTCGGAAGAACTTTCATCAAGCCTTCACAGGAACAGCGCAAACAGGCTGTTAAGATCAAGCTTAATCCGATCTCTTCTGTCGTTAACGGCAAGAGAGTCGTTATCATCGACGATTCGATCGTAAGAGGAAATACTATCGCCAATCAGGTCAATATGTTAAGGAACGCAGGAGCTACCGAGGTCCACGTAAGGATCAGTTCTCCGCCGTTCATGCATCCCTGCTATTACGGTACTGACGTTCCTGATGAAGATTATCTCATCGCCTGCCAGCACTCTATTCCTGAGATCTGCGGCATCATCGGCGCTGACTCATTGGGCTATCTCGAAAATGAGGATCTCAACGATATGCTCGGCGGAGATGACTTCAGATATTGTGATGCCTGCTTTACCGGCAATTATCCGGAGCGTTAAGGGGCTTTAACCATGCATGATGCTGAGCCTAATCAGGCACGAAGAGTAAGATCTGCCGATGCAGCGGTTTTTAAGGCTGTCGAGCATGAGGCTGCACTCGAGAGAGAGGCAGAGCTCAAGGCGCGCCGCGAAGCCCGGCGCAACGCTGAAGCATCGCACACTGAATCCGTACAGGTTCCGCTTAATACACAGCTTAGGATGCCTCAGCGCCAGCCCGGTCAGCAGGCTCCCGGAAGAGTCCTTCAGCGCAACGCACCTGTTCAGGAACAGGCTTCATTGCAGCCCATGCCTGCGCCTCAGCGTGTTGAGCAGCGCCCGGCTGCGATCTCTTCCCGGTTTGTTGAGAAACCCGCATTCGGAGATCTGGAGCAGCACATGCCTGCCCGCGTTCCCGAGCGCGCCGTATTGCACAGAGGTGCGCCCGCAGTTCAGCAGCACGAAGAAATCGCTGAAGAAGAGGAAGAAGCAGTAAAGCCTGTAAGAGCTCCCAAGAGGGCTCCCAAAAGGGAAGTCAGAAGAGTTGAAAAACCTTCTGAAGACCTTGACGAAAAGCCTGGGGAAAAGCCTGAGAAGAAGCCTAAGAAAACAAGAAAGACCGTCAAGGAAGCAAAGGCATACGGCATCAAGAGAAAGAGGCGTTTTGTACTGCCGCTTCTCATAATCCTTTTGCTCGAGATAATAGTCGCAGGCGCAGCTGTTATGGCTCTCACGATCTACAACGAGGACACCGATCTTATCGTACGTGAGCATACCATCGAAGCAGGCACTTCTGCAGATGTCAGCATGTATATCACGGGTGAACCGAAGTTCCCGAAGTATGTCTCATGCAATCTCGATTTTTCCACGGTCAATTACAATATTCCGCAGACGATAAGATTTACCGTAAGGATGTACGGCACCAATTTCCCGTGCGAACTTGATATCGTTGATACCACGCCTCCGACGGCAGAAGCTGTCCCGCAGACCATGTTCTCCGTTGACGCGATCCCTGATGTCGAAGACTGCGTTACCAACATTTACGACCTCAACGAAGTAACTGTCGAATGGCTGGAACTGCCCGACATCACTACGGGAGGCGACCTCATCGCAAAGGCAGCCGTTACGGATAATTCCGGCAACTGTACGATCGTTGATGTTCCTTTCTACGTTACAAAAGACAGTGAGGCTCCTGTTATCGAGGGCACTCATGATATCGAGGTCTATATTGGAGATCCTATCGGATACAGAGAGGACGTTACCGTAACAGATGACATCGATCCCAAACCGATCCTTGAGATCGATACGAGCGAGGTTACGGCAGATGAGCCCGGCACTTATGTCGTCACATACAGAGCAACGGATTTCTCGGGCAACATGTCTGAAGCTACGATCAATCTGAAGCTCAAGAAGAAGCCCTCGACTTATGTCGAGCCTGATGTTGTTTACGCTGAAGCGCAGAAGATCCTCGATAAGATCACCAATTCAGACATGAGCGACATGGAGAAGGCCCTCCAGATCACTTACTGGGTAAGATACAACGTCTACTACGTCTCAAACTGCGATGACTCTTCATGGACGAGAGCCGCATACGACGGCTTCACCAAGCGCAGCGGCAACTGCTACACATTTGCTATGTGCGCGAAGGCGCTTTTCGACGTGGCAGGCATCGAGAACATGATCATCATCAGAGACCCTTATATTTACAATCCGCACTACTGGAATTACATCAAGATCAATGACCAGTGGTACCACTGCGATTCGACGCCGAGAATCGGCTGGAGCAGTTATTTCTTCATGTACACCACGAAGGAATTAAAAAACTTTTGGCATAACGGCTGGAACGGGTATAATTTCCCTGAAGACAAGTATCCTCAGTCTGCTACCGAATCGGTACAGAGCAAAATAAATTACAGCGGGCACTCGATCAAAGGCTAATATGAACAACACTTCTGACGGCAGAAACAAGAACCCTTCGCAGCGGAATGCGAGACCTTCCGCAGCTACGGGCCCGGTTAAGCCTGCCGCCCAAGCCGGAAGACCGGTTCCCCGGCAGGCGCGAAAACCATCAACCGCGCCATCAGTAAAGAAAGCTCCGCAGGCTAGACCTAATAACGCCGCGCCAAGGCCGGCCCAAAGACCTGTTCAAAGACCTATTCAAAGACCTGCAGCGCAAAGAAGCGTTCCGCAAGCAGCACATAAAACGGCTCCCAGCAACACTCAGAGAAGACCCGTTAACGCAGCTCCCAAAAGAGCCCCGCAGCCTGCCAGAAAAGTTCAAAAAGAAGCAGAAAGCAAACCGGTAAATACCGGCCTCATAATAAAGGTCCTCATGATAGCGGTAGCTGTCATCGCGCTCATTCTTACAGGCGTCAGGATCTTCCTTTTCTACAAGGACGAGACGGGACTTCTGATCCGTGAAGTAACGATAGAGGCAGGGACCGTGAGGCCCACGGAAGAGATGTTCTTTACGGAAGAACCGTCTATTCCAAAGTGGGTATCATGCAATCTTAATTTCGATGAAGTGAATATCGATCTTCCGCAGACTATCAATTTCAACATGAAGATCTACGGCAGGAACTTCCCCTGCAAGCTGATAATCCGGGATACGATAGCACCTGTGGGACAGGGCATACCGCAGAAGATGTTCGCGTGCGGACCTGTGCCTGATGCTTCTTCATGCGTTACCGGGATCAGCGACATTACGGATGTTGCTGTGACCTGGAAAGAAGTACCCGATATGTCAGCGGGCGGTAACTTTACGGCTGTTGCCTTGCTTACTGACGGATGCGGAAATGAGACGACTGTTTCAGTGCCTTTCGAAGTCACAAAAGACAGCCTTGCTCCCGAGATAAAAGGCGCTCTGGATATCGAAGCATATATCGGCGATCCGGTGATGTACAGGAATAATGTCATAGTTAGTGACGACTACGATGAGAATCCCGTGCTCGATATCGATACATCCAATGTTAATCTCAACGAACCGGGCACGTATGAAGTCACTTATACCGCAAGTGATTTTTCGGGCAACGAGACAAAGGTGACTATAAATCTCAAGCTCTCTAACAAGCCCGAAGGATATATCGAGCCCGAAGAGCTTTATAAGGTCGCGCAGGAGATATTAGATGAGATCACCGAGCCCGGAATGACCGAAGAAGAAGTAGCTCTTCAGATCATCTGGTGGTGCAGATACAACATCAGGTTTATCTTAAGGACCAATACGCGTTCGTGGACCGAGGCTGCGTACAACGCCTTCAAGACACGAACGGGCAACTGTTATTCGACTGCATATGCGGTCAAGGCTCTGCTCGATGTGGCAGGGATCGATAACATGATCATCGAAAGATATCCTTACCAGACAGCCACGCATTTCTGGAATTATGTCTGCCTTAACGGACAGTGGTATCACTGCGACGCGACATGGCGTGAAGGCTACGACAGTTATTTCTTCATGTATACCACGGAAGAGCTCCTGGATTTCTGGCAGGGCGGATGGAACGGATTCCAGTTTAAGAAGGACAAGTATCCGGCGAGCGCCACACAGTCTGTCCAGACCAGGATCGATTACAAGAACCATACGATCAAAAATACCTGAACTAATTTATTATTTTATGGTTATGCTATAATCTCCGTAGAAAATAATTATGGGGAGCTTTTAATGACGCCTGTACTTTATCTCGTAATTCCCTGCTATAACGAAGAGCAGGTCCTTCCGCTTACGAGCGGCAAGTTCAAAGCAAAAGTAGATGAGCTGGTGGAAGCCGGCAAGATAAGCGATGACAGCCGCGTTATGTTCGTAAACGACGGCAGTAAGGATACGACATGGGATATCCTCACGTCACTCACTGAACAGGATAAGAGATTCGCTGCTATCTCACTTTCGCGCAACAGGGGCCATCAGAATGCTCTCATCGCAGGCCTCATGGAAGCAAAGAAGTTCGCTGACATCACTATTTCGATGGACTGCGACGGCCAGGACGATATCAATGCGATCACGGAGATGGTCGATGAATATGCAAAGGGCAATGAGATTGTTTTCGGAGTCAGAAATGACAGAAAGTCCGATACGTGGTTTAAGAGAACGACAGCGCAGTCTTACTATAAGTTCCTTCGCGGAATGGGCGTAGACATCATCCCCGACCATGCGGATTACAGACTCATGAGCTCTAGAGTACTGGATGCTCTTGAAGGCTACGGCGAAGTAAATCTCTTCTTAAGAGGCATCATCCCGCAGCTCGGATTCAAGCAGTCGGCAGTCTATTATTCGAGAGCCGAGAGAGAAGCGGGCAAGACGCATTATCCGCTCTCAAAGATGGCTTCGCTCGCGATCGACGGAGTTACTTCTTTCTCGGTAAGACCGTTAAGACTCATTACAGTAATGGGCTTTATCGTAGCGTTCTTAAGCCTTATCGGGATCATCTATGTTCTCGTGTCCGTTATTTCCGGATACTACGTTGACGGCTGGGCTTCCACGACATGCATCCTCTGCTTCGTATCCGGCATCCAGATGATAAGCTTAGGCGTCATCGGAGAATACATCGGCAAGATCTATCTTGAGACAAAACACCGCCCGCGCTACATCGTGAGCGAGCGCAAGAATTTACCGGAGGAGTAAGTAATGGACATCCTTTATATCGTTATGCCCGCATATAACGAAGAAGACAATATCGTTGATGTTGTATCTTCCTGGTATCCGATCCTCGAAGGCAAGGATCCTGCATCAAGGCTCGTTATTGCCGACAGCGGAAGCGTCGACAGAACGCACGATCTTCTGGAGCAGTTTAAGACTGATCACCCCCAGCTCGAGATACTTTCAAACACGGGCAAGCAGCACGGCCCTAAGGTCATCGCGCTTTACGATTATGCGATCAAGCAGGGTGCTGATTTTATATTCCAGACTGATTCCGACGGACAGACACTGCCTGAAGAATTCGATACTTTCTGGCAGATGAGGAACGGCTATAAGGGCATCTTCGGACACAGAGTCGTAAGAGGCGACGGCAAGTCCAGAGCTTTCGTCGAGAAGGTGGTCTGCTTCCTTATCAAGTGCTATTTCCATGTAAAGGTTCCGGATGCGAATGCGCCTTTCCGCCTTATGCACGCGAAAACAGTCGCCAAGTACCTTTATAAGCTCGACAAGGATTACAACCTGCCGAATATCATGATGACCACTTACTTCGTTCATTACGGAGAAGAGTATGCTTTCCGTGAGGTCACTTTCAGACCGCGCCAGGGAGGCACGAACTCCATCAATATCAAGAAGATCGTAAAGATCGGCTGGAAGGCTCTGGGTGACTTCCGCCGTCTTAAGAAGGCAATGTAATGGCAAAAGGCTCAAAAAAGAGTTCCAAGACTTCCACTAAGATCATTACCGCGCTCGTACTGCTGGTATTGTCTGTTGCAATACTCTGGTTCGTGCAGCGCCTTCTCATGCCTAAATACCAGAGAGGTGTTATCGAGGGCTCTTTTACCGAAGAATACTACAAGGAAAAGGTCCCTCATGACGTTATCTTTTTCGGAGACTGCGACGCATATGAGAGCTATTCCCCGATCAAGATGTACGAGGAATACGGCATCTCAGCTTATATCAGAGGCTCCGGTGAGCAGTATATCTGCCAGACTTATTATTTGCTGAAGGATGTGCTCAGGACCGAGACCCCCAAGGTCGTCGTGCTCTCCATCCATAACATGCAGCACGATGTCCCGCGCAAGGAAGCTTATAACAGAATGACTTTAGACGGCATGAGATGGTCCAGGGACAAGGTCGATGCCATCAATGCCTCCATGACCGAGGGCGAGACATTCGCTTCTTACGTTTTCCCGATCCTTCGTTATCACGACAGATGGAACGAGCTCACGAAGACTGATTTTGAGCATGTCTTTACCAAGGACATCACTTCGCACAACGGATATTACATGCGCTGCGACGTTATGCCCCAGGGCAAGATGCCGCCTATGATGCCTCTTATCGAGCGCGAATTCGGCGAGAACGCAATGTACTATCTCGACCAGATCAGAATTCTCTGCGAGCAGAATAATATCGAGCTCCTCCTCGTCCGTGCGCCTATCGAATACGGCTGGTACGAGCAGTGGGATCAGAACATCGAGAATTATGCCGCGCAGCACGGCCTGACATATATCAACTTCTGCGATTACATGGAAGAGATCGGGCTTGATATGAGCCAGGATACTTACGACGGAGGCTTCCATCTCAATCTTTACGGGGCAGAGAAGCTCAGCGTATATTTCGGGCAGTATCTTGTGGACAATTACGATCTCACGGACTACAGGACGGTCCCTGAAGTTGCCGCAGAATACGAGAAAGATATCCGGTTCTATAACGATATGATCGCTGACCAGCTCTACGAGATAGAGACTTACGGAGAGCTCAGAAGCTACGGCGCTAACGCCATAGAAAACTGATTTGAGGGCGCGGAAAAGCGCCCTTTATTTATATTTGTCATTTTAGAGTAAAATTTGCGGGCATTTTCACTCATTTTTGTCATATGCGAGTAAAGGGCTTAGTGTATTATAATATGGTGTTCATCAGAACAGATATGGAGGAATATAGAAATGAAGTTCACAAAAGCAGCAGCTCTCATCATGAGCTTGAGCATAGTAGGCGTCAGCGTTGCAGCATGCAATAACGAACCTGAGCCTGTATCATCCGACGTTAACGTTATCTCTACCCAGCAGCAGAATTCCGGCAACGGCACACCTGCAGGCACTGTTGATGCCCAGGCTGAGAGCGAGAATTACGTTTTCGTTTACAGCGGAGTAAAGCTCATCGTTAACACTGAGATCGATGACTCCAAGTTTTCCGAAGATGATTACGAAGTCTATGAGGTAGAATCCTGCGCCGGCCAGGGCATGACCAAGGAATACGTATTCAAGGGCGGCTCTATCCAGGTCGAGACATTCACGGGAAGTGATGTCATCTCCAGAATCGCTCTTTGCGATGATACCGTAACAACAGCTGAAGGCATCTACATCGGTCAGACGATCGATGATGTCAAGGCAGCATACGGTGAGCCTACGACAACTACCGAAGTTATGTACACTTACGTCAAGGGCAGCTCCGATCTCCGTTTCTACTTTGACGGTAACGGAAAGATCACACAGATCCAGTATTTCGCTACAGGAATCTAATCCATCGTGAGTCGCATCGGTAAGAAAAAGTATAAGTTCAACGTAATAAGGTTTTTGGGATTTCTGGTTATGCCTCTGATCTCGGGAGCCTTATTAGGCGTTTTAGGATGCTATTTTTACCGCACTGCTCTGCTCAACGAGATCGATTCTGAAGTACTCACGGAAGTAACTATCGAGTATGGTCATCCGATCACGCTCGATTGTTTTTTTACTACTGTTCCGCCGAACACAAAGTTCATCACCAATGTCGATGCCATTGACACAGGCATGCTTGCATCATATGACATCGCCATCGACTGCGGCGGCCACGTAGTTCATTCGATACTTAATGTTGTCGACTGCACGGCACCTGTAGGCAAGCCCGTTCCGGTAGAGATGTATACCGGTGAGGCTCCTGCTCCCGAGACGCTTGTAGACAGCATTTTCGATCTGACAGAAGTAACATGCTCTTATGCCGAGGGTGATCCTGACCTTTCAAAGGGCGGCCACTTCGATATCGGCGTAAAGCTTACCGACAGGAACGGCAATTATTCCATCGTCGAAGTTCCGTTCTATGTTAAGAAGGATACCAAGGCGCCCGAGATCTATGGCACACACGATATCGACGTTATGGTCGGTACCGAATCGATCGCTTATAGAGAAGGCATCATCGTCAAGGACGATTACGCAGAAAATCCGGTGCTCGAGATCGACAATACACAGGTCAACTTAAGCTGTGTAGGTGATTATCCGCTGGTCTTCAGAGCAAGAGATGATGTCAATAACGTCACTGAGGTCACGGTAACGGTCCACGTAATCGTTATTGCAAATGCGGAAGAATCCTCTGCCGTCTCACAGGCTTATATCGACGAAGCTTACAGAATGGCAAGAGAGATCAATGCCCAGATCTTAAGCGAGAGCGACAACGACATCGTTAAGACCATGAAGATCTTCTACTGGGTCCACAAGAATATCAGCTTTATCTTAAGCACACCTGCTTACGGCAACTGGGCTGTAGCAGCCATTAATACTTTCACCAAGAGATATTCTTCCTGCTACGGCACATGGGCTGTATGCAAGGCCATGATGGACGTAGAGGGCATCGAGAATCTCTGCGTTATCAGAGACCGTAAGAATTCATGGGAGAACATTCACTACTGGGCTTTGGTCAAGCTCAACGGCGAATGGTATCACTGCGATGCACAGAAGTATTTCGACGGTTATACATCGAAGGGATATTTCTGCTTCATGATGACGGATTCGGAGATCAAGAATGCTCCGACCAACCATAACTTTGCAGGAGACAAATATCCTCCAAGGTCGACCACATCAGTACAAAGCTATATCAACGTCTACCAGGGGAAGATTTTATCGGGCTTCCCTTATAAGGATGACTGAATCTAGAAATACTTTTACAGGGGATTAAAGGAAAATGGAAACTGAAAAGAAAAAGAGACTTCTTTGTATCTGCATCTTCGTAGTGACAATCTGCACGGTTGGCATTTTAGTCGCATGCGGCAGCAAAGATAAGATCAAGACAGACGTAATCATTGAAGCCGGCAGTCCGATAACGCTGGAAGCATTCTTCGATACAGTACCCGATAATGCTGTATTCCTGACGGATGTTTCAGGCATTGATACGACCATTCCGGCTGTTTACCAGATCAAGATCGGATACGGCAAGAAGGAAGCGGATGTCATCGTAAGGATCGAAGATCACACGGGTCCTACGGGACAGGCTGTTCCCATGACACTCTATCTCAACTGGAAGATACCTGAAGCTTCCGAATGTGTCGCTTATCTGTACGATCTGTCCGGAATCGCGAAAATTGAGTATCAGGAAGGAGCGCCGGTATTTACCCAGGGCGGAGAATTTAACGTCCCCGTACTCGTAACCGACGTATACGGCAACAGCACTGTTATCCAGGTACCTTTCACGGTCATTGATGACCACACCGCTCCGGTCATTGCAGGCGCTCACGATCTTGAGCTCGAGGGCAACCCCGACGGTCTGGATTTCTTTGCTGGCGTTACGGTTACGGATGACTACGATCCCGAGCCTGTCATCAAGATCGATGATTCACTCGTTGATTACACAAATGCAGGCACATATGCACTTACTTATAAGGCTGTCGACAAGGCAGGCAATATTGGCACAGCTCTTGTTAACCTTACGATCAAGTTCCCTGCAGATGCTAACCCGTCTTCCGGCGGCAACGACGGCGATTATGATGGCGACGGCGATCCTTATGCGCTCGCTAGAAAAGTAATGGCAAACCTTTACGGCAGCAACGATGTCGAGACCGCAAGGAATATCTTTAACTGGGTCCACAATACATTGTGGTTCAGACTCTTAAGCGGAACACGTTCATATGAGCGTGCCGCTTACAGAGGATTCACAAGACACAACGGAGACTGCTACGTTTACTACGCATGCTGCAAGATGCTCCTTGATATCGCAGGCATCGAGAACATGAGAGTCGACCGTTATCCGAGATATAACGGCAACATTCACTACTGGCTCCTCGTTAAGCTTAACGGCGAATGGTATCACTGCGATGCTACCGAAGGTTACAACGACCATCCGGGCATCTGGTTCATGTGCACGGACGATCAGATCAACGACAGATATCACCAGTTCAACGGTTCGCTCTATCCTATGAGAGCCGGCGGATCTAAGGATTATCTGCCTTCGCCTACACCTACGGAGGTACCTACTGCTACACCGACCGACTCGCCTACGCCGACAGCAGATCCGAGCACCACGGTAACGCCTACGCCCAGCGCAACGACGACTACGAGCCCGGCAGACACGTCTACACCTACGCCTTCTGCAACAACGCCGACGACAGCCGCAGATACAACGACACCGGCTCCTACAGCGGATCCTACGAACACCGACACACCTGAACCGACTACTGATCCGAACGCGACAACTGATCCGTAATTACTGATTTCAGACAGATTCCGGCAATTAAGGTTGGAGTTTTTCGAGATAAAGAATTATCATAAAAAAATGATGTTTAAAAAGATCGGAAAATTTGGAGCCTTCTTCTACATTGCCGCTATCCTTGGGGTGACGGTGTTCTGCACCATCAAAGACGCCGATAAGAATCTCAAGAAAGAGGTTGTAATCGAAGCCGGTTCGCATATCAAGATCGAGGATTTTTTCAACGAACTGCCTGCTGACGCAAGGTTCGTGACCGATATCTCAGGTATTGATACGCGTGTACCCGCCGTATACAAGCTCACGGTCTTCTATGATGAAGCATTTGAGAAGGATGTGGTCCTCAGGATCGAGGATCACACCGGTCCCAAGGGTATTGCATTACCGAAGGAGCATTTCACAAAAGTTAAATGGCCCGAAGCCTATGAATGCGTCGGGTATCTGTACGATCTGTCCGGAATCGCTTCGATCGAATATCAGAACGGCACGCCTGATCTCCACGAGACCGGCGACTACCTCGTTCCGGTCGTTGTCACCGACTGGTACAACAACTCCACCGTTATCGAGGTGCCTTTCCACATCGTTGATGACGTGACTGCACCTGTGATCAAGGGCATTCATGACCTTGAGAGCAACGGCAACCCCGATGAGATCGATTTCTACAACAGCATCACCGTCGTTGACGATTACGATGAATTCCCGATCATGAAGGTCGATGATTCGCAGGTAAATTGGGCAGAGAACGGCGTTTACGAGGTCTACTACAAGGCCATCGACAAGGTAGGAAACATGAGCAGTTACACTGCCAAGATCACAATTACCCTGCCTGTTGAAGGCGGAGGGTCTTCCGAAGGCTCCGGCGGCGGAGACGGCGGATATTACGGCAATTCGTCGGGCGATCCTTATCCGTTGGCGTCAAGGATCATGTCAGGCCTTTGGGGCGGCAGTGACGTCGCCACTGCAAGAAACATCTTCAACTGGGTCCATAATCACATCTATTACCAGACGGTTTACGGATCCCAGTCTTACACAAGCGCCGCATACAGAGGATTCTCCAGACGTAACGGCGACTGCTATGTCTATTACTGCTGCGCGAAAATGCTCCTCGACCAGGCAGGCATCCCCAACATGATGGTCAGGAGATACCCCGTAACAGGCAACGGACACTACTGGAATCTTGTTTACCTTAACGGCGAATGGTATCACTGCGATGCAACGGTATTCAGAGGTCACCCGAGCGTTTACTTCATGTGTACCGATGACCAGATCAGTGACAGCTACCATCACTTTAACGGTTCGCTTTATCCTGAGCGTGCCGGCGGTTCCAAGGAATACGCTACGCCGACAATAACACCCGAACCGACACAGGATCCTGACGCTTCGCCGTCGCCTTCAGTGGATCCGTCACTTTCGACCACACCGTCGCCTGATGTTACGGTAACAACGGGTCCGACTATTACTCCGGATCCTACTGTTACGGACACACCGACAGACACGATAACACCGACGATAACGCCATCGCCTGATATTACTGACGATCCTGTGATCACGGATAATCCTGTCGTTACAGATGATCCGAAGCCGGAGATATCAGAGCCGCCGGCAACGCCGGACAATCCGCCGGACGAAGGGGATAATACCGGAGGTTAAGCCTGACTGCGCGTCAGTTTTGGACAACGAAAAAGACTGGTTATGCATAAAATAGTTGGAAGAATTGCTGCTTTCTTATATATCGCTGCTATCCTCGTGGTAACGGTGGTGTTTACTATCCGGGATGCGAACAGAAATCTCGTAAGAGAGGTCACGATCGAAGCAGGCTCTGAGATAAAGATAGAAGACTTTTTCAAAGAGTGTCCCAAGGACGCCAGATTCGTTACCGACATATCAGGGATCGATACTGATATTCCTGCTGTTTACCAGCTCACGGTCTTCTATGATGAGGCCTTTGAGAAGGACGTAATCCTCAGAATCGAAGACCATACTCCGCCCAAGGGGATCGCCCTGCCTAAGATGCAGTATGCGAGAGTAAAGTGGCCTGAGGCTTCCGAGTGCGTGGGATATCTTTATGATCTGTCCGGAATAGCCACTATTGAATACAGGGACGGCGTGCCGGATTACCAGCTCACGGGCGATTATCTCGTTCCTGTAGTTGTGACGGACTGGTATAACAATTCCACGGTTATCGATGTCCCGTTCCACGTTACTGATGACCACAACGCGCCGCTCTTTTACGGCATTCACGACATCAATATCGATGACTCCGCAGACGCTTCAATCAACTATTTTGACGGCGTTACCTGGAAGGATGACTACGATGAGGACCCGAGGGTGGTAGTCGATGATTCGGAGGTCATTCTGGGCACGGAAGGCGTATATAAGATCACTTACCGAGCAGTTGACAAGGCGGGCAATGTCCGTAAGCAGGACGCTTATGTCATCATCAAGAAGCCTAATATCATCGACAGCGTCATGGGCGCAGGCGGCGCATGGGATTCATCTCACTATAACGAGATCTTAAGGACAGCTAATGCCCTTGTCGATAAGCTCAGAGGCTCGAATGACACCGAGACTGCAAGAAATATCTTTGACTGGGTTCATTCGAACGTCACCTACGAGACGGTTTTCGGCACGCAGACATACGAAGATGCGGTCTACAGAGCACTGATGAAGCGTAGCGGTGATTGTTACGGTTTTTACGCATGCGCGAAAATGCTCCTGGATTGCGCTGGAATTCCCAACATGATGGTTGTAAGATATCCCGTGACTTACAATGGACACTACTGGAATCTCGTAAAACTCGACGGACAGTGGTATCATTGTGATTCTACGATGTTTCTGCACCATCAGTCGGTTTATTTCAAGAAGACTGACAGTCAGATACGGGACAGCCGTCACCAGTTTGACGGTTCGATGTTACCGGTGAGAGCCGGCGGAACACCTGAATATACCTAAAACTATATTTAAGATAATAGGAGAAAGAAAGATGAAAAAAGAAAAGATCATTTCAGCAACAATCGGTTTATGCCTCGCGGCATCACTTCTTGCAGGGTGCGACAAGGGCGGTAACGGCGAGACAGTAGCAGCTTCACAGCTCGGCGGCGGCCAGACACAGATCTCTGTAGAGAATTCACAGGGTACTTCCTTGTCAACAGAAGGCCAGTACTGTTTCAGCTTCAACGGCTACACGATCATGCCCGGCACAGAAGTTCAGCCTATCATTGCAGCTTTAGGCGACAACTATGAGTTTATAGAGGATAAATCATGTGCTCACCAAGGTTCAGACACATTTTACATGTATGAAGGATTCACGATTATGTGTGTCAAGACTGATTCTGAAATCATTACCAAGATCATCATTGAGGACTCGCTCACTGACTGCAACGGTTTACATGTCGGCGATTCGTTTGCAGACGCAAAAGCTCTTTTGGGAACGCCTGCCTATGAGGATGACTACTTGCTCAAGTATGTTGCAAGCGACACAGAGCTCTATATCAATTCGGCAACCGGCACGGGCGAGATAACCGGAATTACATTTGCAGACGGCGAATAATCGCGAAAAAAGGTGATTTTCAACGGATTTAAGAGAATTCTTAAAGTTTTTTCGCGAAAATTGTTGACATAACAATAATAGGCGGTTATTATATGCAGGCTTGCTCATCGAGCAGGCCTGTATTTTTTGCTTATATTAGGCATTTGAATATAAGAAGACTCAATGAATTTAAGGAGAAAGACACATGGGTACATATGTTGCAACCAAGGATTCAATAGAAAGGAAATGGCTCGTAATCGACGCTGAGGGCATGGTTCTCGGTCGTTTGGCTACAGAGGTTGCTAAGCTCTTAAGAGGTAAGCACAAGCCTACATACACTCCTTTCCTTGATACCGGTGATAATGTAATCGTAATCAACGCTTCTAAGATCATCCTTACAGGTAAGAAGCTCGACGATAAGCTTTATCGTCATCACTCCGGTTTCCCGGGTGGAATGAAGGAGATCGACTATCGTACTTTGATGGCTAAGAACCCCGAGAAGGCTGTTGAGCTTGCTGTTAAGGGCATGCTCCCCAAGAACTCCCTCGGACGTCAGATGTTCAGAAAGCTTCACGTTTATGCCGGCCCCGAGCACGAGCAGGCAGCTCAGAAGCCTGAAGTTCACACATTTTAATCGGAGGACTAACTGAATATGGCAGCAAAGAAAACAAGCAGCAAAGTATATTATTACGGCACAGGCCGTCGTAAGGACGCAGTAGCAGCCGTTCGTTTGGTTCCCGGTAAGGGCAAGATCACGATCAACGGCAAGGACATCGATGAGTACTTTGGTCTCGATACACTTAAGCTCATCGTTCGTCAGCCTCTCGCAGCTACACAGACTGAGGATAAGTTCGACGTAATCGTTAAGGCTATCGGCGGCGGTATCTCCGGTCAGGCTGGCGCAATCCGTCACGGTATTGCAAGAGCTTTGGTTGAAGCTGATGAAGAGAGCTACAAGGCAGTTCTCAAAGAGAGCGGATTCCTCACACGTGACGCACGTATGAAGGAAAGAAAGAAGCCGGGTCTCAAGAAGGCAAGAAAGGCTTCACAGTTCTCAAAGCGTTAATCGTTATCTCGATTTACTGCAGAATTTCAAAGGTCGTTCCGTTTGGAGCGACCTTTTCTTTTGTTGACGCTATAACACACGGGTGTTATAATCTGCTCAAATATAACACGGTGGTGTTACACTTGCCATAAGGAGCAGATATTATGAACAGTGGTTTTAAAGATGCATTGAGTGACAGCGGAATGTCGATGTACAGTCTGTCCAAGCAGACCGGACTTCCGTATACGACCATCAACAGACTGGTAAATGAAAAGTTAAGCATAAACAACTGCAACGCCGGTGCCGTGTTCAAGATAGCATCTGCACTTGGTGTTCAGATGGAAGTCCTGATGAAAGGTGAATGTGTTTACACACTGGACGAGATAGCTGAACGGATCGCACCTGTTGCTAAGAAATACAATATCCCTAAAGTTTATATTTTCGGTTCTTATGCAAGAGGAGAAGCAAATCCTGACAGTGATGTTGATCTGATGATAGAAGTGGGTAATCTTCGTGGGCTTGAAGTAATTGGTGCTTTGGAAGAATTTAAAAATGCACTGAATAAACCGGTTGATCTGATTACAACCAGGTCATTAACTCAAGAAAGAGCGCAAAAATATTCAAAGGTTTTTATCGATAATCTTGAAAATGACAGGAGGTTAATTTATGGATAAACGTGATGAACAGGTTCTTTTGCACATCTATACGCATTGTACTGATTTAGAAGGATTTATAAACCGATTTGGAAACACAATAGACGACTTTAAGAAAGACAGAGCTTTCTATAATTCTGTTTGCATGTCTTTAATGCAGATCAGTGAGTTATCAAGAAATCTTACTAGTGACTTCATAGAAAGCACACAAGAAGAGATTTCTTGGAATGCCGTCAAAGGACTGAGAAACTGGATAGCACATGAATATATGGATCTGGATATGGACATAATTTGGGAAACTGCTACAGATGATATCCCGGTGCTTTTTAAACTGTGTAGGAAGTACATAAATAAAGAAGAATAAGTTGTATTCAATATCTGTTTTGCTATTTATCCTCTTTGAATGTAGAATTACTACGCAAAGGAAGGATAAGGCATGATCAGTTTTAAGACCACATCTCCGGAACAGACAGAAAGATTTGGCTACGAACTTGCCAAGTCCCTTGTTGCGGGCGACGTTATCGCACTGACAGGGGATTTAGGTGCCGGAAAGACATGTCTTACAAGAGGCATTTCAAGTGGCCTTGGTTCCACTTCCCATGTATCCAGCCCTACGTTTACTATCGTTAATGAGTACGATGGCGGAAGGCTGATGCTCTTCCATTTCGATACATACAGACTGTCAGGACCTGACGATTTCCTGATGAGCGGACTTGATGAGTACTTCTTCAGAGGCGGAGTCTGCGTTATCGAGTGGAGTGATATCATCGAAGAGCTATTGCCTGAGGACACCATAAAGATGACAATAACAGGTGACGGAAATGAGAGGACATTTGAATGCGAGTGTTCTGATAAGCACCGCGATTATGTGACGGAAGCAGCGCTAAAAGCCGGCGCTGAGATTGAAGAATGAGATTACTTGTTTGCGACACATCAGATAAAAACTGCTCTGCCGGAATCTTTGAAGACGGCAGGGAGATCTGCTATGAGCTCTCGTTTGAGACGAAGACTCATTCGGAGACGTTCATGCCTTTGGTCCACAGGGTGATGACAAAGGCGGGCGTTAAGCACGAAGACCTTGACGGTTATGCTGTGACGGTAGGCCCCGGCTCTTTTACTGGTATCAGGATCGGTCTTGCTGCCGTTAAGGGAATGGCCCTGGCAGCTGACAAGAAGTGCATCGCGGTATCTTCTACCGAAGCCCTTGCAAGGTCGTGCGAGAACGCTACTATGACGCCTAAGAGCGAGACCCTGATCGTGCCTGCATTGGACGCGAGGAATAACAGGGTCTTTGCGCAGGCGGCAAATGATGAGACATTGCAGTCACTGCTTCCTGAGAATGCATATGACGCGGATGAACTGGTCGCAAAAATAGAGAAGATCCCTGAGATAATCTACGGCAGGCTCCGCCAGATCATTGTGGTGGGAAGCGGCGCCGTTGTCATGAAGAAGGCCTTCGATAAGGCAGGATCAAGACTTAATATCTACTATGCTCCCGGTGCTGCCATTATGCCCAAGGGTGTTGCAGCGGCTGCATTCGCGGGCAGGGACCTGATAGATGCAAGAGACCTTAAGGCGTCCTACTGCGCCGTCTCACAGGCTGAGAGGCTTAAGAAGAATGACTGATCCTGATTTGGTCATCAGATCGGCTGATCTTTCCGATATCAAATCCATAATGGCCCTGGAGCAGGGCTCGATCGTCCATCCGTGGGAGAGCAAGGCCATTGAGAGCCTTATCGTGGATAAGAACAAGAAGTGCTATGTTGCAGATCTTCACGGTGAGATCGTAGGCTATGTCGGCGCCGAGACCGTGCTCGATGAATGCAGTATCGGCAATATCGTTACCCATAAGGATTACAGGGGAAGGGGATTTGCGACAGAGATCCTGGGGATCCTTTTGGATAGTCTCAAGAAAAACGGCGTGGCGAAGGTATTCCTCGAAGTAGAGCATGATAACATCCCGGCGATCGCTCTTTATGAGAAGCAGGGTTTTGAAAGGTACGGCCAAAGGCGCGATTATTACGGCCCCGGCAAGGATGCCGTGCTTATGACCAAAGAGCTTTGATTGTCGATTTTACCAAAAGGTTTTGCCAAAACTAAAGCATTTGGGTTAAATAGCCGAAATTAGACAGAACGGCTTGTTTTTGGTTGATTTTCGAAAGGCTCAAAAATATACTTATGTCGTATTTAATGAGGGGATGTACCTGAACTATGACTAAAGAAAAGATCGTATTTGATTGTGAAGATGCTTTGCAGATGAAGGCAGTTGCTGTCATGATCCAGAAAGCTTCACAGTACCACAGCACAATCTATATCGTTCGCAGCGGCAGAAGAGCTAATGCAAAGAGCCTTTTAGGTGTTATGTCCCTCGGTATCGAGAACGGCGCCGAGATCGAGATCGAAGCTAACGGCGACGACGAGAAGGAAGCTTGCGAAGCTCTCATCTCCCATCTCAAGAATCCTAAGATCGCAGTGTAATGCCCGCCGGTAAATTTGATGCCAGGCTGGACACGGTTCCATTAAGCCCCGGAGTGTACCTTATGAAGGACTCTTCGGGCTGTGTTATTTATGTAGGAAAAGCAAAGAAATTAAGGAACAGACTGAAGAGCTATTTCGGAGGCGGAACGATCTCAAGCCCGAAGGTCAGGGCGATGGTATCGCACGTGGCAGACTTTGAATACACTGTCGTAGGCTCCGAGCCTGAAGCCTTGCTGCTCGAAAACAATCTCATCAAGAGATACCAGCCCCGTTACAATATCCTGCTTCGTGACGACAAGGGCTACCCTTATATCTGCGTCACTTTGAATGAAGCATACCCCAGAGTTTTTAAGGCTTTCAGGCCTGACCCGGAAGCGCGCAAAAAAGGCGCTAAATACTATGGCCCATATATGGGTTCAGACTGCTTCGAAGTACTGAAAGCGATATCGGATATCTTCCCGCTCAAGCGCTGCAAGAAGGTCTTTCCGCGTGACATCGGCAAGGAGAGACCCTGCCTTAATTACCATATCGGCAAGTGCATGGCGCCCTGCCTCGGCACGGTCAGGAGCGAGGATTACCGCGCCATGACAGACCAGATCGTTCAGTTCTTTGAAGGCAAATACGACGGCATCGAGAAGAGCATCGAAGCCCAGATGGAAGAGTGCTCCGCAAACCTCGAATTTGAGAAGGCGGGAGCTTTAAGAGACAGGCTCTATGCGCTCCGCGCGATACGTCAGAACCAGAGAGTTTATCTTGATATCGAGCGCGATGTGGATGCCATCGGTCTTTATTCCGACTGCGGTGAGACGTGTGTCAGAAAGCTCGAATTAAGACAGGGAAGAATAGTCGGATCATCCACGTATTTCTTTGCCGGAGAAGACGGCGACAGGGAAGAGATCTTAAAGAATTTCCTCATGCAGTACTATGAGGATGCGCCGTTCATTCCGCCCCTTATACTCGTGCCTTTCGAGATGGAAGAAGATGATCTTGAAGACATCGAGAAGACTCTTACCGAGAAGCTCGGAAAGCATTGCAGACTCCATGTCGCAGAGCGCGGAGAGCTCCGTGAACTTTCTGATCTTGCAAAGAATAATGCCCGCGAGATGATGGTCAGAAGAGTCTTAAGAGGGGGCTCCGCTAATGCGGATCCGTCGCTTCCCGTAAGGTATCTCGAAGAACTTTTGGGAGCACCCGAAGGCGCGATCTCGAGAGCGGAATCCTTCGATATTTCCAACCTCGGCAATGACGATATCTGCGCAGGCATGGTCGTCTTCAAAGACGGCAGGGCAGACAAGCAGTCCTACAGATTATTCAGGATGAAGAGAGTCGAATCACAGGACGATTACGCATCCATGAGAGAGACTCTGGAGAGGCGTTTCAGCCACAGTGAAGATGACGGATTTAAGTATCCGGATGTCATTCTTGTTGACGGCGGCAAAGGCCAGCTCGAAGCAGTCGCATCGGTCGTAAGAAGCATGGAAGGTACTGATAATATCTACCTTGCGGGAATGGTCAAAAACGATCACCACAAGACTTCAGGGATCGTGTTCGAAGACGGCCGTGAGATAAGGCTTGAAGGCAGGACTCTGACCGATCAGGAGATGGGTCTTTTGAGATTCTTAACGACTGTCCAGAACGAAGTCCACAGATTCGCGATCACTTATCAGCGCAAGCTCTCCGGTAAGCGCAACATCAGATATAAGCTTGAGACCATAGAGGGCATCGGACCTGCAAAGCGCAGGAATCTGCTCTCGCATTTTGGTACAATAAAGGCCGTGGAAAACGCGTCCGTAGAAGAACTCAAGAGTGCCAAGGGCATTTCTGAGAAAGACGCTGACGCAATATACAGACATTTCCACAGGGAGTCTTAATGTCAATTTACGCGCTGGCAGATCTGCATCTTTGCTTAAGCTGCCCCGAAAAGTCGATGGCATACGTATGGTCCGCCTGGGATAATTATGTCTCCAGGATCAAAGAGAACTGGGAAGCGGTTGTCACAGATGAAGACACCGTGCTTATTCCGGGAGACATCTCATGGGCTACATATGTTGACCACGCAGAAGAAGATTTCCGTTTTATCTCGGAGCTCCCCGGACGCAAACTTTTATCCCGCGGTAACCACGATTACTGGTGGACCACGATGAAGAAGATGGAAGAGTTTTTCGAAGAGAAGAACTTTAATAATCTTGAATTCATAAGGACAAATGTTGCTGAAGCCGAAGGGTGCCTTATATCCGGCACGAGAGGCTGGATGATCGAGTCCCGTGACGCTATCAGCGGCTCTGATAACAGGAAGATCTACGAACGCGAGAGATTAAGGATACAGATGTGCATCGATAAGCTCAATGAGGCTGATCCTTCGCACTCTAAAAAGCATATCTTCATGATCCACTATCCGCCGATTACAGCCAACATGGGATTCACTGAATTCGCTCATCAGATGGCAGAAGGCGGGATAGATATCTGCGTTTACGGACACCTTCACGGCAAGTCTCACAAGAAGGCTTTCGAGGGGGACTTTGAAGGCACGAAGTTTATATGCACGGCAGCAGATTATGTCGGGTTTAAACCGGTACGGATTATCTGACGGAGATCACCCCTGTCAAATATCACGCCAAAAATTTTTTCGTGTCCGCAAACGCAATAAATAAAGGCGTTTGCGGGATACATAAAATTATTTTGATAGACATCTTTATATATATAATATATAATTATTCACGAGCCAAAGCTTAAGGGATATTCTCTTACGCGGCGGCTCTTTTTTGTCTATATCAGCATCAGAGGTAATCACATGGCATACTCGATGACAGGCTTCGGCCGCGGCGAGAAGATTTACGACACCAGGAAATACAGCATTGAGATCAAATCCGTTAATTCAAGATTCTGCGACATTTCGATCAGAATGCCCAGAATGTTTAATTATCTGGATACCGATGTACGAAGAATAATCACAGACAGATTATTGAGAGGCAAGATCGACGTCTTCGTCAACTACGAAGACCAGGGCGAGTCCGGCCAGACAGTTACGGTCAACACAGGTCTTGCCAAGGAATATTCCGAAGCTGCCAAGGCTATCGCTGCAGTCACCGGAAGAACTGATGATTTCGGCGTTGAGAGGATCGCTCTTATGCAGGATGTTTTGAGCGTCACTGCAAAAGAGATCGATGAGGAAGCAGCTTCCAAAGAGCTTATCGAGACATTGAACTTA
>JAEEGI010003353.1_pt1 | contig 38187 bp, 29 predicted proteins | sample 8958751 | NCBI WGS metagenome assembly JAEEGI01 (sample SAMN16246545, study PRJNA631951) | gut metagenome | biome: gut microbiome; feature: rumen; material: KS-attached | host: Bos | place: Iran: Karaj | collected 2018-10 | reverse complement strand
AAGTGGGACGAGATGACCGATGAGGCCAAGGCAGAGCTGAACAACAAGGCCTGCGCCGTCTTTGCTGAAATGGATGCCAAGATGGAAGAGATGAAAGCCGCCGGTGAAGGTTGTGCCAAAGAGATGGCAGAAATGACCGAAGAAGCCAAGGCTGAGTGCGAAAAGAAGTGCGCTGAGATGAAAGAAGCTTGGGCCAACTTCGCCAACATGACCGTTGACGAGCAGAAGGACCTCGTCTTGAAGCGCCTCGAAGGCTGCGGTGGTGAAGAAAAGGGCTGCTGCAAGCACGATGCTCCCGCCGAGACTCCTGCTGAGACTCCTGCCGAGTAATTGAGAAACTCTAATTCAATGAAAAAGAGGGCTGAAAAGTCCTCTTTTTTTGTATCTCGAACACGGATTTCGCGGATAGATACGGATGCTTTTTTCCGTAAAATCCGTGGAATCTGTGTTTTTTTTATAATTATGCAGCAATGAGAGATCTATTCGGACAAGGGTGATGAAGGGGATTGCAAATCCCCAACTCAAAGCCGGCGGATTGCAAATTCGCCGGAACGAGTGTGGAACGAGTGAACTTCGGTAAACAAACAAAAAAAAAAATTCAATTAAAGCAGAAGAATTTTGTTTGAAACGGAATTATTTGTATTATTGCAGCGTCATTAACCCCCCAAAAAAAATGCCATGAAAAGACTTTACATCATCCTTTGCTTGCCACTCGCTGCGCTGCTTTTCGCCTGCTCGACCGACATCGACCTTTACGCAAAATATGAGGAGAAGCCCATCATCTATGGCCTCCTCGACCCCAATGCCGACACCAATTTCATCAAGATCAACCGCACTTTTTATGTGCGAGGCGATGCCTATCAGGTAGCTGCCAACCCCGACTCGAGCAACTATCCGGGCAAGCTGGATGTCCGCATGATCGAGTATTGCAACGGCGACTCCATACGCGAAATCGTGTTCGACACCATTACTATCCACAACAAGGAGCAAGGCATATTCCATTCGCCCGACCAAAAGCTGTATTACACGACAGAGAAATTAGGTATGAATGGGAACAACAAAAACTACAGCTATAGATTAAGCATCATCCTTCCCGACCGCACATTGGTCTCCGAGACCAAGATGGTGGGCAGCAACCGCTTTGATGTGCAAAGCTTGGGAATGAATTTCTCGAAAGAGTATTTCGGGAAGAGTCAGTTTTTCCTGTTCCGTCCTGCCCCGAACGCGGGCATCTACCATGTGACCATCGCCTTCACCTATTTGGAACAGCGGACACCCGATGCCGACTCGGTGCCGCGCACCATGATCTGGGACAAAGGTTATTATTATGAGAGCAACTTGACCTATCAGATGATGAACGAGTGCTATATGTTTCACTATCGCCCCGAAGAGTTTTATGCGCATTTGAAAGAGTTTGTCGGTGGCGACACGGTTTCAGGCGTGCGCCGGTTGATCACAGACTATCCCATTGAAGTCACCATTGACGCAGGCGGCGAGGACTTGTCTCATTACATCTATTTCAACGACCCTTCAAACGGTGTTCCTTTGGGTGACAACGATTTGGCGCTCATTGATGACGGCTATGGCGTGTTTTCGTCAAGAATGACGGTGAAACATGGTATCAGGCTGGCTGGCGAGACGGTGCCCGATCTGCTGGCGATGACCAACTGGGGCTTCAAGTTTATCGGGGGGGAGGAGGAATAGGAAAAGTCGTCCAAAGAATTTTAAATGAATTGTCTCCCCTATCCCTTTTTTTCCTATTTTTGCAGTTTAATCCAAACTGCGCCTAAATGTACGCCTATATCACTGGCAAAGTAGCCGAAAAGTCGCCCACCTGCGTCGTCTTGGACAACCAGGGCATTGGCTATTGCATCAACATCACGCTCAACACCTTCACCGCCATCGGCGAGAAGGAAGAGGTGCGCCTCTATGTCCATGAGCAAATCCTTGAAGATGCCCACAATCTCTTCGGCTTCTACTCGGCCAAGGAACGCGACCTCTTCGAACTGCTTATCTCCGTGTCGGGTGTGGGCTGCAACACAGCAAGGCTTATCCTCAGCTCATTGACCGTCAACGAGTTGAGCAATGCCATCGCCAACGACGACGTGAAGACCATACAAGCCGTGAAAGGCATCGGCGCCAAGACTGCCCAACGCATCGTCATCGACCTGAAAGACAAACTCAAGAAAAACGACTTCCCGACCGAAATATTCGCTGTGGCAAACAATACAATCAAGTCTGAAGCGTTATCAGCATTGACGATATTGGGCTTCAGCAAAGCTGCCGTCGACAAGGCGCTCGACCGCCTGCTGAAACAAATGCCCGACGCCAATGTCGAAACGCTGATTAAAGAAGCACTTAAAATTTTGTAAATCAATTTGGTAGATGATAAAAGCCAACATATATAAACGGCCCTTCGACAAGCTCAGGGACCTTTGCTTTTTCAGAAGTGAAGGGTGCCTGAGCCCGTCGAAGGCCCCGCATTCTGAGTCAAATCATATGAAACGACATATCCTTCCCATCCTGCTCCCCATGTTGTTTGCGCTATTCTTTGCCCGAACAGCTTCAGCCGGTGTATATGACATTTTCTACCCCAACCCTTACACCGTCGAGCCCGACACAAACAAGATGATCTATCCCATCCCGGTCAACACGGGCAACCCTTTGCAAGACCTCAACAATAAATCACCTTTCTACCTTAACGACCCCGACAACTTCGAGACTGAAATCATCTACGATCCCCTGACTGGACAATACACTTTCAAGCGCCGCATTGGCCAGTTCTATTACGACACCCCCGCCACCCTTACCCAAGATGAATACTTTGAGTACAAGAGCCGTCAAGGCATACAAGAATACTGGAAGGAACGTCGCAGCCAGAACTCGCGTTCGACCACCAACGGCAGTTCCATCATCCCGCCCATGTTCATCGGCGGTAAGGCCTTCGAGACCATCTTCGGCAGCAACACCATAGATATCCGTCCTCAAGGCTCCGTTGATCTCACCTTCGGCTTCAAGCACAGCTTCCGTGACGACCCCTCGATGACCGAACGCCGCAAACGCCACAACGACTTTGTCTTTGAGCAGGACATCCAACTCAACGTGATGGCCAAAATCGGTGACAAGATCAACTTCAACATCAACAAGAACACCAAGGCGACCTTCAACTTTCAAGACAAGCTCGCCCTGAAATACCAAGGCAAGGAAGACGAAATCATCCAACTCCTGGAAGCCGGTAATGTCAGCTTCCCTCTCAACAGCACCCTCATCACGGGTACGCAACAGTTGTTTGGTGTAAAGAGCAAACTGAAGTTCGGCAAGACCACCATTTCGTCCATCGTCTCATACCAAGAGAGCGAATCGCAAAACATCACAGTGCAAGGCGGTGCCCAGACCAACGAGTTTGAACTCAGCTGTTTGGACTACGAAGAAAACCGCCACTTCTTCCTCAGCCAATACTTCCGCGACCAATACGAGACTGCCCTCTCCACCTTGCCTACCGTCACATCAAGCATCAACATCACCAAAATCGAAGTGTGGATCACCAATACCAACACCTCAACTCAGAACACACGTAACATTCTTGCATTGAACGACTTAGGTGAAGGCAAAGAAGATTGGATTTATAACCCTGAAATCACTTCGACCAACAGTAAGATATATCCGCGCAATGCAGCCAACAACCTGGTCACCCGCATGGACACGACCCAAATCCGCGGCATCAGTACAGTGACCAACTACATGAGCAACGACCCCATGCGTATCGGCCGTTCGGGATACATGGTCTCAGGACGTGACTTCGAGAAAGTGGAAAATGCCCGCCGCCTGAGCAGCACGGAATACTCTCTCAACTCCAAGTTGGGATTCATCTCCTTGAATGTCAGCCTCAATGCCAACCAAACCTTGGCCGTCGCCTACCAATACACTATCGTGGGTTCCGACGAGGTCTACCAAGTCGGTGAATTCTCCGACCAAGGCATCAACACACCTAAAGTATTGGTGACCAAATTGTTGAAAGGCACGACCGTTAATACCAAGATGCCCATCTGGAACCTGATGATGAAGAACGTCTACAACATCAGAGCTTACCAAGTGGGATCGCAAGATTTCATGCTGAACATCTTCTACAACGGCAATTCCAACAGCACCCCTTACGGCTATTTCACCGAAGGCTCGGTGAAAGGCGTCGCATTGCTCAACCTGATGGGCTTGGACAACCTAACCACACAAAACAACCCCATTGCAGGCGGTGATGGTGTGTTCGACTTCTTGGATTATGCCGCAACGCAAGGCGGTACCATCAACTCGTCAAACGGCCGCATCTTCTTCCCTGTGTTGGAGCCATTCGGCAAACACATCCACAACAAGATTTTTCCCGACGAGCCAGACTTGGCCAATAAATACGCCTATGACTCTCTTTATACGATGACGAAGACCTCCGCTGAGCAGTATTCAGAGAAGAACAAGTTCAGCTTAAAAGGCTATTACTCGTCGCAGTCAGGCAGCGAAATCAGTCTCAATGCCATGAATGTGGCTCAAGGCTCGGTAAACGTTACGGCTGGTGGTGTACAACTCGTTGAGAACGTTGATTATACCGTTGACTACACTTTGGGCCGTGTCACCATCCTCAACGAAGGCATCCTCAACTCGGGAACGCCCATCAACATCTCGTTGGAGTCGAACTCTGGCTTCAGTGCCATTCGAAAAACCTTCCTTGGCACCCGTGTCGAGCATGAGTTCAATCAAGACTTCCATGCTGGAGCCACCATACTTTATTTGGGCGAGAAATCGTATACCCAGAAAATCAACTATGGGGAAGAAGCCATCGCCAACACCATCTATGGTGCCGACATCAGCTACCATACCGATGCCCGTTGGCTGACAACTTTTATCAACGCCTTGCCAGGTATCAGTACCAAGGCGCCTTCGCGTATCAACGTAGATGGTGAATTCGCCCGCTTTATCCCAGGCCTATCCAAATCAGCTAGCGAGCCAGGCACCTCCTATATTGACGACTTTGAAGGCGCCAAGTCGACTATCGACCTGCGTCTGCCCACCCTTTGGTTTATGGCCAGCACACCGCAAAACCAAACAGATCTCTTCCCCGAGGCGGCGGCCAACACTGGCCTTAACTACGGTAAGAATCGTGCCAGACTGTCATGGTACGTCATCGACAACTCAGTATTTTACGACCGCAACTACAGCTACCGTCCCAGCAACGTTGACAACGAAGAACTTTCGAAAAACTCTGTCCGTCAAGTACTTGAGACCGAGCTTTTCCCCAACAAAGACATTGAAACTGGCACGCAAACCAACATCTCGGTCCTCAACCTGGCATACTACCCCGAAGAGCGTGGCCCTTACAACTATGACGTTGACCCCACGCCCTACTCCGCTGGTATCACCGAAGACGGCAAGCTCAAAGACCCCAAGAGCCGTTGGGGTGGTATCATGCGCAAGATGGAGTCGACCGACTTTGAAGCCACCAACATTGAATACATCGAGTTTTGGCTGATGGATCCTTTCGCCGATGAAGATTTTGCCGAAAACCCTGGAAAACTTTACATCAACCTGGGCGACGTTTCGGAGGACATCCTTCGCGACGGCCGCAAGTTCTACGAAAACGGTTTGCCTGCCACATCGACAGTGGAGAATGTCGACACCACCATTTGGGGTCGAGTGCCCACCTTGCAAGACCTTGTCGGAACTTTCAACAATTCCTCGGAAGCCCGTCAATATCAAGACGTGGGTTACGACGGCTTGCGCGATGAGGACGAACGTAATTTCTTCGAAAGTACCTACCTAAACATCCTCAGAGAACGCTTTGGCGAAGGGTCGACAGCCTACTCTCAAGCTTATGACGATCCCTCAGGCGACAACTACCACTACTTCCGCTCCAACGACTGGGACTCGCCCAATGACGAAGTTCATAGAAGCATCTTGTCCCGTTACAAGAGCTTCAATGGTCCCGACGGTAACTCGCCCGCTGACATACAACAGACCGAAGGCTACATGAGTAGCAACTCCACCCTGCCTAATGCTGAAGATATCAACGGCGACAATACCTTGAGCGAATCGGAGCGTTACTATCAATATGAAATCGACCTCAACCCCGCTAAGATGGTCGTGGGGCAGAACCATATCGCAGACATTTTCCAGTCGAGCGGCGTAACCTTACCCAACGGACAAATCAGCGGTGTCACATGGTATCAGTTCCGCATCCCCATCAGGCAACCCGACAGAGTGATTGGCCGCATTGATGACTATTCTAGCATCCGCTTCATGCGTATGTTCCTAACCGAATTCCAACGTCCCATCGTGTTGCGTTTTGCCACCCTCGACCTCGTGAAAGGCGAATGGCGTACTTATTCGCAGAGCATCCAAGCGCCAGGCGAATATGAACCCAACGACATCTCCAATGAAACCACTTTCGACATCTCTGCCGTAAGCGTTGACGAAAACAGCCGCCGTCAGCCTGTACCCTATGTCATCCCACCTGGAATCCAACAAGAACGTGTCATCGGTATGACACAGACCACCCGCATCAACGAGCAATCGCTACAAATGACGGTGCAAAACCTCGTTGATGGCGACGGACGTGCCATCTATAAAACCGCAGATTTTGACCTACGACAATACAAATACCTGAAGATGTTCGTCCATGCTGAGGCGGCTCACGAAAATACGCCGCTTGACGACCAAGACCTCACCGTCTTCATGCGTATCGGTACTGACTTCACCGAAAACTACTATGAATACGAAGTCCCGTTAAAAGTAACACCTTGGGGCACGCCTTATACCAACGAAGAAGCCATTTGGCCTGAAATCAACAATTTGGACATCCGATTGGAAGACCTCGTTGAAGTGAAGCAACGGCGCAACGAAGCCATGAGCCAACCCAATAGCAACGTGCGCCTCAACTATATCTATTCGGAAAAGACCAAGAAAGGCACGGTCGACAACAAAGACTACTATCATACCATCAAAGTGATTGGTAACCCAAGCATCAGCGACGTAGAAGCCATGATGATTGGTATCAGAAATCCAAAACGGCAAAACCTTGCCGATGTCGATGATGGCCAGCCCAAGAGCGCTGTGATATGGGTCAACGAGTTGCGTCTCACAGATTTGAGCAGTAACGGTGGCATAGCAGCCACAGGGCGTTTGGAAGCCACCCTTGCCGATTTAGGTCGTGTGAGTGTCAACGGCTCATACAGCTCTGCAGGATTTGGCGCATTGGACAGCCGTATCACCAGCAACACCTTCGAAGCCCATTCGGCTTTCAACGTCGCAACGGACCTGGAATTGGGCAAGTTCCTTGAAAATACAGGCCTTAAGATTCCGATGCACATCGACTACGGACAAAACAAAATCACACCGCTCTATAACCCCTACGACCCTGACATCAAGTTGAAAGACGCGCTTGCCGCCATGAATAGCGACGAAGAACGGTCACAATTCACTTCCACTATCCATGACTACACCCAACAGAAGAACATCAACTTCATGAATGTCAGAAAAGAACGTGTCACCAAGAAGAAGAAAGATGCAGAAGAAGGAGAGAGCAAACCAAAAGAAAACCTAAGAGACCCCAACAAAGGTCTTGGAAGCGGTCGTGGCAACATGCCTAAGGTGCACATCTATGATATTGAGAATTTCAATCTCTCCTTTGCCTACAATGAAACTTTCCAAGAAAACACCGATATCAAATCTTATTTGATAAAGTCCTATCGAGGCGGTTTAGGCTACAACTACGCTGGCAATCCCAAACCCGTTGAACCTTTCGCCAAAGCCAAATGGGCTTCGAAACCCGCCTTGCAGATTATCAAGGACATCAACTTCTACTATGCGCCCAAGAGCATCACATTCAACACTGAAATGTACCGCTATTATTCGGAGCGTGAGATGCGCAACAAGAGCGGTGGTATCATCAACATCATCCCGACCTACTCAAAACAATGGGACTGGACTCGTAACTACCAGTTGCGCTACGACCTCACCAAGGCCCTCACTTTCGACTATTCGGCTCAAGCTCAAGCCTACATCTACGAGCCAGCAGGCTTTGTGGATCGCAACGTCGACCCCGAAAAATGGCAGAAAAACCAAGACACCATCAAGAATGAACTGAAGAATCTTGGTTCCGTGTCGCGTTATACACAGAACTTCAATGCAAGCTATACCTTGCCTATCAACAAAATCCCGATTTTCAACTGGATTACTGCTAGTGCCAACTACCAAGGCACATACAACTGGACCGCACCTGCGAAGTCTATACAGCCTCGCTTAGGTAACACTATTGACAATTCCAGCAACGTACAAGGCAACGCCACCCTCGACTTTGCCAAGCTTTACAATAAAGTGCCTTACCTGAAACAGGTGAACACGCCACAGCGACGCAATGATGGCAGAAACGAAAAAGACCAAAAAGGTAAAGGGAAAGACAAGGAAAAAGACAAAAAGGAAAAAGACTCGAAGAACAAAGACGATAAAGGAAAAGAGGAAGGAGCTCAGCCAGCCGATTCCACTAAAGTCACGACCAAGACGAACTACGGCAAAATCGTGCTTGACAACTCACTACGCATCCTCACCCTCGTCAAGAAAGTGTCGGGCACCTATTCTATCAACAACGGGCAATCACTGCCTGGCTTCATGCCCAAAACTGATTATTTCGGTATGAATACCTTTACAGGTTGGTCGCCTGGTGTCGGATTCGTACTCGGCAGCAATTTCGGTAGCGATGCCAATATCTACGAGAAGGCTGTACTCAACAGTATTGACGTTGAAGACGCCAAGCGCTGGCTCACCACCGACTCCATCCTCAGCGAGCCATACGTCCGCCGCAAGACGGAGACCATGAACTACCGCGTCAATACCGAGCCTTTGCCTGGCATCAAGATTGACTTCACCGGTAACCGCAGCTATGCCGAAAACTTACAGCATTATTTCCGCTACAATTGGGACACCAACAACTTCGACATCTTCACCCCGACCAACAACGGTAACTTCAGCATGAGTTATTTTATGGCTGGTACCGCTTTCGTCAGTTCCGACTCCACCTCATCGCGTTTGTTCGACAACCTGATGGAGAACCGAAAGATCATCGCCGAACGCATTGCACGCAACAATCCCCAATGGATTGAGCAAGTGAACGAATTCACCTTCGACAGCATCGCAGGCGACTACTTCCCGAAAGGTTATGGTTCCAGTTCGATGGATGTACTGCTCTACTCCTTCATTGCAGCCTATACAGGTAAGGATGCCAACACCATCAGTCTCAATCCCTTCCCGCTCATCCCGCTGCCCAACTGGACGCTCACTTACAACGGGCTGACCAACATCCCATCCATCAGCAAAATCTTCAAGACCGTAAGCATCACACACGGCTACAAATCGAACTATGCCATCAACTCATGGGCAACCAACGTGTATTACAATGAAAACAACAGCGTCCAGACCTTTGAAAACTCTGACCTCATCATACCTAAGTATGACATCTCGCAAATCGTCCTCAACGAACAATTCACTCCTTTGATTGGCGTTGACCTCGGGCTGCAAAACTCAATGACGCTCAACCTGCAATTCAAGAAATCGAGGACGCTGACCCTAAGTTTCGCCAACAACCAACTCACCGAGGTAAACGGACGCGAAATTGTTGTTGGAGGCGGCTATCGCATCAAGAACCTTTCGTTCAACATCACGCCCATCGGTGGTAACGGCAAGGCTCAGACCATCAAAAACGATCTCGTGATGAAACTCGACATCGGTTTCAAGAGAGACATCACCATCTTGCGTCGCATCGACGAAAACAACAATCAAGTGTCGGCAGGACAAAACAAGATCAACTTCTATCTCACAGCCGACTATAACTTTAGCCAACGCTTGGCCGCACAAGCCTTCTTCAAATATGACCTTACGATTCCTGAGGTGGCCAACACCTTCAGGAACTCCACCACCTATGGTGGCATCACCCTCAGACTCAGCTTAGCGCAATAAAATTTTCAATAAAGTGCAGAATGAGCCACTAAAATATGTAATTTCGCAGCCAAAATAAACACTTTAAAACATACAACAAATGAATATTCCAGCAAATCTGAAGTACACCAACGACGACGAATGGATCCGCCTCGAAGGCGAAGAAGCCTACGTCGGCATTACCGATTACGCACAACACGAACTTGGCGACATCACCTTCGTTGATGTTGACCCCGACATCGTCGGCGAGACCCTTGACGCCCAAGAGGAATTCGGCGCCATCGAAGCCGTGAAGACCACCGCCGAACTGCTCATGCCCGTTGCAGGCGAAATCCTCGAAGTCAACGAAGCCCTCGCTGACGAAGAAAACGCCAAACTCGTCAACACCGATCCTTACGGTGAGGCTTGGATCATCAAGATTAAAGTGAACAACGTCACCGAGCTTGACGGTCTCCTTGATGCCGCTGCTTACGAAGCTAAGATCGGTTAATCATTTGGAACGACTGACCAGAAATAGTATCCCGGGAATCTTGTGTGGAATCATAATCCTGATTCTGACTGGACTCCCGGGGTCTTTGTTTCCCCGCGTCAAGCCAGCCATAGGCATTGACAAAGTGGTTCACATATTCATGTATGCTGGATTCGCTTATACATGCCTTTGGGGATATCGTAAACAATATGTTTCCAACGGTTTAGTATACAGAAGAAAAGCCATTATCCTAACTGTGATCATCAGTATAATTTACGGAAGTATGACCGAATTGATGCAGGAATATTTTATACCCAAGCGCAGTGGCGACTGGTTCGATTTTCTCGCTGACATCATCGGAACAGGTATTGGAGTATTAGTTTTTTATCTTTTTTTTCGCCGCAAAAAATAAAATTCAATTTAATTGCGTTTTATAAGCAAATAATTACTACTTTCGCAACGTCAATTGGAAAGTAGAATTTAAAAACATAACAACCATGGAAGAAAAAAAATCACCTAAAGCTAATCTTGAGAACAAGAAATTGATGTTCATACAAATAGGTATGATCATCAGCTTGCTCATCGCTTGGTTGGCTTTTGAGCACAAGAGCTACGACAAGCGCGAAATTGACGAGAGCTTGCTCAATCGCGAGGTCGTGTTGGACGAAGAAATGGTGGAAATCACCAAACAAGAGGAGCAAAAGCCACAGCCTGTGGAAGTGCCCAAGCAGACCACCCAACTCGAAATCGTGCAGGACGATGTAGAGACTGAAGACCTCAACATCAACGCTGAAGTGGAGCAGAACGAAGTTATCGAAGAGTACGTCGCTCCCGAAGTCGTGGAAGAAGAAGTCGTAGAACAGGAAATCTTCCAAATCGTGGAAGAGATGCCTTCATTCCCTGGCGGTGAAGGAAAACTGATGGAGTTTGTTGCCAAAAACATCAAGTATCCTCAGATAGCCCGTGAAACTGGCATTCAGGGCCGTGTGTTCGTCGGCTTCGTTGTCGAACCCGATGGTTCCATCTCCAACGTGAAGCTGCTCCGTGGTATTGGCGGCGGCTGCGACGAAGAAGCCATGCGCGTTATCAAGTCCTTACCGAAATGGAAACCAGGCAAGCAGCGTGGTAAGGCCGTGCGTGTGTCTTATCAAATCCCAGTGTTCTTCAAGCTGCAGTAAACACTTGAAGAAAGGTGAAACGAAAAGCCAGCGTAATGCTGGCTTTTTTTATTTAAAGTGCTCGTAAACCATCCTCGCTTTGGTGGGGCCAACAATCTCAGTAAGCCGCTCCAACGAAGCCTCTTTGATGCCTTTCACTGACTTCAGTACCAGCAATAGCTTCTCAGCCGTCTTCTTTCCTATTCCCTTAATCTCGGCCAACTCGGAATGCATGAAACCTTTCTCAAACTTCTTCCTATGGAAAGTGATGGCGAACCGGTGCACCTCGTCCTGGATATGCGCCAGCAGACGGAACACCTCTGAATTGGGCTTCAAACCCACTACACGTGGAGGAAAACCAAAAAGCAATTCATTCGTGCGGTGACGGTCATCCTTGGCCAAGCCGGCAATGGGGATGTCGACGTGCAACTCGTCTTGTATCACCTGACGCACCACCTCCATTTGACCTTTGCCACCATCGGTGATGATGAGGTTAGGCAAAGGCTTGTCCTCCTCAATCAACCTTGAATAGCGGCGACGCACCACTTCTTTCATTGAGGCGTAGTCGTCAGGGCCTTCCACGGTCTTGATGTTGAAATGGCGGTAGCCCGCTTTGTTGGGCTTGCCGTTCACAAACTGCACCATGCCCGCCACAGCGTAGTCACCTTGGAAGTTGGAGTTGTCGAAACACTCGATGACATTAGGCACCTCGTCAAGCTGCAAGGCCTCTTTCAAACTGCTCAAAACCCTTTTCTGGTGGCGTTCGGGATCAACTAGAGAATGTTGTTTCTCCAAGTCAATCCTGTATTGCATGGCATTGCGGCGCGAGAGGTCGAGGAGCTTCAACTTGTCGCCGCGTTGCGGGACAGTCACCTCCACTTCCTCGATGTCATAGTCCAACTTCATCGGAACGATGATTTCGGGGGCATGGTCACCAAACTGCTGACGCAAGTCGGTAACAGCTAAGAGGAGCAACTCATCAGGCGTCTCTTCCAGCTTGCGTTTCATCTCGAAGGAATGCGACTGCACCACAGCGCCGTCCTTCACCTTCATATAGTTCACATAGAAAGTCTCGTCGTCGTCGACATATGAAAACACCTCAACATTATGGATGGTCGCGCTGACCACGGTGGAGCGGCTACGGTATTCTTCCAAAAGGTCATATTTCTCCTTGATGAGCTGAGCTTCCTCAAACTCCATGCGGGAGGCATAGTCCATCATGGCCGATTTCAAGCCTCGAAGCACCCAACCCAAGTTACCCTTGATGACTTCGCGAATCTCCGAAATCATGGCGTTGTAGTCTTCTTTGGAAATCAAGCCTTCGCAGGGGCCGTTGCATTTGTGGATATGGTAGTCGAGGCACACCTTGTATTTACCTTTTTCGACACCAGCTTCCGTCAACGGCGTACGACAAGAACGCACCTTATATACCTGACTGAGCAAGTCCAGCAGAATATGCGCTGTACGCACCGAAGGATAAGGACCGAAATACTCCGAGCCGTCGTTCACCTTGCGCCGGGTGAGGAACACACGTGGGAAGGCCTCCTTCTTGATGCAGATCCAAGGATAGGTCTTATCATCCTTGAGCATGATGTTGTAACGCGGCTTGTATTGCTTGATCATCGTGTTCTCCAGCAGCAGCGCCTCCGACTCCGAGTCAACGATACTGTATTCGAGGTCGGCAATCTTGCTCACGAGGACGCGCGTCTTGCCCGTCTGCTCCTTGTTGAAATAACTGCTGACGCGGCGTTTCAGGTTCTTGGCCTTGCCCACATAGATGAGGGTGCCGCTTTTGTCGAAATAGCGATACACACCGGGCTTGTTGGGTAACGCGGCGAGCTTTTGTTTCACTATTTTTGGCAATTCTATCATATTATCTTTACTATGGCTCATGGCTTATGGCCTATGGCTTGCCTTTACATTGGGGCAGCCATAGGCAATTGGCTATAGGCCATAGTTACTTTTTCTTCATGTGATCCCAACCTTGGGCTTTGATGGGAATGACGTGGTTGTCGGGTGTGACCATCTCGGCCACACCTTTGTCGTCGGTCATGTAGCCGATGACCGTCACGTCCGCCGACAGAGTCTGTATCTTCTCGTAGTCCTTCTGGTCGATGGTGAAGAGCAGCTCATAGTCCTCTCCCCCACTCAAAGCCGCCACCGAAGGCACGATTTGGAACTCCTTGGCCATCTTGTCGGTGGTCGGATCGATCGGGATTTTGTCCTCATAGAGTTGGCAACCTACATCGCTCTCCTTGCAGAGGTGCAGAATCTCGGAAGCGAGACCGTCAGAGATGTCGATCATCGAGGTGGGCTTGATGCCCAAGGTCTTGAGTTGTTCCACGACATCCTTACGGGCTTCGGGCTTCAGTTGGCGCTCGAGCACATACTCCATGCCTTTCAATTGTGGCTGCATATTGGGGTTAGAGAGAAACTCCACCTTCTCACGTTCTAGGATGAGCAGGCCGATATAGGCCCCACCCAAGTCACCCGTGACGCACAGCAGGTCATTTTTCTTCGCGCCGCTGCGGTAGACGATATCCTCCTCCTTAGCCATGCCGATGACTGTGATGGAGATAACGAGGCCTGTCTTACTGCTTGTGGTGTCGCCACCCACCATGTCGACATGGTAACGCTCACAAGCCAAACGGATGCCAGCATACAACTCATCCAGCGCCTCGGCGGTATAGCGGCTCGAAACGCCCAGTCCGACCACAATCTGTGTCGGTGTGCCGTTCATGGCGTAGATGTCGGAGAAATTGCTGACGGCTGCCTTGTAGCCGAGGTGCTTCAAGGGGCAGTAGGTCATGTCGAAATGGATGCCTTCGATGAGCATATCGACCGAGACGAGGGTGCGATAGCCTTCGTGGTTGATGACGGCGGCATCATCGCCGACGCCTTTCAGCGAGGAGGTGTTGCGCAAGGGGAAATCCTGCGTCAATTGGTCGATGAGGCCGAATTCGCCCAGTTCATCCAATTCGGTCAAATGTTTGTTTTCTTCTGCCATATTCTTCATTATTATTGGCTGCAAAGGTAAGTTTTTTTCCTAACTTTGCGCCATGAAAACCATCAAAGACATTTATAAGATCGGTGTAGGCCCTTCGAGCAGCCACACCATGGGTCCGCAGAAGGCGGCCTCACTGTTCAATAGCCGTTTCCTCAACGCAGCCTCGTTTGAAGTGACACTTTATGGCAGCCTCGCTGCCACGGGCAAGGGGCACATGACCGACACCGCCATTCTCAATACCCTTCAGGCACCCACAGAAATCGTTTGGAAACCTGACGTCATTCTCCCGTTTCATCCTAACGGTATGTTGTTCAAGGCCTTCGACGCAGCGAAAAACCTTCTCGGCGAATGGCAAGTGTTCAGCATAGGCGGTGGCAACCTAGCCGAAGAAGGCAAACTGGATGAATCGCCCGAGGTCTATCCGCTCTCGAAAATGACCGATATCCTCAACTGGTGCGAGCGCACAGGGCGCACCTATTGGGAATATGTGTACGAATACGAGAACCAAAAGGAGATTGAGGACTACATGCTGAAGGTTTGGCAAGTAATGAAGGCTGCTGTTGAGCGTGGCCTTCAAGCCGAAGGTGTCCTTCCTGGACCACTCAACTTGAGTCGCAAAGCCGCCACCTACCACATCAAAGCCTCGGGCTACACGCACACTCTGAAAAGCCGTGGCTTGGTTTATTCCTACGCCTTGGCTGTCTCTGAAGAAAATGCTTCGGGCGGTGTCATTGTCACGGCACCGACCTGTGGATCGTGTGGCGTGATGCCAGCGGTTTTATATCATCTTTCAAAGAGCTATGATTTCACCGACCAACGCATTGTCCGTGCCTTGGTAACGGCAGGTTTGGTGGGCAACATCGTGCGCACCAACGCCTCCATCTCGGGTGCCGAGGTGGGCTGTCAAGGCGAGGTAGGCGTTGCTTGCGCCATGGCTGCCGCTGCTGCCAACCAATTGTTTGGGGGAAGTCCGGCACAGATTGAATACGCTGCAGAGATGGCGCTTGAACACCACTTGGGCATGACCTGCGATCCTGTTTGCGGTCTTGTCCAAATTCCATGTATCGAGCGTAACGCCTACGCCGCTGCCCGTGCCCTCGACTCCAACATCTACTCCACCTTCTCAGACGGTCACCATCGTGTGTCGTTCGACAAAGTCGTGGAAACGATGAAAGAGACCGGCAAGGATTTGCCATCGCTTTATAAGGAGACCTCGCAGGGCGGTTTGGCAAGGGATTACACACAGATGAGCTAAAAACGAAAAAAGCCACTCGTAAGTGGCTTTTTTATCGTGGTCCCACTAGGGCTTGAACCTAGGACCTACTGATTATGAGTCAGTTGCTCTAACCAACTGCGCTATGGGACCGCAAAAAAACAAGGCCAAAACGAAGATTTCCGCCTTTTTTCTTGCTTTTTGCGCTGCAAATTTACAATTTTGCACCGAAATAGACTGAAATTTTCTCAAAAATGAGCGCAAAAATCAAGAATATCATCTTCGACCTCGGCGGCGTGGTCCTCGACATTGACGAAAGCATTGTTTATAAAGAACTCGAAAAAATGGGCATCAGCACTTCTGAACTTGCTCATTCCAAGGAGTTTATAGACATCATGAGCAAATTTGACACAGGCATCTATACCGCCCCCACCTTCCGCAAAAAAACCAAAGCCCTTCTTGGACTAGAGAAAATGACCGACAAAAGGTTTGATGCCATTTGGAATGCCATGCTCTTGGACATCCCTCGCGAACGCATCGAAGCCATCGAAAAAGTAAAAAAGCACTACAAGATCTTTTTGATGAGCAACACGAACGTGATTCATTATGACCTCTATGTCAGGGACTTGCAGCTGCGCTTTGGCTACAATGAGTTTGATGAACTGTTCAACAAGTCGTATTTCTCCTTTGCCGAGCATCTGGAAAAACCCGACCCGCGCTTCTTTGAGCTCATTCTTGACCATGAAGGGCTGTTGCCTAAAGAGACACTTTTCATCGATGACACGGCAGCGAATATCGAGGTAGCCAAGTCATTGGGCATCAATACATATCATATTAGCCGAGAGGAATTGGTGCGCAACTTGTTTGAAAAAGGGGTTTTGAAGGAAGGGGTTATTTGACTATGGCTTATGGCCTATGACTATGACTACAGACCTGTTGGCCATAAGCCATCGTCATAGGCCATAGTAAACACAGATATCATCCAAAATAGCAAAAACTTCACTTACCGACATAGTTTCCATTAGCCTTAACTTGAACGGCTTGAAATTCGGTAAACCTTTAAAATAGGCAGCCCAGTGCTTGCGGATTTCCAATAAAGCAATGTGTTCGCCCTTCCACTCGATGGAACGCTGCAAATGAATTTTGCTCACCCGTACGCGTTCTGCCACATCTGGCGAAGGCAATTGCTCTCCTGTTTCCAAATAATGTCGAACCTGTCTGAAAATCCAAGGATTGCCGTAAGTGGCGCGACCGATCATCAGTCCATCTACGCCGTAAGTGTCCTTGTAATACTTCGCTGAAGGTCCGTCCACCACGTCACCGTTGCCGATAATGGGAATATGCATCCTTGGATTGTTTTTTACGGCACCGATAAGCGTCCAGTCCGCAGGTTCGCTGTATTTGGTGGTGCGTAGACGGCCGTGGATGGTCAGGGCAACAATGCCCACATCTTGCAGGCGTTCGGCGATGTCGACAATTTCGCGGTGCGCGTCATCGTAACCGAGGCGTGTCTTCACCGTCACAGGTGTCTTTACCGCCTCCACTACAGCCTTGGTAATGGCAACCATCTTAGGAATGTCGTTCATGATACCTGAACCTGCACCTTTCGAAGCCACCTTCTTCACCGGACAGCCAAAATTGATGTCGATGATATCAGGGTGGGCCGTCTCGGCATAGCGCGCCGCCTCCACCATAGGATCGACAGCGTTGCCGAAAATTTGGATACCCACGGGACGTTCCATTTCCTCAAAATCGAGTTTCTTGATGCTCTTCACCGAGTCGCGGATGAGACCGTCGGCGGAGATGAATTCCGAATACACCACGTCGGCGCCAAAGAGTTTGCAGACATAACGGAACGGTGGGTCCGACACGTCTTCCATAGGCGCGAGGAGCAGGGGATAATGCTCGAATTCGAGGTGGGCAATCTTATACATTGAGGTATTTTTAATTAATTCGGCCCTTCGACATGTTCAGGGGCCTCTGCTTTTTCGTTGCAAAATTACAAAAAGTGTATCTTTGCGGCAAAAATAAACTTTTTATGACAGACAACTTGAAACAATCCTCGGGAGTTAGAACCCTCATCTTTTTGGTCATCTTATTGATTTGCGGCCTAATAGGAGTCGCAGCATCAGCCATATTCATTTTTGCAGGCGACACGGGAATGAAAATTGGTCAAGGTATCAGTTCCATATTCATGTTTGTGGTGCCACCCATCGTGTACTATTTCATCACACGCAAAGAACACCAAATGCAAGACTTAGGGTTACGCAAGCTCAGTCCTCCGTGGTGGCTAATATTAATAGGTGCAGCCGTGATGATTGTTTCCATACCCGTCACCACCACTCTGACCACTTGGAACGAAAGCATGAATCTTGGGGGCGCTTTTGCCAAACTTGAGGAGTATATGAAAGCCTTGGAAGAGACCGCCCAAGCCGCTACCGAAAAAATGCTGAATGTCACCACCTTCGGAGGAATGCTGTTCAACTTGATCATCATCGCACTGATACCCGCTGTGGGTGAAGAACTGACTTTCAGAGGCGTATTGCAGCAATCGTTGACACGAAAAATGAACCCTCACATCGCTATCATCCTTTCGGCGGCCATCTTCTCCTTCATCCATTTCCAATTCTACGGATTCTTGCCCCGAATGTTTCTCGGAATGTTGTTAGGTTATATGTTCTATATCACCAACTCGCTATGGACCAGTATGTTGATGCACTTTGTCAACAATGGTGCGACCGTTGTCCTCTATTACTTAGACAACATAGGGATGCTTGAAGACGCAGAGAGTTTTGGTGAAACGCAAAATGTACTGATTATCGCTGTGAGCGCGATAATTACGATTGGACTCATCATATGGAGTTGGAAAAAGGCTCAGCCCAAGCGACCCGTCGAGGTTGCTCCCATAGCTCCTCCATCAGAAAACGATTAAAGGAACTTGTCCAAGAAGATAAACGGCATCAGTGACTCAACGCCGTCGAAGACCATGATGGGTCCCGTATCGCCTTGGCAAAGCACGCGCAAAGGCTGTTTCGACACCTGCTCCACCTCCACCATCACCTGACGGCATGCCCCGCAAGGGGCGACAGGTTCCTCAATGGCTTTTGTGGCCGACCATGCCGTCACCGCCAAAGCCTCAAAAGGAACACCTGGATATTGTGCCATGGCAGCAAACATCGCCACCCTCTCGGCGCAGAGACCGCTTGGATAAGCTGCATTTTCGACATTGTTACCCAACACGACGGCTCCGTTGGCCAATCGTAAGGCGGCACCCACATTGAACTTGGAATAAGGTGCGTATGCATTGCGAGCCGCCTCATGGGCACGACGCATCAACTCGGCATCCTGCTGCGGCAGCTCTTCCATTGTGTCATATACCTCATAGGGGCAGACAAATTGCTCTTTCCTCATGATTGTTGGTATTGTTGCCGCAAAGATAAAGAAAATCCAATTACTTCACAAAGTTTTCAGAAAAAGCTACACGGATTTTGGTTTTGCAAACAGCAGCAAAGACACAAAAAAAGCAAATAAAGTGGCACCTGCTTGGGTCTCCAAAGTGTCCTCGGGAAACATCGAAAGTAACATGATGGTGAGAAACACCATATACAAATAGGTATGATTTTGTTTCGACGCAAACCAAGGATAAAGCAGCACGAACAAGAAAAGCGCCAAGCCCACAAGACCGAATGCCACAGCGATGGCAAAATACTGATTATGAGCACGGAAGCGGAATTCCTCTTTCAAAGGAGAATGAATCTCGTCATAGGTCTGAGCAAAAGCCTGAGGCACATCACCCGTACCCACACCGAACCAAGGATGTTGTCCGATGATATCGAATGAAGCCCTCGTGAACTCTATCCTTTGCGAAAGCGAGCCCCCATTCGGATTGTTGTAACGACGGTAAAGGTTGTATTCAAACAAGGTCGAAGAAAGGCGCGCCCGCAACCCAGGATGCTTCCAATTGTTGTAGTTGGCCACACCCTGCTCGATGTTGTGGATATCTTCATCGGTCAAGTCCATCACACCTTCGGCATCCTTGCGAAGGTCTTTGGAGGTGAGATAACGAGCCAAAGTTGTTTCAAGGTTTTCGCCGTTTGTCGTTTTACCTTCAAAAGGCATGTTGCTGCGCATCGACCATGCCTCACGCAATTCGTTACGATTGAAATACAGCCCCACATACTTGCCATCCTCAACAGGAAAGCAGACTGTATCGTGCCAATAATAGTTGCCTTGAGCGGTTTTCTTCTCCAAAGTGCTGAAATCCACAGGTTTCACCTCTATCAAAGGTTTGACGACAAACATCAACACTACCAAAACAGCCGCTATCGCACCGACAGCAAAGAGCCCAATGGCAATGCGCCATCCCTTACCCTTTTTCCATTGCAGGAAAGCATAAACAGCTGAAACGATGACAACAGCTGCCAGAATAACATAGCCCGACAAGGATTCAAAGATGTAGATTTGATAGATGAACCATAGTAGAAGGAACCATTGCAAGAAACGGTCAATGGCTCTTTTAACACCAAAGGCTGGAACTGGATATTTTATTTGAGAAGGCCCTTCGATGATTGCCTTTGAGGACGGCCCTTCGACAAGCTCAGGGGCCTGCTTACCAAGGGTCGTTGAGCCTGCGGTCCATGAGCTTGTCGAAGGAGTCGAAACGCCCCTATTATAAAGGTACCTCCCAATAATGGCGATGCAGAAGACAATGTTGAGGCAGAAGCGAATGTGGCTGATGAAATGGGAAATCTCGCGGACATCCTCATAGTTGTGCTGCATGTAACGAATGAAACTAAACTGCGTGGCGATGAAAACCGAAAGCACATAGACGAGCATTACTATGTTGAAACGCTTGCGGTCAAGCGGTTCCATACTCGACAGCACAAAAGGCATCACCAAAATGGGTAGCTTGACGCGGAGGTCTTTCAGGGCATACTGGAAATCGGAGGTCCAAAGCATGCCAACGACATGCATGAGATAGAAGGCAACCAGGAGGACGGCGGCTTTGTTGTGGAAGAAGCGGGAGAACTTAGATTTGAAATCGTGACGAAAATAGATTCCTCCCTCCCTTGCACTACTTCCACACGGAATGACATTTTTATCACGATTTCCCACAACACCATCAACAAGCCAGACGAGGGCCAACCAAAACTGAGACATACCCATCAGAAAGGGCGACAACGTGAGTCCCACTGCCACCATCAGCAAACCCAACAAGTAAGCTTGATTCAGATAGGGTCGTATGGAAGCCTTCGAGGTCATTACTTGCCACTCAGAATGGTGTGGTATTCGTCTTTGCCGTTGGTATTGAGCAGGATTTCAAAAGCGCGTTTCAGGTCGGGGTCATCGTTCAACGAGGTGACGATACGACCCTTTTGATAATAGTAACGCCCCACAATCTCAGAACGCAGCAGTTCCTCAATGTCCTTGCGATTGCTAAGCAGGTCTTTGTCCTTCTCGGCGGCGAGGTTCTTCTCCAAAAGGTCAATCTGAGACTGAATCTTGTCAAGATAGCCTTCCTCTTTAGCGGTCTTCTTCAGTTTCTCGATGGCTTTTTCACTCTCAGTGGTATAGCTGAACTTCTTGTCTTTCACAAACTTCATGAAATCCTGATAGGTGGCTTCATCTATCTGGAAACGGTCGGCGGAGTCAATGCTTTTATGTTCGCTGTAAAACTTATTGGCATAGTCGAAGATATAGTTCTTGGCATAAAGATAAGCTGTCACCGTGGCGTAAGGGTCACGGTCGACCTTCACGTCGGGCATGATACCATGACCTTCATATACAGTGCGTCCTCCTATAGTTTTGAAAGCCTTGCCAAGAGTATCACTCTTGACCTGAGTAGTATCCTTTTTGTGCGAGTAGTCAATTTCCTGAATGCAACGTCCACTGGGAATATAATAATGCGCCACCGTGACCTTCATTTGTGTGTTGTAGCTCAATGGTAAAATATTCTGCACCAAACCTTTACCAAAAGTCCTATGTCCAATAATGACACCACGGTCGTAATCCTGAATAGCGCCAGCCACAATCTCACTGGCTGAAGCACTATTTCCGTCGACAAGAATGGCCAAAGGAATCTCCAAATCAACAGGGTCGTTGGTGGTCGGGTGCATGCTGTTGGCATTGGCAGCCTTGCCTTTCATCGAGACGACGGCTTTGCCTTTGGGGATGAACAGATTGACAATGTCGACAGCTTCATTCATCAGGCCGCCGCCATTACCACGCAAATCAAGGACAAAGCCTTTCAACTGATGGTTTTTCTTCATCTCCAAAAATTTCTCTTTCAACTCCTTAGCCGCATCGCGGGTAAAGCCACTCAGGGAGATATAAGCGACACCATTGTCAAACACCTTATAATAAGGTATGTTGTCGATTTTCACTTTTTCGCGCTTCAATTTGATCTCCAATGGTTTATCTTGACCGTAACGCTTAAGTTTCAGTGTCACTTCGGTGCCAGGCTGTCCTTTCAACAGGTCGCTAACCTCCTGGGTGTTCTTCTTTTTGCAGTCCACGCCGTTCACCTCAATGATGGCATCACCAGCGATGATGCCCGCTTTCTGCGCTGGCCAACCGTAATATGGGTCGGAGATACGAGTGAACTCGCCGTCATATTGGATGAGGGCTCCGATGCCGCCGTATTCTCCCGTTGTAATGAACTTGGCATTCTCGATATCCGACTCGGGGATGAAGACTGTATATGGGTCGAGGCCATCGAGCATGGCCTTGATGGCGGTCTCGTTGAGTTCGCCCGGATTAATTTCGTCGACATAATTCAAGTTGAGTTCGCGCAAGAGGCTATTGTAGATGTCGAGACTCTTGGCGATTTCGAAGTTGTTCTGTTTCTCTTGGGCGAAGAGGCTCAAGGAGAGGCACAGGGTGATGAGGAGGGTGGTTGTTATTCTTTTCATTTTGTTTGTTGTTTTGCCCTGATGTTGCGCTGCGCTTACATCGAGTTGAGATATATCGTCCTTTCAGGACTTACGGGACTGGGTCGTATCCACTTCCGCCCCAAGGGTTGCAGGAGAGGACACGCTTGAAGGTGAGCCAACCGCCTTTGAAGAAGCCGTATTTCTGAATTGCCTCAATACCGTAGTTGGAACAGGTGGGTATGTAGCGACAGCTCTTCCCGATGAAAGGCGACAATGTCACTTGATAAATCCGGATCAAAAGAATCAGGAACTTAGCTGGCAGCTGCACGATGCGTTTCATGGTTATTGAGCTTGTCAATATATGGTTAGTGTTCTTGTTCTCATGGTCACTGAGCTTGTCGACGTATCCCAGCATACTTATAAATAATTTCCTGAGCGGCTTTCTTCGTCTTCTCAAACATCTCCTCATAGCTATGGATGACCGTAGCCGTATAAACTAACGCAACATCCAAGGAAATATTATTTTTTTCGCAGATTTCGTATAATGGAGCCTTGTTGCGACGCCATGACTCACGTATCAATCGTTTCACACGGTTACGTTTGAAGGCATGATGGAAACGTTTCTTTGAAACCGAAACCAAGAGCCGGACAGTGACAGGACAGCTTTCATCATGTCGAAACAAGAAAATGACACGATAAGGATATATTGAAAAACCTTGGCCTTTATCGAAAAGCACCTGAATGTCGTTTTCCTTACAGATACGCTCGTATTTCGGGAGATCCTCCTTGGCCATCATACTTCATAAAACTTTGTTTGGTAAGCGTTTACCTTTTCTTGCTCTTTTTTTGTTCAGCAGCAAGAAATTCCTCGATAGCCATGGTCATGGAAGGAGCAGTCTGAGTTGGAGCATGGAAATTAAGCTCAAAGCCAGCGTCAACGATGGCCTGACAAGTAGCCTCACCGAAACCACCAATGGCTACATCTTTCTGTTCAAAGTCTGGGAAATTCTCCTTCAATGAATGGATACCAGCAGGACTGAAAAAGACCAGCATATCGTAGTCATTGATTTTCACCACATCTTTTAGGTCGGCAGGTACCGTGCGGAACATTACCGCTTTGGTAAAATTAAGTTTGGCAGCCGTCAGCAAGTCCATGGTCGAGTCGGAGCTGATGTCGGAGCAGCAATAGAGATATTTCTCGTCCTTGTGCTTCTTCATGATGTCGATAAGATCGTTCAATGTCTGGTTGCCATAGAACACCTTACGCTTGCGATATTGCACATAACGTTGCAGATAGAAGGCTGTCGATTCGTTGATGCAGAAATATTTCAGCATTTCGGGAACAGCATAGCGCATCTCCTTAGCCACTCTAAAGAAATGGTCTATAGCGTTGCGGCTTGTGAGTATAATGGCTGTATATTCCGGAAGTTTGATATGTTCTTGACGAAGTTCGCTGGCGGTGACATCATCAAGTTTGATGAACTTCTCAAAGGTAAAGTTCACGCCATACTTTTTCATCATGTCAGCAAAGGGCGTCTTCGAAATGTCGGCAGGCTTGGGTTGTGACACCAAAATTGACTTAATCTTCATCTTTTTTCTTCTCTTTTAAGGACGTAAAAATACTCAATTTTCCCCACATCCAAATTGTATAACTCATTAAAAAACAGTTCCCTGACTAAAGTATCGCCAGCCTGCGGTCACGAGTGTTGCAACGGGTGCGATTTCGAGGGCGCAAAGATACAAAAAAATATAAAATGAGGATATTTTTGTTGCAACTCTTGTCTCAATAATACCCAAAACCATTCTAAAAATGGCCGCCAATCCCAATAAACCAATGCCAATCCACACAAAATACTTTGTTGGATTATAAATCAAAAGTAACACGACTGGCATCATCACGATGAGGGTGAAAATAGATATGGAAAACTCGACGGTCATCTGACGGTCAACTGTGTCGCGGGCCTCAAAAAGCCAATTGACAAAATGCAACATCAAATAGCGAAGCAATACCCAACCCGTCATGCAACCACAAATGGTCCAAAACATCGGCCAATTGTTGTATGTCATCACGTCATGCGACAACACCACACAACTCTTCTGTACAAAAAGAGCCATCAGCAGGATATAACCCAAGGTAAAAGATACGCACAAAAAACTACGAATAGGGTTCCATTCTCTAAGCAACTGGTTGGTGTGTGCCACGCCGCCTGGCACCGACAGCACCTGACGGAACTGACGGGGATAGAGCTGCTTGTTGAGCACAATAAGTAGCAACATAAGACCCAACAAAGCCAAATTCCAACCTTGCAGGATCTCATAGCTCATGCGAACCATAGGAGTAAGCGAACCGTCGAAGCCCGACGTGATAAAACTCGGCACCACGCTATCGCAGGCAATGGTATCGACAGCTTGCACTGTGTCAATGGGTTGAGTTGACTCCCACAAAGGATGATAGAATATGTCGGGATACTGCGGCATGGATTTCTTCCAAAATTTGCGGTGCAAAAATAATGGATTATTTGCAAACCGAGGCAAAAACTTTCTAACTTTGCAGGTCAAAAGGATTCAAAACAAACACAAATTAAACAACATATCTATGGACTTAATGCAAGAAATCATTGCCAATGCCCAAGCCAACAAGCAACGCATTGTGCTCCCCGAGGGCGACGAGCCCCGTACCCTGAAAGCTGCCGACCGTCTTTTGGCTGACGGTGTTGCTGACATCATCCTCATCGGTCCTGCCGAGAAGATCAAAGAAATGACCGCCGAGTTCGGCCTGCAAAACATCTGCAAGGCCCGCATCATCGACCCGAAAAACAACCCTGACAAGCAAAAATATGCCGACCTGCTTTATGAACTCCGCAAAGCCAAAGGCATGACCCCCGAACAAGCCGACGACCTGGCTCAGAACTTCATGTATCTCGGCATCCTAATGGTCAAGGCTGGTGAGGCCGACGGTCTCGTCAGTGGTGCCCGAAGCACCACGGGCGACATGCTCCGTCCTGCCCTGCAAATCATCAAGACCGTACCTGGCGTGACCTGCGTCAGCGGTGCTTTCACGATGTTCCTGCCCGAAGGATGCCCCTACGGCACCAACGGCCGCATGGTCTTCGCCGACTGTGCCGTCACGCCCATGCCGACAGCTGAGCAATTGGCCGAAATCGCCATCTGTACTGCCGACACCGCCAAGGCTATCGCCAAGATCGACCCCATCACTGCCATCCTGAGCTTCTCCACCAAGGGCAGCGCCAAGCATGAAGTGGTCGACAAGGTCATCGAAGCCACACGCATTGCCAAAGAGCGCCGTCCCGACCTCGTCCTCGACGGTGAGCTGCAAGCCGATGCCGCCATCGTTCCTTCGGTGGGCTCGAGCAAGGCCCCAGGTAGCCCTGTCGCCGGCAAGGCTAACACCCTTGTGTTCCCCTGCCTCGAAGTGGGTAACATCGCCTATAAACTCGTCCAGCGTTTGGCTGGAGCCGAAGCCGTCGGTCCCGTCCTGCAAGGCCTCGCCAAGCCCTGCAACGACCTCAGCCGTGGCTGCTCAATCGACGATGTGTATAAACTGGTCGCTATCACCTGTAACCAAGCAATCGCACAAAAACAGAAATAACCATGAAGATATTAGTTCTCAACTGCGGCAGCTCTTCCATCAAGTACCAGCTGCTGGAAATGGAAAATGCCAATTCATCGCGCCTGCTGGCCAAAGGTCTGCTGGAGCGCATCGGCCTTGAAATGGGCGAATTCACCCATAAATACAACGGTGAGAAGTACTACGAGCAGCTTCCCATCCCGAACCACACTGAAGGCATCAAGTTGGTGCTGAAGGCATTAGTCGACCCGAAGATGGGCGTCATCAAGGACCTGAAGGAAATCGACGCTGTCGGTCACCGCGTGGCCCACGGCGGAGAATTGTTCCCCAAGAGCGTCCTTATCGACAAGAAGGTCATTGAAGGTATCCAATCCCTCACCGACCTTGCACCTTTACACAACCCAGGCAGTTTGCAAGGCATCCACGCCATGGAAGAAGTACTCCCCGGCATCCCGATGGCTGCCGTGTTCGACACTTCGTTCCACAGCACCATGCCGCCCGAGGCTTACCTCTATGCCGTGCCTTTCGAATATTATGACAAGTATCGCGTGCGCCGTTACGGCTTCCACGGCACTAGCCACAAGTACGTGGCCGAAAAAGCCGCCGCTTTCGTGGGCAAAGACTGGAAACAGTCGAAGATCGTGACCTGCCACCTCGGCAGTGGTGCCTCCATCGCCGCCGTCGAATACGGCAAGTCGGTGGAGACCTCGATGGGCTTCACTCCCGTTGAAGGCCTTGTTATGGGCAGCCGCACTGGCGACCTCGACGTGGGTGCATTCATGTACATCATGGACAAGGAAGGCTATACGACCAAGGAGATGAACACTTTGGTAAACAAGAAGTCAGGCCTCGTGGGCATCACGGGCGGCAAGCAAGACATGCGTGACGTACGCGCCGCCAAGGAAGAAGGCGACGAACGTTGTACTTACGCTTTCAATATGTTTGCCCATCGCGTGAAGAAGTACATCGGAGCCTACATGGCCGTGATGAACGGTGCCGATGTCATCGTGATGACTGGCGGCATCGGTGAGAACGCCTGGTTCATGCGTGAAGCCATCCTCGAAAACATGGAAGGCCTCGGCATCGAATTCGACGCTGCCATGAACAAGGAAATCATCGGCGACGCAGGCGTCATCTCCACACCCAACTCGAAAGTCACAGTGGTGGTGTATCCTACCGACGAAGAGTTTGTGATTGCCCAGGACACCTATAACTTGGTGACGAAGTAATTCTCAACACTTTACAAAAGAAATGGGAGCGAAGTTTTTTTTCGCTCCCATTTTTTCATTTAGACCAGTACTGAATCCACTCTTTTTCCTCCTTGCTCATCTTACTCATATCATCCTTGTAGTTGGAGTCAGGCACATACCATTTGGTTGACTCGAAGAACTGACGCAAGCCTTTATCCTTGAACACATGACCACGATAGGCAAAAGGCAGGTTTTTCAAGATGCGTTTCTGCTCAGCAGTCAAGTTAAGTTCTTCACCAAGAAGAGGTGACAAGTTGGCATATTGTTGGCCAACAACTTCCATAAGACGTTTGGCATCCTTATTATCACTCCACATAAAAAACATGGCTACATAAGGCTTGCTGATATTGAGTTCGCCGTCGGGATGAAAATTGTTTTTGTGGAAGGTCAAACCACCCTTTTGCACATGGAACATATAGGTTGGCTCACCGTATTCCAGTTGAACTGCATTTTTCCTTCCAACTCCATCAAAACTCCATTCATTGAGGTTATCATAGAACGTCGGATCAATGGTAAACGACTCAAGATCACCCATATTGATGTTCAATGTGAAATCGTCTATCTGATGGTTGGCCCAACGGTTGGCAGCTGTGAGCACGTATGGAAAACAATACTCCTCGCCTACTGACCCTGAAACGTCGAAATCATAGGTATGCTGAATAATGTTTAAGCCTTCACGGAAATGCGCGTTGAAATGATAGACATAAGTGAAAGGCATATCGAAATAATCGCGAGCTTTCAGGGAATCTTCACACTGTTTGCGCGACCAACCCTGTATCTTGCCATTGTAATAATAATCAGGAATGACCCATTCATCTCTCTCTCCATCATAATAACCGCTTGAGACATGAGCAATTTGATAATTCAAAGCCTCGCCATTGATGACAACTTTGAAGTTGCTCATGTGAGGCTGCTCGGGAAACACGGCCATATAATCCTCCTCATAAGGATAAGGTGGCGGCGCCTCGAAGCCAACAAGCAAGTCCTTGGCCTTCACCGGATTAAAAAACTCGTAATAAACGGTAACCTTGATAACCTCACCCACTTTGTTGATGGTCAGCACTTCCTTCTTCACGCTGATGTCAGTTTCGGTAATGGGAATCAGATGGTTACCTTGGGCATAGAACACACCGTCGTTGGCTTTCACTCCGATGAGCGGAAGCACCATTAATAAAAATATAAATGCTTTTTTCATGACTATTGGGGGATTAGTGTTTAGCTGTTGGAGGGTTTTGGTTGGTCGCGGTCGTAATGCGGCATCTCATCGGGCAGGATGATGGAAAACTCGATGAGTCCGCCGACAACTTGCTTGGCATCGTCCTCGTACCAAGGTGTCTGATAGATGAGTTTCTTCTTGCCTTTCTTCGAAATCGTATAGACATTCGTTGCGGCATCGTCCAAAAGATGGCGGATGATTTGCTGCGAGCGTGCGTTGTGGCATCCCATAAGGTCGCGACCACGGGCGTCGCCGTTCACTTCGATGCTACTGTCGTTTTGGTAAAGGATTTCGCCGTCTTTGGCGCTGATAGTAATGGCTATGTTAAGCCCTTTCAAATAATCAAGTTGGTTCATAATGCATGTATTTTTGCTGCAAATATAGAAAAATACCCCATGCTCTCTTCAAAGGGTGAAATTTTTCTACCTTTGCAGCGTTTTATTTAAAATGAAGAAACTCTACCAGTATATCACCAAATCGTTTTTGGGCACCTTTTTCCTCACCTTCTTCATCGTGGTGTTCGTATGGGTGATGCAATTCGTATGGCTCTATGTCGATGATTTGGTTGGTAAAGGTCTGGAAATCAAAATATTGGCAGAGCTTCTGTTTTACACTTCCATCACGGCCATTCCCATGTCGCTGCCCCTGGCCTTGCTGCTTGCTTTGCTGATGTGTTTTGGCAACCTTGGCGAACACTACGAGCTTGTGGCCATGAAAGCTTCCGGCATCTCCATGTGGAAAGTGATGCGACCCTTATTGAATTTCTCTTTGATTATCAGCGTATTGGCTTTCTTCATATCCAACAGCATCATCCCTATCGCCACCCTCAAATGGCGCACTTTGCTTACCGACGTACAACGACAGAAACTGGCTTTCAACATCAAGGAAGGGGTGTTTTACAAGGACATTGACAACTACGTCATTTACGTGGAGAAAAAAGGCAAAGACGGAAGCCATATCTATGGTGTAAAAATCTATGACCACACCGACCACCAAGGCAACACCAAAATCATCTCTGCCGACTCGGGCATGATGTCGATGAGTCCCAACCAACGCAATATCATTTTCACGCTATACGATGGATATAACTACACCGATCTCACCCCCGATAACTTCAAGGAAAAGCGACCATTCGAGCGCATGTCATTTAAACAAGAGCAAATCAAATTCAGTTTGGCCTCGTTCGATATGACCCGTTCGAGTGAAGACATGTATAAGTCGTACCAGCAGATGATGAACATCCGACAACTCTCTACCTCTTTGGACTCGCTTCAACGCCGTTTCGTAGGCAAACAAGAGGCGTTCACACAAGGCTTCTCACGACGGTGGACCAATTATAACAATTTGCACACCAGGGTCCCCCCTAATGACATCACAACACCCATCCCCGACAGCATTGTGGCAGACACCTGCATCCCTTTGAGTTGGCCATTACTTGACCGTTATGAAGGCGAGACGCGCTCCACCATCCTCAGCATGGCCTTTGGCACCGCCCAAAACGCAAAAGACAACCTTTCCTTTAACAAAATTGACTTCAAATCACAAATCGAGAACATCAACAAGCACAAGAAGGAATGGCACAAGAAATTCACTTTGAGTATCGCTTGTCTCATCTTCTTCTTCATTGGAGCGCCATTGGGGTGCATCATCCGTAAAGGTGGATTGGGACTGCCTGTAGTCATCTCCGTGGTGTTTTTCATCATCTACCACCTCATCTCGACCATTGCCGAGCGTATGGCCGTCTTCGGTGACCTCAACATGTTCCTCGGTGTGTGGCTCTCTTCGCTCGTATTACTTCCTGTCGGACTCTTCTTCACCTTCAAGGCCACCACCGATGCCGCTCTATTCGACGGCGACAGCTGGAAAAAAGCTTTGCAAAAACTCTTCAGACACCACAAGGTTTCTAAATTCTCGGTCCCTAAGCCCGTTCCTGAGTCTGTCGAAAGAGTCGAAGGAACGAAGCCAAATCAATAGTCTTAACTCTACATTATGAGAATACTTCTACTCTGCAACAAACCTCCCTACCCCGCTTCCGAAGGCGGTCCTATGGCAATGAATAGCATCATTACCGGACTGCTCGAAGCGGGAAATCAGGTCAAGATATTGGCGATCAACAGTGAGAAATACCATGTCAAGGAAAGTGACATTCCCGAAGAATACAAAAAAAAGACTGGCATTGAGCTCATTGATGTCGACTTGAGCGTCAAGCCCTCGAACGCTTTTTTCAATTTGTTCACCAAAAAATCCTATCATGTGGAGCGTTTCATTTCAAAAGAGTTCAAGGGCAGGTTAGTAGAAGTGCTTGAAAAAGAACAGTTTGATGTGGTTCAATTAGAAATGCTTTACATGGCTCCTTACGTGGAGACCATCCGCAAGCACAGCAAGGCAATGATTGTATTGCGTTCACACAATGTAGAGCACAAAATTTGGGAACGTATCGCCAAAGAAACCAAGTTTTTTGTCAAACGGTGGTACATCAACCACTTGGCCAAGACACTGAAAGAATACGAGCTCAATGCCCTTGAGACCGTCGATGGCATTGCCGCCATCACGCGCAAGGATGCCGCATTTTTCAGAAAATACTGTTCCAAGCCCATCATCGACATCCCGTATGGCATTTATCCCGAGCAGTTTATTCCCAAATCCGAAATAGAAGGGAAACCCAAATTCTACCATATAGGTTCCATGAATTGGATGCCCAACGAAGAAGGCATTCGTTGGTTCATAGACGAGGTACTGCCAAAGACAGTAGAGAAGGTACCTAATTTCGTCTATCACTTAGCCGGCCGCTCCATGCCCGAATGGCTTACCGTTATGAAAAACCCGAATGTCAATGTCATTGGTGAAGTACCAGATGCTAAGGAATTTGTCACAAATCATGACGTAGCCATCGTGCCTTTGCTTTCGGGTAGTGGTATCCGCATCAAGATCATCGAGTCGATGGCGTTAGGCAAGACTGTCATCACCACCCGAGTGGGCGCTGAAGGCATCCTCTACGACGAAGAAGTAAACATCATCATCGCCGAAAACAAGGCTAAAATGGTGGAAGCCATCCGTAGCCTTTACGAGAACCCTGAGATAGCAATACGCATAGGTCGCGCCGCAAGGAAACTTGTCGAAGAGACCTACGACAACCGTAAGATCATCGCCCGACTGCTGATGTTTTACGAGCAGATTAAGCCAGGAAGCAAGATTTCGTTTCTGTAGGGAGTTTCCCTTCATGAACGAAGTTGGGGTTTTTGTTTTTAGCGGAGGTTAGTGTTTTCAACTTTTTTACTATCTTTGTCCCCCAATTAATCATGCGATGAAGATATTCGTCCTCCTGCCCCGTATCCCCTACCCACTTGAGAAAGGCGATAAATTACGGGCTTTCAATCAGATAAAGCAGCTCGCCAAACATAACGAGATTGTCCTTTGTGCATTGAATGACGACCCTAAAGTCAACGAACAAGATGCCTTTCGGGCTTTGCAGCCCTATTGTCAGTCCATCAACTTCATCAGAATCACAAAGCTGCAGATTCTTTGGGGGCTCATCCGCGCATTTTTCAAAGGTCTGCCCTTACAATGCGGTTACTTCTACAACCACAAGGCTACAAAAAAAATCGACACCCAGATTTCCAAGCACAAGCCTAATATCCTCTTCGGCCAATTGCTCCGTGTGGCAGAATACATCCGTTACAAAGATTTTCCTAAAGCCATTGACTATCAAGATATTTTCTCGTACGGCATGAAACGTCGCGCCGAGATAGCCTCATTCGTAACACGGCCAATATTTAATATGGAATACCAACGCCTAAAACGCTATGAGGCAGCTACCTTTGAAGACTTCAACGTGAAGACTATCATCAGTGAACCTGACCGCGATTTGTTCCCGCATCCGAAGCGCAACGAAATACTCATCATCCCCAACGGTGTCGACCACACCTATTTCAACCCGCAAGAAAAAGAAAAGCAATACGACCTCGTTTTCACTGGCAACATGAGCTACCCACCCAATGTGAATGCCGTGGAATACCTAACCGATGAGATTATGCCCATCGTGTGGAAAACACTTCCTAACGTGAAACTTTATATTGCTGGCGCCACCCCAGACCCAAAGGTCAAGAAGACCGCCTCGGAACGCATCATCGTCAGCGGCTGGCTTGATGACATCCGCGATGCTTACGCCCAAAGTCGTGTCTTCATCGCGCCTATGCGCATTGGTACAGGCTTGCAAAACAAACTACTGGAGGCCATGTCGATGCGCCTACCTGCCATCACATCTCCCTTGGCCAATGCCTCTTTGGGTGCCAAGCCCAACGAGGAAATCCTCATTGGCAATAATGCCGAGGAGATGGCACAACACATCATCACCCTGCTGACCAACAAAGAAAAGGCCGAACAAATCGCGCAAGCAGGATACAATTTCACCAACCGCGTGTATGATTGGGGCAAGGCAACCGCCATCATGGAACACGCCATGACCCAACTGACAACTGAACAACTGAACAACTGACAACTGACAACTGAATATGGCACAACCCGACGACAAAAAAATCATCTTCTCGATGGTAGGCGTGAGCAAAATCATCCCGCCGTCAAGACAAATATTGAAAGACATCTACCTCTCCTTCTTCTATGGCGCCAAAATCGGCATCATCGGTCTGAATGGAGCAGGAAAATCAACCCTACTGCGCATCATCGCGGGCAAGGAGAAATCCTATAACGGCGAAGTGGTCTTCTCGCCTGGCTATTCCGTTGGAATGCTCGATCAGGAGCCGCAACTCGACGACAACAAGACCGTCCGCCAAGTGGTGGAAGAAGGCGTGCAGGAGATTGTCGACATTCTCAAGGAATACGAGGAAATCAACAACAAGTTTGCCGAGCCCGATGCCGACTTCGACAAACTCATTGCCCGTCAAGGCGAACTCACCGAGCTCATCGAGCAACATGACGCTTGGGAACTCGACAACAAATTGGAGCGCGCCATGGATGCCCTCAACTGCCCTGATGGCGACACACCCGTATGCAACCTTTCCGGCGGCGAACGCCGCCGTGTGGCTTTATGCAGACTCCTCTTGCAAGAGCCTGACATTCTGCTCCTTGATGAGCCCACCAACCACCTCGATGCCGAGAGCATCCAATGGTTGGAAAGCCACTTGCAACAATACAAGGGCACCGTCATCGCCGTCACCCACGACCGTTACTTCCTCGATCATGTGGCAGGCTGGATTCTTGAATTGGACAGAGGCGAAGGCATCCCGTGGAAGGGCAACTACTCCTCGTGGCTCGACCAGAAGACCGCCCGCCTCGCCATGGAAGAGAAGACCGAAAGCAAACGCCGCAAGACCCTTGAAAGAGAGTTGGAATGGGTGCGCATGGCTCCGAAGGCCCGTCATGCCAAGGGCAAAGCCCGTTTGGAATCGTATGAGAAGATGCTCAATGAAGACGTGAAGGAAAAGGAAGAGAAACTCGAAATCTATATCCCCAATGGCGACCGTTTAGGCACCAAAGTCATCGAGGCACACGATGTCACCAAAGCATACGGCGACAAGTTATTATTCGAGAACCTCAACTTCAGCCTGCCGCAAGGCGGCATCGTGGGTGTCATCGGGCCCAACGGTGCAGGTAAAACCACCTTGTTCCGCCTCATTATGGGCTTGGAACAACCCGATTCTGGTACTTTCGAAGTCGGTGAGACCGTGAAGATCGGCTATGTCGACCAACAGCACGCTGACATCGACCCTGAAAAGACGGTTTGGGAAGTCATCAGCGGCGGGAACGAACTCATCCAGTTGGGCAAACGCAGCATGAACTCGCGTGCCTATGTCTCGCGCTTCAACTTCGGTGGCAACGACCAGCAAAAGAAGGCTGGCGTGCTCTCGGGCGGTGAACGCAACCGCATGCACCTTGCCCTCACCTTAAAGCAGGAAGCCAATGTGCTCCTCTTGGACGAACCCACCAACGACATCGACGTGAATACGCTCCGTGCCTTGGAGGAAGGCTTGGAGAACTTCGCTGGCTGTGCCGTTATCATCAGCCACGACCGCTGGTTCCTCGACCGTGTAGCCACCCACATCCTCGCTTTTGAGGGCAACTCACAAGTGTATTTCTTCGAGGGCAGCTACTCGGAATATGAAGAAAACAAGATGAAACGTCTCGGCAATGTAGAGCCCAAACGTTTCAGATACAAAAAGCTGAAAGAATAACGCTATAAAAAACAGCAATATCATGAACGGAGACACAAAAATCAAATGCACCTATTGCGGGGCTTTGGTTGACAACACAGAAGAAGTCTGTCCTCAATGCTCTGCGCCTCTCAAACCGGCAAAACCAGCCAAACAACAAGCCAAGCTTCTCGCTCCCACAGCCATTGCCTCAATGGTGCTTGGCATCCTTTCCATCAATTTCAGCTCGCTGATCATCCCTGGCTTTATCTTAGCAGCCATAGGTAAACGTAAGGCGAATGAAGGTTACGACGCCATTGCTGCCAACCCCGATACATATACTGGAGAAGGCATGCTCAATGCTGGCCGCATCACTTCCAAGGTAGGGCTCATCCTCAGCATCGTGATGATTCCTTTCTGGATCCTCTACTTCACCCTCGTTGTCATAGCGGTCAGCGAAGGTTACTAAAACTGCTCAAGTATTCGTTATTTCTTAATGTTGCTTCGCACCTAATAATAAAACAGTCTTTAATATTTAAACAAACAATAGTTGAAACAATGAGAAAAACCTTTCTAACCTTATGCCTTGCCGCCCTCACTTTGGGTAACTTGTTGGCCGGCCCCGTCAGTCAACAGAAGGCACAAAAACTAGGTGCCAAATTCTTGAGCACCACCGCTATCAGCCAAAAAACCGCTGACATCCAACTGAATCTGGTCTCTGTCGCCGCCAACCGCGATGCCACCGACTACTATGTCTTTAACGTCAGCAACGGCGAAGGCTTCGTCATCGTGGCCGCTGACGACCGCGTGAAGCCCATCCTCGCCTACTCCACAACGGGACAGTTTGACCCGCAAAACGTGTCGGAAGGCTTCCAATTCACCTTGGACGGCTTCCGCGAAGAAATCCAATACGTTCGCGAGCACAACCTCACAGCCACGCCCGACATTGTCGCTGAATGGAACGCCGTGTCCAAGAATGGCGGCCTCAACCGCGGTGAGCAGACTCGTGCTGTGGTGGGTCCACTCTGCCAAACCCTCTGGAACCAGAACTTCCCTTGGAACAGCCAATGCCCCGAAGACCCTGAAGGCAATGGCGGCCATGTGTACGCAGGTTGCGTCGCCACAGCCATGGGCATGGTAATGAAGTTTTGGGAATGGCCTGCCCAAGGTGTGGGATCGCATAGCTACTACCCTGATGGCTACGCCCAACAGTCAGCCAATTTCGGCGAAACCGAATATCACTTCGAGCTGATGCCCAACACTTTGGATTCCACCAGTGCCGAAGAGGAATACTTCGAAATCGCCCAACTTCTGCATCATCTAGGCATTTCCGTTGACATGATGTACAGCGGTAGTGGTAGTGGTGCCTATTCCGATGCCGTGCCGAATTCACTGCGTAGTTATTTCCGTTACAACTGCGAAGACCATTTAACCAACTACGGAGGTGGTTGGTGGCCAGGCTGGGGCTACACCAACCAGGAATGGGCCCAAATGCTGAAAGATGGCGGTTTGGACGAGCTCCTGCCGCTCTACTACAGCGGTCAAGATGACAGCGGCGCCGGTGGCCACGCCTACGTGTGCGATGGCTACGATGAGAATGACTATTTCCACTTCAACTGGGGCTGGAGCGGTCGCGACAATGCCTGGTGCCCCATCGGTGCCCTCAACACGACCCGATACGCTTTTAACCAGATGAACGGCTTCACGGGTCACATCATCCCACAAGGCGATGTCTACTACAGCCGTCCCGATAGCGTGGACAAGATGGCTGCCTTTGAGGAATCCACCTTGGATGCTGTCCGCCTCACATGGACCAATCCTACCCTCGACCTTAATGGCAACGCGCTAACCAGCATCACCTCGGTCACCATCCGCCGCAACTTCGAAGAAATCGCTGTTTTAACAGATGCCGAAGTTGGTGCCGATATGGAATATATAGACAACGGCCTTGAACCTGGCCTGTATGAATACGCCATCTACGTGACCAACGAAGCTGGCATCAGCCGCACCACCTATCGCAGCATCCTTGTGGGCGAGAAATGCAACGTCGTTTTCCAACTCCACGACAACGGTGGCAACGGCTGGAAAGGTGCCGCCATCAGCGTGGCCTCCGAAAGTGGCCAGCGCATCGCCATCATTACCATGACCGAGGGTTCAGACCTGGTTGTCGACCTGCCTTTGCTGCGCGGCAACCTCAACTTCATCTGGAACCATGGCTGGTATCATGCCTATCCTGAACACGACACCGATGATGAATGCTCTTTCACCATCCTCGACTATGCAGGCAATGAGCTCTTCACCTCCGCCGACCTCGAAGACGGCATCTTCCTGTCCTACGAGAATAACTGCGAGGAAGCTCCGCTGGCCTGCTACCCTGTATTGAACCTTGACGGCGAATACCTTTGGAACACCGAAGAGGAATACGGTGCTTATCTCACTTGGGACAGCCCTGAAATCACCACTTACCTCGACCATTTCAATGTTTATCGCGCCGAAGCAATATACAAGGATGAAGAGCCCATTGCCGAAATTCCCTATACTGGTACCATGCATTACGAGTTTTTCGACAATCTCATTGAAAATCAATGTGGAGGCTATGGCTATTGGGTTACTTCCGTTTACGTCAAGAACAATGAAGAATGCGAATCTACGGATGAAGCTGTTTCGATCACCGTGACAGACGTGGAAGAGAACGCTGATAGCAAGGCCCAAGTCTACCCCAACCCAACCAACGGCTTGCTCAACATTGAAGGACAAGGCACGATGCACATCAGCATCAGCAACCTCATGGGACAAAAGCTCCAAGAAACCACAGCTGAAGGCAACACCGTCCTCGACCTGAGCCGCTTCGAATCGGGCATGTATCTCGTTCGCATTGAGGGCGAAAGCGGAGTGATGGTGCGGAAGGTCAATTTACGCAAATAAAGGTTTTGTTTTCATTCATGAAGAAAGCCGCCTCGGTTTCGGGGCGGCTTTCTGTTTTGGGTTTGTAGGGCTGTCACATCGTGGCAGCCGCTGACTGTTTGCCACACAGCGGCTGCCGTGATACGACAGCCCTACAACAAATTACCACTTCAAAATCTTCTTGAAGTCGTATTCCTCAGGATTGGGCAAATAAGCTTTTGCCGGGATATAGTCGGCTGGCATGATGTATTGCAAACCGTCGTTGAAAATCAACTCGGCCTTCGGGCCGTTCAGGTTGACCAAACGCGGCTTGATCTTGCCGTTCTCGTCTTCGACATCCTTCAGATAGAGCGGTTCGATCTCGCCCTTCGGATTGGCAGTGACCATGGAAC
>JAEEGI010003351.1_pt1 | contig 38205 bp, 36 predicted proteins | sample 8958751 | NCBI WGS metagenome assembly JAEEGI01 (sample SAMN16246545, study PRJNA631951) | gut metagenome | biome: gut microbiome; feature: rumen; material: KS-attached | host: Bos | place: Iran: Karaj | collected 2018-10 | reverse complement strand
CCGTACGGGGACGTCCGACCCGAATCTCGTCGAGGCGACGATGGAGAACGCGGGAGTCGATGAAGTGACGGCCATGGAGAAGGACGCCTCGAAGCTGTGGTTCACCTCCCTGACGGCCGGTGCCATCGTGGGCCTGGACAAGATTATCATGCTCATCGCCCTCATCGTCTTCCGGGTCGGCTGGTGGAGCACCATCTACTGCCAGCAGATCCTCCTCGGTATGCTGACGATCTTCGGTCCTATCCAGTGGGCCTTCTCCCTCCTCCCGAAGTGGGAGGGCGCCTGGGCGAAGTGGCTGATTCGGTACCTGACGGTGCATTTCTACGGGGCGATGCTCTACTTCGTGGGCTTCTACGTGCTCCTGCTCTTCGACATCGTCCTGACGATCCAGGTGGAGAACCTCACGGCCATCACGGCCAGCGAGGCGACGATGGCTGCATTCCTGCAGAACGCCTTCTTCTCCGCCGGTTACCTCATGGCGGCGCGCATCGTGGCCCTGAAGTGCCTGCACCTCGTCCCGGACCTTGCGGCCTGGATGATCCCGGAGGGCGACACGGCCTTCTCCACCCGTAACTTCGGCGAGGGCGTGGCCCAGCAGGCGAAGAGCACCGCCACCGGTATGCTCAGCGGACACATCATTTGACAATCCTAACACTAGCGATATGGTAATCAAGAATCTGGAAAACAAGATCAGGCTGGTCGGCATCATTTGCTCCCTCTTCCTGCTGGGGTGCATCGTCATCAGCGTGGCGAGCATCCTCACGGCCCGGGGCATGGTCTCCGACGCGCACAAGAAGGTGTACGTCCTGGACGGCAACGTCCCGATCCTCGTCGAGCGCAGTTCGATGGACGAGACGCTCGAGGTCGAGGCGAAGAGCCACGTGGAGATGTTCCACCATTACTTCTTCACCCTCGCCCCGGACGACAAGTACATCAAGTACACGATGGAGAAGGCGATGTACCTCGTGGACGAGACCGGCCTCGCGCAGTACAACACGTTGAAGGAGAAGGGTTTCTACTCGAACATCATGGGTACGAGCGCGGTCTTCAGCATCTACTGCGACTCCGTCCGGGTGGACACGAAGAACATGGAGTTCACCTACTACGGCAGGCAGCGGATCGAGCGCAGGAGCAGCGTACTGATGCGGGAGCTCGTCACGGCCGGTCAGCTGCGGAGGGTCCCGAGGACCGACAACAACCCCCACGGGCTGCTGATCGTCAACTGGCGGACCCTGCTGAACAAGGACATCGAACAGAAGAACAAATACAGTTACTGATATGGGAAAGTGGAAGAGAATCATCCTTGGCGAGAAGATGCCCGACCGGGATGACCCGAAATACAGGGAAAAGTACGAGAAGGACGTGGAAGCCGGTCGGAAATTCGCCCGGGCTACGCGGATCGACCGCCTCGCCGGGCATGTCCAGCGTTTCGCCGAGTCGCACCGCGAGGTGTTCCTCGCGATCGTGCTGGCCGTCGTTACGGGCTGCCTCGTCGTGAACATCGTGCATTTCACGAGGGCGTACCGGGCCCACCGCGAGCATGAGCTCCTGAAGACGCATGTCACCGTCGCACCGGACGACGCCGCCATGACCATACCCATCCAACCGAACGACCATGAAAACGAACAGGATTAACTACAGGCAGCCGAAGTACATCCTCCCGGCGATCCTCTATCTCCCTCTCCTCTTCACGGGCTATTTCGTCATCGACATGCTGCACACGAAGAAGGCGGAGACCTCCGACCCCGCGATGCAGCGTACGGAGTACCTGAACCCCGAACTTCCGAAGCCGAGGGTGAAGGAGCTCGGCAGCAAGATGGAGAGCATGAAGAGTTCCTTCGGCACGATCGAGGACTTCAGCGCCGTCGACAACATCGACCGCGAGGGTGATGACCTCTCCCGGGAGGAATACGAGTCCAAGTACTCCGACGACGAACGCGAGGCGCTCGCGGCAGCTGGTTCCGGACAGGGACAGAAGGGAATAAACGATCCGCAGGAAAGCGCCAATCCGGGCGGCCAAAAGGCAGACGACCGCGACCGGAGGATGGAGGAGCAGCTCCAAAGAAGCGCCGCGCGTGCCGCCGCCATGCAGCGGCAGGACGGCGACTACCCCTTCCCGCTCACCGAGAGCGAACGGCTCATCCAGAGCCAGCAAAGGGAGCAGGCCCTGCGGGAGGAGCTCGAACAGGCCCTCGCCCAGCTCCGCGAGCAGAGCGCAGCCCAGGTCACGGGATCCGCACCGGCAACGACTAAGACGACGGCAACCCAGGCGGAGCAGTCTCGTGCCGTCAGCGCTCCAAATGAAGACGACCCCGCCATGGTCGTGAAACGCATCCGGCAAAGCTCGGATTACTTCCACACCGTCTCGGAGAACGACCCGCAACCGGACCTCATCAAGGCGATCGTCGACGAGGACCTCAGGGCCGTGGACGGCAGCCGCGTGCGGCTCCGCCTGCTCGACGACGTGGAGATCGGCAGCCTGTACATGCCGAAAGGCAGCTATCTCTACGCTATCATGAGCAGTTTCTCCTCCCAGCGTGTTAAGGGCACCGTGAAGAGCATCCTCCTGCACGACGAGATCGTGAAGGTGAACCTGTCGCTCTACGATACTGACGGGCTCGAAGGATTGTACGTCCCGCAGAGCTCGTTCCGCGAGACGGCCAGGGACGTGGCGAGCGGAGCGGTCGGGAGCACGATGAGTATCAACCAGGGAGGCTACAATAACAGCCTCTCGCAGTGGGGCATGCAGGCCGTGCAGAACGCCTACCAGCGGACCACCAGCGCCGTCGGCAAGGTCATCCGCAAGAACAGCGCGCACATCAAGTACGGCACGTTCGTATACCTCGTCAACGGCAACCAGACAAGACAAGAATAACCCATACAGCAATGAAAATCAAGTTTTTAATCGCATTCTTCCTTTGCATGGCGACGACCTCCCAGCTCCGCGCCCAGGACACCGCCTCGGAACTGGAGCTGCTCACCGTCAACGAGCAGGTCACCACGGTCGTCACGGCCACGGAGCCGATCCGTTTCGTGGACATCTCCACGGACAAGGTAGCCGGCGACCAGCCCCTCGCGAACACCGTCCGGCTCAAGCCCAAGCAGGGCGCCGACGTCAACGCGGACGGCGACGTCCTCGCCGTCGTGACCGTCGTCACCGAACGCTACCGCGTCCAGTACGCGCTCGTCTATACGACCAGGATGAACGAGGCGGTCACGGAGAAGACCGTCCTTCACAGCGAAACCGTCCCCTACAACAACCCGGCCGTCTCCATGTCCACGGAGGAGATGGTCCGGTTCGCCAGGCGTGTCTGGAACTCCCCCGCCCGGTACAGGAACGTGGGTGCAAGGAAACACCACATGGACGTGCGCCTGAACAACATCTACAGCGCCGGGGACTACTTCTTCATCGACTTCAGCGTGGAGAACCGCACGAACATCCGCTTCGACATCGACCAGATCCGCGTGAAGGTCGAGGACAAGCGCCGCACCCGGGCGGCCAACTGCCAGAGCGCCGAGCTTGTACCCGCCCTCGTCCTGGAGAACGGATCGGCGTTCCTGCACGGCTACAGGAACGTCATCGTGCTGAAGAAACTCACCTTCCCGAACGACAAGGTCCTCACCATCGAGATGTCCGAGAAACAGGTCAGCGGGCGTACCGTCACGCTCACCATCGACTACGAGGACGTGCTGGGCGCGGATTCGTTCAGCGAGAGGCTGCTGGAGGAGGCCTGACCCATGAGAAGGATCGCAGTGATGCTGGCCGTCATGACGATGATGGCCACGACGGCAAGAGCCCAGGACATCGCAAACCGTATCGGCGCAGGCGTAACCGCACATTTCCGCCCCGCCGCCTCGGCGACCCTCTTCTGGGAGCACGAGATGCGCTACCACGACGCCTGGGAGGTGTACGTCACAGGCTCCGTCAAGCTCGATAACCTCGAAGAGCTAGGAGCGAATTACAAATGCTGGGGCGTCGGCGCAGCCTGGAAGCCCTGCCTCTTCCGGGCGAAGAACCGTTACGGCTCTGCCCGGATCGGCGTCAGTATCGGCGCCGCCCCGACGGATTTCCTCGCGGGGATCCATGCCGGATGGCAGCACAGCTACGCCCTGAAACGGGGCTGGCAGTTCTACTGGCAGGCGGGCGTGGACGTGATTCTCCCCCGCCGCGACGACCTCTTCAGGGCCGGAGCCGGAATCGGCCTCAAGCTGCCGGTGAGGGACCGAATGCGCCGGCGCTGAACCCCGGAAACCCCGAAACACCATGGAGGAAAGCCAGAACCTTGTCGCCGGATATAAGATCTTCAGGATGCTCGTCTACGTGTCGCTCGTCCTGGAGTTCTTCCTCTACGCCTTCGACCCGGCCCTGCCGGGCTTCTGGGGCGGCGTCCTCGCGGACATTCACGTCCGCATGAAACGCTGGTTCATCTACCACGACGGCAACCTCATCTGGAGCAAGGTCGCGACGCTCCTGCTCATCTGCATCACGTGCATCGGCACGCGGAACAGGAAGGAGATGGATTACGACGCGAGGAAGATGGTCCTCTACCCGCTGGTCGGGGGCCTGTTCACCGTCGTTCTCTCCGTCTGGCTCTTCGGCCACGGGATGAAGCCGCGCATCTACACCGTCCCGCTGAACCTGTGGCTGTACATGGCCGCCTCCGTCGTCGGGACGGTCCTCGTGCACCTCGCCCTGGACAACGTCTCCAAGTTCCTCCGGGACGGCCTCATGGACGACCCTTTCAACTATGAGAACGAGTCGTTCGAGCAGTGCGAGGAGAGGATCGACAACAAGTACAGCGTCAACATCCCGATGCGGTACTACTTCAAGGGTAAGTTCCGCAAGGGCTGGGTGAACATCGTGAACCCGTTCCGCGCGACCTGGGTCGTCGGTACGCCGGGATCCGGCAAGACCTTCTCCATCATCGAGCCGTTCATCCGGCAGCACAGCGCGAAGGGATTCGCGATGGTGGTGTACGACTACAAGTTCCCCACCCTCGCCCGGAAGCTCTACTATCATTACCGGCTGAACAAACAGCGCGGCAGGCTGCCCGAGGGATGCGGGTTCAACGTCATCAACTTCGTGGACGTGGAGTACTCCAGCCGGGTCAACCCGATCCAGCTGAAGTACATCAACAACCTCGCCGCGGCCAGTGAGACCGCCGAGACCCTGCTGGACTCTCTGCAGAAGGGCAAGAAGGAAGGAGGCGGCGGTTCGGACCAGTTCTTCCAGACCTCCGCCGTGAACTTCCTTGCGGCGTGCATCTTCTTTTTCTGCAACTGGGACCGGATGCCGTACGACAGGGACGGCAGGCAGCTAATACCGGAATATACGGTTGACCAGCAGACCGGCCAGAAGCGTCTCAACGGAAGGGTCAAGGACAGGGACGGGAAGTTCGTCGAACCCGCCTACTGGCTGGGCCGGTACTCGGACATGCCGCATATCCTGTCGTTCCTGAACCAGGACTACCAGACTATCTTCGACGTGCTGCAGACCGACCCGGAGGTCCTGCCGCTGCTGGGACCGTTCCAGACCGCCCTGAAGAACAAGGCCATGGAACAGCTCGAAGGTATGATCGGTACGCTCCGCGTCTATACCTCCCGCCTCGCCACGAAGGAATCCTACTGGATCTTCCACCGGGACGGGGACGACTTCGACCTGAAGGTCAGCGACCCGAGGAGTCCCAGCTACCTGCTGATCGCCAACGACCCGGAGATGGAGAGCATCATCGGCGCCCTGAACGCGCTGATCCTGAACCGTCTCGTGACCCGCGTCAACAACGGGCAGGGCAAGAACGTCCCCGTGAGCATCATCGTGGACGAGCTGCCGACGCTGTATTTCCACAAGATCGACCGCCTCATCGGCACGGCCCGAAGCAACAAGGTCAGCGTGACGCTTGGCTTCCAGGAGCTGCCGCAGCTGGAGAGCGACTACGGCAAGGTCGGCATGGAGAAGGTCATCACGACCGTGGGCAACGTCGTCAGCGGCTCGGCCCGCTCGAAGGAGACGCTGGAGTGGCTCTCGAACGACATCTTCGGCCGTGTCGTCCAGGTGAAGAAGGGTGTCACCATAGACATCGACAAGACCTCGGTCAACTACAATGAGGGCCTTGAGAGCCTGGTCCCGGCGTCGAAGATCTCCGACATGCCGACGGGCTGGATCTGCGGACAGACCGCCCGGGACTTCGTGCAGACGAAGACCGGCAAGGGCGGTTCGATGGATATCCAGAAGAGCGAGGAGTTCCAGACCTCGAAGTTCTACTGCAAGACGGACTTCGACATGAAGGAGATCGCCGAGGAGGAGAAGCACTACACTGACCTCCCGAAATTCTACAGCTTCAAGTCAAAGGAGGACAAGGAGCACATCCTTTACGAGAACTTCGTCAAGGTCAACCGCGAAGTCGAGGAGATGTGCCGGGAGATCACGCAGTTTGTGAAGAAATGAGGATCACTTGATTATTAGTAGCCATGCTTTTTGAAGTATTCTTCTCGAAGTCTGTGCGCCTCTTCCGAGAACCGCGAATCTCGTTCATTCCTATCCCTCTCCCAGTCGAGTTCAGCTAAAGCCCTATTAGTTGGCTCAATGCTAAGAATCTCGATGTCATAATAATTATATTCCCCGTTTCTACAGATATATCGTTTTACTTCGTCACTGGTAACGTAACAATTGACATAGATGTAATGCTTGAAAGGAGAACCATGTTCTTTGAATACGATTCTATGTTCACCAGAAATATGTCCCATAATCAAAAAAACGTCAAAATGATAAACAAATGAAATACGAACGGATATTGACGCGATAAGCGAATTACTCTCAGAACCGTCTAGATACCACCCAGAGATGAGCTCTTGTTTGAATGGCGAAAGAATTGGCCCAGAATCACAAATGTCTCTATTTCTTTGGTTCAAACACTTTCTCGGTGTGCCCGCAAGCGCGGCATACATACACCACGTAGGATCCCATCGGTTCCTCCTTTTCTTCTTGTGCCAGCATATAATAGTGGCAGATGGGGCATTCTTTTCCTTGTGCCATAATGAATAGTGTTAGTTGTGATTTTGCCAAATATAATGAATTATATTGGACAGGACAACTAATGACCTCCCAACTGGTAGATATCCGTATTAATTGCAGAGCAAAGCCAGCATTCTTCGTTTTGGAAAATAAGAATATAAAGGTTACATTTGTCAGTACAAGTAAATCATCTCTAAATAAGAATTATTATGAGAAGTTGGTGCGAAGTCCAAGTATTAAAGAACGGAAGATTAGATTGGCCGTACGAATATGCCGCCGTCTCGGCATCGGTCAGCGGTTTCTTTGGAGGAATGACTTCAGAGGTCCGCACGGACGATAGGGGTATTGCAATTATCGAGTGGTCCTCGAATAACGATTTGGATACTATTTTTGTTTCGGGACAGAGTTTCCGTGGTCCTTTTGAGAGCGGACGTAAATATAGGCTGAATTACAGAGTTTAATTCGCAGATTTTTACATATTTTCGCAGAAAGTGGTTTCTGTGAAATGACTACCTTCAATACCGATTAAACTGCATTGAAGGTAGTCATTTCACATTTTCACATAGTTTGGCATGTTTGCGGGCTCGATTCTTAAGCACTTCTTTTGCCTCTAGGCTACCTTGTTATTTGCACACATTAGCCAATAGACTGCTTTAGGGATGTTATGATGAGTCCCGAGTTGGAAAAAGTAACACTTACCGATCAAGTATTCTGCCTCTCTATACGGGTAGACATACTGTTCGTCCTGAACAGAGAGTAGTAAGGAATTTTTAACGCCATTCAATAATCCGTCCCTGCCCTTCCCCTAAGTCTTTCTCCAGTGAAAACACAGAAATAAATGAACTTCACTTACCGAGCTTTTTAAGGAGTTTGCATCTTATCTTTTGAATGCCGGAGAATGTTCCCATTCACAATGGTTTAAATAAAAGGAGGGGTAAGGTAGTATAACTGGGATTTTGAAGAATCAACAATTCTTAGTACATTGCAAAGATTAAAGACGAATACTAGCCACATGACTTGCGCAGGTAACACTAAGGACTATATTGAACGGAAGTTAGCGGGTGAGGACGTGATTTCTCCCGGGTCTTTGTACGGCTACATTGCCCTCTCAGAGGAGCCCGAATCTGACACCTTCATGGTACTTAATATAGACATTGAAAAAATGTCCTTTTACCGATATGTATCAAAGAACGGTCGAATTCGTATCGTCGATTATCGCGAGGACGTTTCTCATGCAATGACAGAACTCGTAGACGCGAATGCATGGTTGGATGATGCCACTGTCAGATGGTGGAACTGCGTATTTTTTGAATGTAATGGACGGTTATGCTATGATCCGTCATATGATGTTCTGTCAATTTCGGATAACTGCAATCTACCCTTTAAAACAGTGCTTGACGGTGTCTTGAGTCTATTCACCCCATTATTTCAGTCATCAAAAGCAACACCTGTTTTCATCCGCGGAGAACTATGCCAATCGCCTTTGATAAGGTATGTCTTACAACAAATGACCGGTTTTCCCGTAAAGGTTCTGTCCAAGAATGAGAAAGATGTGTCATTCAACGAGAATGGAGTTGTAACCATTCCCGAGGAAAAACTGAGCCGACTTTCGATTAAATCTGGCACGCCCATAAGTTTTTCTCAAATTACCTCGAAGCCGGTAACGATAACATTCCCCATCAGTTCTCTTGATAGCGAACTGACATCCGGTCTCCCATGGAAGTCTCTTATTGCGGATAATAGCATAGATTATAGCGTTGGAGAATTAGGGTTCAAGATGGTCAGATTATATGTTGAATTTGATCCCTTTCAAAATGTTTTCCTGTCAAGTAGTGACACGCATGGAAACCGGAAAGTAATTCAGTGTTAATCCCTTATCCCTAAATACAAGTTTTCAGCATCGAGCAATTTACACTTATGGAAATAGATATAACCTGTCCCGTCTGTAACAACGTCTCTCATGGCCGGTTCTGTGAACATTGTGGCTTTGAACTCCATATCCTGCCTTCTGAAGTCAGCCCTGAAGTGTCGTCTTATGAGCAAGAAAGAGTAGATAGATATAAGGCATTGCTAAAAAGTCAGGAAGATCTTGAGATGACGAAAATAGAAAAGTTGTCGATAATCGAAAATAGAGACGCAGAAATAGAGAATCTGAAGGAGCAGAACTATCGTCTGACAGAAGATTTGCGACACCAGCAAGAAATGCTTGAGCAAACTGAGAATGCGAAGCCTCTCGCATATCTCGTCATGATGCAGGGAGAGAGCGTATCCTCGATTTTTGGCATCTATGAAGGCAATAATAGCTTCGGGTATACAAAGTCAAATGACAGGCATCAACAGATTATCTGTAACGGAAATGTGGATGTGGCCGACAATCATTTTATCGTCCGGGCCGTGTCCTCTGTAGATTCAAAAGGACGAACCAGAACAAAGTTTTACGTTGCCCCCCAAGATGGCAAGATTTACCATTCTGCCAAACACGCAAATATTATCGGTTCCGAAATTGAGTTTGAAAAAAAAGACTCTGTTTTTATTGATGATGTTAGATTCACTCTAGTTGCAAATAAATAACCACAAGAATCGCCACCATGGAAAACACTTTAGGATGTAGTGCGGAAGAACTTCTGCTCCAATTAGTTGGGATGGATAATATTATCGCTCAATTTGAGCAGTATCGGAAGGATTGGAATGTCGCTATAGATAACAACTCCGCCTTCTGGCCTCATATGTCTTTTTGGGGCAATCCGGGAACCGGAAAAACAGAAGTCGCCCGGTTGTTCGCAGAGATTCTTCATAAAGACGGCATCCTACCCCAAGGCCAGTTCATAAAAACAAGTCCCGTAGAATTACGTAGTCCATATGTGGGTGAAACAAGAGCCAAGGCCCAAGCCGTCTTTAATCAGGCAAAAGGCGGTATCCTTTTCATTGACGACGCGTATTGCTTAGATAACGGCTATGATGATTTTGGAAGAGAAGCGATTGAGGAGCTTTTCCAGTTTATTGCTGAGAATCAAGACACCATTATCATATTGACAGGTTATCCTGATGAAATGAAGCGTTTCTTCGACAAGTCTCCTGCTGTACAAAGGCGCTTCCCCAACATTTTCCTTTTCAAGGATTACTCCAATGATGAACTAGTTGAGATATTCCTCAGAAAGCTTGATATCCAAGGTTACATAGTAGGAGAAACGGGCCTCGATTTCGCTAGAGAGTATTTCTCTCAGTTAACTCGTGACCAACAGTTTGGCAATGCTGCTGAAGCAGAAAAACTGGTTTCAATAGTAAAAGCCCGTCAATCCATTCGTTTACAGGGAGTTGAGAATCCTACTGAGGTAGAATTCCATACTATCCTTCCACAGGATTTCCCGAATTTCAAGATAGATTCAGAGCAAACAGAGGATTCTTCAAAGGCATCAACATCATCCCCTGATGACAAAGAATATCCCCAGATTACAGATAAGCCGCGCGATACTATTCCAGCAAAAGACATGTGTCCTCTTGACGGGAATGTCAACAATCGTGAAGACAAAAATGAACCAGCGGCTATGTCCGACCAGATTCGAGCATTGAACGAATCTGTCATGAGCATTAAAGAAGTTATTGATAATGTTCAGTTTAATGTTGCCATGCTAGTGCAGAGCCAAGCCTCCGCGGCTGATGTCGCCGTACTTCAGCGCGAGAACGAGGCCTTCCGCAGTGATAGCAATATGAAGCTTATGCGCCGCTATGGAATTGACGCAATGATTAAGACTTATCAGGCAATTTGCGACAGAATCTTCCGGCTCAAACACCATCTTACTGATAATGAAGCGAATGAGTCTGAAATAAACACACTTCAATGGGTCCTAAAGCGTATTGAACGACAGTTTAAACCTCTTGGCATCAAGCTGAAATCATCTCAACCGGGAGATGCGATCGATGAATCCTATATGGTGGTTTATGGCTCAGATGGTGAAGATGTTGAAGATAGCGTGACAATTATCGAAACTGATGACGTGAGCCTAAAGGGCACCATCAAAGAGAGCGTATGTCCGGCGTTTCTTTGGACTATTCCATCTCTTATCGGCGATGTCAAGGAGTGGTGCATGGAAGCAGAGAAGGTTTGCATTTTCAAGTGATAATAATTGAAAGATTAGAAATATGACTGTTTACGGAATTGATTTAGGAACTTGTTACTCTTGCATTGCGAGAGATGATGGTGCTGGAGTCGTGATGCCCGTTGAATTGATTAACAACAACGGGAAAAAGTTTGTTCCGTCGGTAGTGACATTTGACCGGGTCTCTGGACAACCCAAGGTCGGCGACACGGGCAAGGCCTGTCTCAGAACCAGGCCTGAATGCACAAAGGCATTTGTAAAGAGAGAGATGGACCGTGAGTTTTGCCAAGAAGACATATCTGTCGCCGGGAAAAAACGTAGAATTTCTCCTGTTGAGGCATCCGCCTGCATTCTTAAGCACTTGTTCGATGGTGCCAACAAGGTAGAAATGGGCGCAGGAAGAAGCAAAGCTACACATGCCGTTATTACTATACCGGCAAAGTTTGATGAACAGCAGAGATCCAGGACCAAACTCGCCGCACAAATGGCGGGAATCCAAGTACTCGGTTTGCTTAATGAACCCACTGCGGCAGCCATCGCATATGACATCCCTGCTGGTAATACTGTCCTGGTTTTTGATTTAGGCGGAGGTACACTTGATGTCAGCATTGTCACAAATGATAGAGGTAATTATAAAGTCATTGGTACTCCGGCTGGAGATGATCACCTGGGCGGCATGGACTGGGATGAGAGGCTCATTGAACTAGCATTTCAAAAAGTTGGCCGCCGACCGGAAAGGAATAATGCAAAGGAATGGAATTTATTGATGAGCAGAGCCGAAAAAATCAAACAGGCACTCACCGATAATAACGTCATCATTGATGACGAGGTAGATGAAGGGAATATTATTGAAGATGAGGAGGTGGAGATCGAGCGCTCAGAGTTCGAAGCTAAATGTCAGGATCTGCTCGACCGTTGCTGGGCAGTGGTTGACAAGGCTATTGCAAATGCTAAGGCACAGTCACCAAAAACAAAGATTGATTTCTTCTTGACGGTTGGCGGATCTTCCCGTATGCCAATGATTCGGAAAGGAATCATTGATCGTTATGGAGCTACATATGGAAAGGGAAAATCCGAAACCGACTGGTTGCGGATTAAGGATCCAGATACCGCAATTGCCATTGGAGCGGCTAAGTTTGCGCAACTACAACTCAATAGTAAAGCGACACTGGAAGATAAAGCTACGCATAGTTACGGGCTTAAAATAGAAAGAGATGGCGTTCCTGTAATTAAAAACCTTGTTAAGTCATCAGATCCTATCGTTTTCAGTCAAGTTTTTAAAGGCCTGTATATGAATGAAGAAAGTGATACCATCACGATAGAGATATACGAAAACGACATTGCTGATGATTATGCAAGTTTAAATGACAAGGCACCCATTTTTGCCAAAGACGTTATTCTTAATTCAAAGAAACAGAGTGGAACGCCACTCGATCTTAGCATTAATCGCGATAAGGATGGCTTAATTAAAATAACACTTACTTGCGAAACCGTTTGCCAGTCTTTTGACGTTAATCCACCAGAGCTTTTAATTGATGCCGAGACAAGAATAAATATTGAGAAATCGTTATCGTTAATGAATACATTGTAGTATATACTTTGTGTAACCTTTTAACTTAATCACATATGGAATCGAAAAAAAGTGCGATACCTGCAGAACGAACTGGAATAAGCGCAATACCTGCAGAACGAACTGGTACAAGTGCATTACCTGCTGAGTCTACCGTTGAATATCACATTAACAGAAATTACTGTCCAGAATGTGGAAAGAAGTACTCCTCCGAGAGTATTGCATTCTGTCCTCATTGTGGACATCCGCGCAAGGTCAAAAAGACTTGGTGATTTCTGAGAAGCAATGTCTGATTTGTGTCTTCTTTGCCGGAAGCGTGTATATGGGATTATTCGGAGACAACAGATTCGTAGATCTTGGCCTTTCAGTTCGATGGGCAAAGTGTAACATCGGGGCATCGGCGCCGTATGAATTAGGGGGTCTTTATGCTTGGGGAGAGTTCCGGACTATAAGTGCATTTAGTCAAGATACTTCCATGTATTATAGGGAGAAAGGGTTTGATAACAGTTAAAGCGAAATAAGTTAAGGATTCATATGCTAGTTATGATTTGTCATAACGCAGAAGTATTATGATCTCATGTTTTGCAAGTGAAAAATCATACGTAATTGTTTATGGAAACCTTTAAGACATTATTGGATGACTATGATTTAGTTCAGTTAGGTCAGAAACTATCTCAGTTCATCCATTCGGCTGACGGTTACGACAACCGCCTAAAGTTGACGTTTGCTTTGATAGATCTCCTCAACGAGGGTTGTACGCTTTTGAAGACCATTGATGTTAATGATTTTATCAATGATATTCGTAAAAGAGTAGAAGAGATTGAGTCTCAATCAAGCGTCCTTAAGGAAAGCTACCGTCGTCATTTTGATTCCAATAATGACATAAGTACCATCTTAGCTAATCCTGGTGACAACAGAATCTCAACTCTCCAAGAAGGAATAACGAAGTCTCTCAAAGAATATGATAGCATATTGAGAGCGATCGTTGAACTTCGCGAATCATTGCCCTTGGAGACCTTGCTTAAAGAACAGAAGCAAACATGAGTTCTCCATTAAACATATTGCAGTTATGCCGAAACGGGACCAATGCATTGGGGCCCGGACTCCGGTATGTCATTTGGGTTCAAGGTTGTCCTTTTCGTTGCCCCTACTGTGAAACACCTGAAGGACGCAGTTTTGCCCCGAATATCCTGATCGACGTGGAAGAATTAGCTAAAGACATTATCTCACGACCGAAGATTGAGGGCATAACGATTAGTGGCGGAGAACCTATGGAGCAGGCGGGACTTTTGGCAAACCTTCTTGAATTGGTGTTGGCAAAACGTCCGGAGTTGAATGTTATTTCATATACAGGATATCAAGTAGAGCAACTCATAAGTAATGATGCGTTGAGATTCATCAGCCATCTAGATGTTCTGATTGATGGTCAGTATATACATGAAAGGAACGATAACATCGGACTTCGGGGTTCCTCAAACCAAAGAGTGCTTTTTCTAACGAATCGCCTTGCCGAGAATGCCAAGATGTTTACCGAAGAACGAAGAAGAATTGAAATAAGACTTAAAGGACAAAGTGTCACATTAATTGGATTGACAAATAAGAAAGCTACTGAAGAAGGTCTGCCTCTTTGATAAGGTAAATAACCTTATTCATATGACAAGTATACATCAAGTAACTACAGAATTTACTACAGATTTTTTAAATTTCTAAATACGTTTATAGCGCTATGAGCACAAAACATGAGACTCCTTTTGGCATATACGAAACCTATCAAGGGAGAATATGGAGTATTAGTCCAGAGTTGAAAGCTTTTCTAGGTGATGATGTTAACCCTAAGACACAAGAAGAATTACAACGCATTTTAGCACAGCGTGTTAAAGAGGCCAGGAACTCCTCTGAGCGGAACAAGGCCCGCATGGAGAAGCAGATGGCAGAACTGAAGGATCATGCCGACAAGGCGGCCAAACGTGCTGCAGAAGAAGCGAAACGCCGGGCTGATCAAAGAATTGCCGAGGCTAAGCATTCTATGGAAGTGAAGTTAAAAGAGTCGGAGAAAGAAATGGCAGGCCGCATTGCCGGCTTGCGTGAGGACACTCGCCGCAATCTGGAATCACTGCGCAGGCAACAGCAGAAAGCCTTGAGAAACCTGGAGGACAAAGTTTATGATGACATGGACAGAATGCACCGGCAGATTGATACCAGAATAGACGGCCTGGCTCATGATATGTCCGTCATCCAAGGTGATCTTCTCAATCGGATAGCTGAAGTTCAATCCAATGTAAATTTGACTAATGCTCGTTTGGATTCTACCAATGAACACATTGATATGGTTGAGGCCGGTCTACTGGATCTCACTGACTATGTTGGCCAGATGGAAGAACAAATTAATCAGAGGTTCTCTGAACAGGAAGAAGAAATACAATACATTCAAGGGGAAGTAGCTGAAATCCAACATAAAATGGCCAGCATCGATATCCGTGGAATAGAGCGCGCAAAGATGGCTATTGCTTTGATGGATGAGGTTGAGCGGAATAACGATTTAGACCGTTTCGTTCCTCAAGAAGCCCAGAAGGTGCGTCGCCAGATGACGGCTCTGGCCGATATGGGCGCCACAGGAGCAGAACTGTCTGCCGCTGCAAACGCAGCCCTTCTTGCAGTACAAGAGCTTGAAATAGACTGTACGCGCGAACGACTGAAATATGAACAGAAAGAAGAGTTAACCCGCACAATGCTTGAGGCTGTTCTAGAGACCGTAAATAACTTGCGTGAAATTCAACTTACTGAAGATGATGGAGAGACTCCTGTATCTATTGAGAACAACTTTTGGTCTAGAGGTCGCTATAATACACTTAAAGGACATCTACAATCATTGAAAGATGAGATAGAACAAAGAGGAGGGAAAGACATGACAATAGAACGCCTTGACGAAATTCAGAGAGAAGTTCTTAAAGGCGAAGTAGACATCCGGGAAATTACAAGCCAGTCTGTCGCTGGAGTTAATTTGTCACAAGCACGTATGCAGGCTGTCAGTGATATTATAGAAGTGATGGAAGAACAACAGTGGGAAGTGATAGAAAAAAATGGAGAAGAAGAAATAGGTTATGTTGGTGGAGAGATGCCGTCTGATTACCGTGAGGGCTTTTTTGCCCGTTTGCGAAATGAGTTGGGAGAAGAGGTAACTGTAATCGTCGATCCAAACGATGATGATACAAACACATTAGGATTCCATTTCAGTAGCACCGAGAAAGAACTTACAGATGAACAGATTGATCAAAAAACAACGATTGTTACTGAACAGATAGCTCAAAGCGGTTATCAAGTTGAACAACCTAAGTGCACGACTCACGCACCGATGCCGGAAATGGAATCAGCCGAGAGTATGTCAGAGAGAGGGGCCGCGAAGAGAATGCGCGAAAGACGCAATCATTAATCACGCATTGTTATGTCTGTTAGCAGGATTCAGGAACTTGATATTGACAACCGACCGCTTGTTACCGGAATCTACGGACTCTCGGCGACAAACGAGTTTTATGTCGACAGAGATTTATGCAGATATCATCTTTGGCAGGAGATTTACCTATATCTGCATGAGAAGGGATACATTACCGTATTCTATAACATTGTCGACAACCTGTTCAGCTATCAGGAACGGGACTTAGAATTGTTTTTCCGCAGGTTAGAAGATAATAATGAGAATCGGCGTCAAGAATCCCGTGGCCAATCCTCTCCACGCGTAAGGCATCCACGATGCCGCGGACCACTCGGTATGGCCCATCAATCTAGTCCTGTTAACAACATTGAACTTCATTCTTGCAACTCCCCTTCTAGCATACGGTCTGGTGAGAGGCTATTTAATGCAAGTGTACTGGCAAGCCACCACCCTGACATCATGATTGGCGGCGACCGCACGAGAGGCAGATTCTATCAAACAAAGAGGAATATGCCTGATTTGTTTGACCGCTGTTTCAGGTATGCAGATGATTACCCGAAAAGGAAACTTGCCGTTGTGTTCACTACGCCAGAATCATCCGAGATAGACACGCGCCTATATGCAACGGTTATTGCAAAGATAAAGCCATTAGTTCTGGGGCATAGCAAGGCGAACTTACCATTACGCATCCTCGTATTATTTTCTGTGGCTAACGCTGCCACCCTATATAATTCTGGAGGAGGTCAGTTCTTCTATCATCCATATTTCAAAGACTTGTTTTTCCCTCAAACACAAGATGAACAACACATAAGAATCGATCATAAAACACTGTTTCGTATAGGCCGCCCAGGAACGGACGAGATTGGTTTTGTGCTCAATAAACGTCGAATGGAGGAAGATGGTCTTGTCGGTTTATTCAACATTCCATTCGAAGCAGTATGCCGTAACCTTTGGCAGGACTTTCCGCTAAGAGATGAACGTGGAAACAAGATATCAGATCCCGATACACATAGGACAAGACAACTGCAAACAGTCGCAGAAATGATGCCCCCTGCCCTTTCCAAGCACATCCTCGAACTCTCATTACAAAAGTTGAAGGATGAAGGCGGGTGGAATAAACTGGACGCCCTCATCGGTATAGATGACATCAAGAACAAGTTAAGGGCGTACATCAAGGCTTTCCGTGATTTCAAAGAAGGGCGTAGTCGCACCTTCAATCCCCACATTGCTCTTACGGGAAATCCTGGCACAGGAAAGACCACAGTAGCACGAATTATCGGAGAAATCCTTCGCGAGGAAGGGCTGCTCACACACGGGCATTTTGTTGAGGCCTCTCGGCCAGACCTTGTTGGGCAGTTTGTAGGAGAGACCTCTATCAAGACGAGCGAGGTCTGCCAGCAAGCCCGTGGTGGAGTCCTTTTTGTTGACGAGGCCTATCTCCTCTGCGATGAGGATCAGCAAGGTGGCAGTGGCCCAGACTATGGCCGGGAATCTATCGGTGCAATGCTTCCCTTCATGACATCTGAAGGGAAGGACTATGTGTTTATCTTTGCAGGATATCCTGACAAAATCGATTATTTCCTTGACCATGGTAATCCCGGCCTTCGACGCCGTGTACCTTATGTTTGGAATATTGAGGACTACCCGCCGGATGCACTATATCAGATTGCCATGAATGTGCTGGGCGATATGGAAGTCACTGAAGAGTTTCGCACTGCGTTACGCATGCTGCTGGCGTATAAGTACGGCATGCGTAGCCCCGGGAACTGGGGCAATGCTGGCGAGGTGGAGAATATCGTGCAGAAAATCAAGACCAATTATACTGAACAGGGTAAGGATGGCGCCATGGATGTTGACAGCATTCCAGATGAGTATATGCGCCATATCAAGGACATTCCCCATGAAGAGGAACAGGCAATTTTGCATGACCTTGATGAACTCATCGGTCTTGGTGAGGTAAAGAAGCAACTGCGGGAATTGATAACGAAGGTTAAGTCTGACCGTAACATGATGAGACTTACCAACTGCATTGCACCCGCCGAAGAAAACATGAACTACATATTCAGCGGCAACCCCGGTACGGGAAAAACTACTGTCGCGAAGATGATAGGAAGGATATTGTACGGATTCGGCATCCTTGAGTCTCCAGATGTGATAGAAGCAGACGTAAGCCGAATCAATGAAGGGAATCCGGCACACAACATAATGGAATTCTTCGATAAGGCCGTTGGCAAGGTCCTTTTTATCGACGAGGCCTATTCACTCATCAACACGGGCGATACGAGGGCCGTAGATGCCATGACAAAGGCCTTGACCGATGAAAAGAACTACATGGGGAAACTGTGTGTTATTCTAGCTGGCTATCCTACGGAAATGACACGGCTGATTAAAAGCAATTCAGGCATGACGAGGCGTTTCCCCAACAGAATCCATTTTGAGGACTATACCAATGAGGAGCTATGGAAGATACTCCAGCTGATGGCAGTACACCACCACCCGATTCCCTTGTCTATTGCCGAAGACTGCCATCCCTACGCTATTGATCATTTCAGCCGCATTAGCCGTGAGGAGTTCTCCAATGCCGGTGACGCGAAGAACCTACTTGACAAGCTCTACCGTAAGATGAGCGCAAGGGTTCTTGAAGAGAATCTAAAAGAATTTACCATACTTCCCGAAGATTTTGATACGTTTGGAAAGATAGATCCTGCGCTGGTGAAAATCGATGACGGCACTAGTCAACGTTCGCCCATTGAGCGACTTGACAGTCTGCAAGGTATTGACAAAATAAAGAAACAGTTTGAGAAGTATTTAGAGAAACTGGAGTTTTGGGTCAACCATCCGCAGTCTCCACGGTTCCTTCCCCATATAGCCTTCCTCGGCAATCCCGGGACTGGCAAGACCACAGTGGCAAGGATAATTGGTGACATCCTTAGGGAAAAGAACGTTCTTAAAAATGGAAAGTTTATAGAAGCTAAAGCCGAGCATTTCATCGCTGGACATATTGGTGGAACACAGGAGAAGGCATTGGCCAAGTGCGAAGAGGCACGCGGTGGCGTCATGTTTATTGATGAAGCCCATCAACTCTACCAGCGCGAAGATGAGCATGGCTATGCCAAGGAAGCCCTTGGCGTGATTTTAACAGAGCTGGCAAGTCGCAATGACACTTTGTATATCTTTGCCGGATACAAGAATCAGATGAACGAGTTCCTTGACAAGGCCGATAATGGCATGAGGTCAAGGATACCTAATGTTTTCGAGTTCGAAGATTATACCCCAGCCACGCTAACCGCCATCATTCGTTCCAAGCTACAGGGAATAGAGACTACCGCTGAATTTGACAAGTGGCTGAGGCTCGCTGTGGAGAACCTCTATAACAGACGAAACCCGTCCAATTTTGGCAATGCCCGTGAAATGGACACCATGGCGGTGGAGATCCTCGACATGTACCGCGAATTGCACGACAGGCGTGGTCCGCTGGATGCCGACTGCATCCCAGAGAGTTATCTGGCCAGCATGAGGGAAATGACTCCGGAGCGGGAGACGGAATTGCGCAGTGAATTGGAGAGCATGGTTGGACTTGACAATGTGAAGAAGACCCTTTGGACGATTACTGACAGTTGTAAGGGAAAGCGCAAAAAACTGACACGCGGCATTTCAGCTAATGAACCGGAGAATCTGTCATTCCTTTTCAAGGGTAATCCGGGAACAGGAAAGACGACGGTCGCTCAACTTCTTGGCAAAATCCTCAACGGCTATGGCCTTTTGTCGAGCGATGAGGTGAAAATATACACTAAGGATATGATTCTCGATAAATACGTGGGCGGAACATTAAAGAATGTAACGAAGATGTTTGACGAGTCTTTCGGCCGAGTGTTGTTTATCGATGAGGCATATATGCTGGCTGAAGACAAGTTTGGGAAGGAGGCTCTCGACCAGATTACGGGCTTGATGGACAACCCCAACTACCGGGGGAAGATGGCTGTAGTGATGGCCGGCTACGAGGACCATATCAATCAGATGCTCAACTCAAACGCTGGACTCGCCAGCCGTTTCAAGTATCATGTGTTATTCGACGACTATACTAATGAGCAACTTTGGCAAATATTTGAAAACAACATAAGGAATCAAAATCTTATCATCAGCAAAGAAGAATGTAAACCATACGCTGACGCCTATTTTAATTACAAGAGAAGGTCGTCCAAGAATTTTGGTAATGCTCGTGATTGCCGTAACCTGAAAGACTTAGTAATAGCTAATCAAAACAACCGTATTGGCAATGCTCCTGACGATGTGGATGACGAATACCTCATGACAGTCTTACCAGAAGATTTCCCTTATTATATCGAGATAAAAAGACTCATTGGTTTGTCGAAAGGAGACCTTGCAGCAAAGGATGAGGCGCCGCCAACGCATGACAGTAATGAACTATCAGACGACATTTGTATAGACTGCGCTGCCAACGAACATGAAAAGCGAGTTACTGAGATTAAAGACATTGAGTTTGCCGTAGGCCTGTTGCATAGCAGTCATGGAGAAGGAACGGCGTTCATTGTCAGTATAGCGCAGAAATACATCCTCACGTGCAGCCATGTTATTGAGAATGTCTCCCCCGGCGACACACTTGAATTCAAGCTCAGTTCCGGTGACTTCCACACGCGGGCACATCCGTTATGGAATGATTACTCATGTGATATGGCACTGTTAGTTTTAGAGGACCTTCCCGAAAGCGCTCGCTATCTGGAGTTGGATTATAATGTCGATAAGGATCCGGAAAAACTCACAAAAGTAATTCTATGTGGATACCCAGATGGCTCCGAATTTGCTTCAGGCGTTTCGTTAGTAGAAAGCTCTATCAACAACTATGAAAAGAGCCGTTGCTGGAACGATCGTCAATATGATACTATCTATTCAAACCTCAGTGCCACCTATGGCTGTTCGGGCGGTCCAGTAATCCGTCATGAGGATATGACGGTAATTGGGCTGCTTCAAGGTGGCAAGGAAGGAGGCGAGATTCAACTTATTACTGATATACATCAATTTATTAGGAGTATTACGAAAAAATAAGTTACGTGAGACAAGAATAGTATTTGTGTCCAATTAAGTTTGTTATGGAAAGAGTGATGAACAGATGTCGGGTTTGTGGTTATTTTTTCCCTTATGGAAATCCCGTTTGCCCGAAATGCCATAATTCCGCAGAAAGTGCATTTTGTTATAAATGTGGATCGATTATTAATCGAGGAGACAACTTCTGCCCCATCTGCGGGGACGACAGGAGGAATAGGCCATTTAGTCCATTCGATATAGGGGCAAAGCGCAATCCATATGGGCCATTGGGTCTCGCCCCGTATGGCGTTGACGTTATTGATCTTGGGTTGCATTTTAGGTGGGCCTCTTGCAATGTTGGAGCCAATCGCCCTGAAGGACGGGGCAACTTGTATGCATGGGGAGAAACCGAAGAGAGAACGACGTGCGATTGGAGCACCTATACCCGTTGCGGGGGCACTCAAAACACCTGCTATGATCTTGGAAGGAATATTGCCGGTACTGAATTCGATGTTGCCAGGGTAAAATGGGGAGGAGAATGGCAGATTCCTTCTTGTCAACAAATAGAAGAATTGTGTGATAGGTGCACGTGTGAATGGATCTCCTTTAACGAATCTAAAGGTGTCAGATGCACTGCGCCCAATGGTAACAGCATTTTCATACCCGAAGGTTCATACTGGTTGTCTGAACCCGTAAATACAAATTGTGCACATTTCTTTACTATTGGCGAGAAGGGCTTTAATATCTTGTCATTTAGACAATGTTCCCGCGTAGTTCTTGCTCCCCGTCCCGGTTTGAGAAGTATTCGTCCGGTGATTAATAGTCTTTGCTTATCTAATATTTACTAGCCCCAATTATGTGGCAAATATGGAGAATATGAAATGTCCTAATTGTAATTCCACTGAACACGAGCCAAATGCAAGGTTTTGCCATGTGTGTGGTCGTCAATTTGATAGCGAGCCGAAAGAAAACTCTTCTGTTCGTGTCTTCAATGTAAATGGAGTGGAGTTCAAAATGATTCAGGTGAAGGGCGGCTCCTTCATGATGGGTGCTCATAAAAGAATCGAAAACGTGTTTACCAATGAGAACCCAGGACGTTCAGTGCACCTTGACACATTTTGGATAGGCGAGACCGAAGTTACTCAAGAATTGTGGAAAGCAGTAATGGGTGATAATCCTTCCACCTTCAAGGAGTTAAAGCGATGGAGTTTGGGGGCCATGATACATTCATATAAAAGCCGTCCCGTTGAGACTGTTTCATGGAAAGACTGTCAAGACTTCATAACAAAACTGAACAGGTTAACTCACGAAAGATTTCGTTTGCCGACAGAGGCAGAATGGGAATATGCCGCACGAGGAGGGCAACAATCCCATGGTTATAACTACGCAGGAAGCAACAACCCTGATGACGTAGCATGGTATCTGGATAATAGCGGGAATGTTGGAGGCCCTTATTGTTATAGCGAAAAAGAGTTGCAAAAGCTAACCAAGAATCATCGACAAACCCATCCGGTAAAATTAAAATCATGTAACGAGTTGGGGCTTTACGATATGAGCGGAAACGTATGGGAGTGGTGTCAAGAAGAGTCGTCGCCTCGTCATTTGTACCCTAATGATCCCACTTCACCGATAATCGGCTATGACGCCCACATAATTCGAGGTGGCTCATGCCTTCGTCAGTCACATGAAAGCCTCATATCATGCTCATCTTCCGGCTATAATGCTTCTGAGGATATAGGTCTACGGCTGGCCTTAGTATCAAACGCAAATTACAAATAATACGATGCAACGAGTCTGTCACATATGTAATGCAGAATTTCATGAGCCTAATGCCAAGTTTTGTCATATATGCGGCGCGGAGCTAATTGGCGCATTATCTTCAATGCTACAAGGTATTGAAGCTATTGACCTTGAGCTGCCTTCTGGTACAAAATGGGCGAATATGAATTTAGGTGCCACTCATCCCGAGGGCCTTGGGAGTTATTTTGCATGGGGAGAAATTGAAGAGAAAGGGATCTATGATTGGTCTTCATACATCCATTGTAATGGCACAGCTGATGATTGTCACAATCTTGGGAACACCATTAGCGGCACCAAATATGATGCCGCCTTCATGAGATCCGGAGGCATTTGGCGAATCCCAACATTCGAACAGATTAAAGAACTGGTGAGCAATTGTCTATTTGAGTGGGGCTTCGTCAATAATACTCCAGGAGGATGCTTCACTAGTATTTTTAATGATCAGAGTATTTTCTTGCCCGCAGCTGGAATTCGTTTCGATTCCCGTTCCGGATGCCTGCATAGCGACGGGAGATATTGGTCAGGTACTCAAGGCTCTGATTTCGGTAATATTGCCTGTGCCCTTAATTTTGATAGCCAAAGAGCCTATGCCAGTAATGGCTGGGGTGCTATCTGGTCAGAACGCTCCCTTGGTCAATCAATACGCCCGGTTCTCACCACATAATCCTTTTTACAAATTATTGTATAGTATGATTTGTTCGAAATGCAACGAAGCCCATCATGAGCCAACGGCCATATTCTGCCATGCTTGCGGTATGAGTCTATTTGCAGAAATGGATAACAGATGTCCTAAATGCGGAATTGATGTAGTTAGCGGAGCCCGTTTCTGCCATAACTGTGGAACACAATTGATTAATCATAGCGATAATGACATCCCTGGAACGCAGCACTTGGATCCTCATCTTGTAATCGACAGAGACGGCTATGTGAGCTGCAACGGTCCTTTGCAAGAAGAGCGGCTGGTTATACCAAGCAAAATCAAAGGTGTTGTTGTCAAGGGGGTCCACAATTTTAAGGATCAAAGTGAGCTTAAAGAGGTCGTACTTCCTGATACAGTAACAATCTTGGGACCTTGTTTTGACCATTGTTTCTCGTTGGAGAAAATCAATATCCCCAATGGGGTGACAACGATAGATGATGGGGCTTTTGCCCATTGTGTCTCATTGAAAAAAATTGAGATTCCCAAGTCTGTGACCCAAATCGGACGCTCAGCTTTCTACAATTGTACTGCACTGGAAAGCGTTGCCATGTCCAACTATGTCCATAGTATAGGAATCCAATCCTTTGCCAAATGCCACTCCTTAAGGTCTGTTCAGCTACCCAAATCTTTGCGAGAAATAGGCGACGCTGCCTTTGAAGGTTGTAAATCATTAAATACAATGACAATTCCCCTTTTCGTGCAAGAAATCGGATCTGGTGCATTTAGTGAGTGCGAATCGTTGAAAATGGTGATAATCGAAGGCCCGACAAGAATTAACGACTACGCCTTTTCTTTTTGTAACAATCTGGAAAGAATTGTTATCCGGGACTGCCATGCATCGAAAGGATCGTTTGCAGCAAGTAAAGGTATTGATAAAAACACAAGGTTTGCCAACTGCCATACAGAAATAGTAATGGACTGTTAGTCACTTCTAATAATCACAATTCACCACGCATGCAAGACAACAATAGAGGTTTCGGAAGAGTTCCGCCAGAACATCGAGGCGCTGGTTGAGGAGGTCATTTTCGGAGGGATTCCTCTTAACGGCGTTGAAGGCCGTAGCTTCAGGTCTAAGATAAATGGTAATAGTATTTCCCCCTCTTGCGGTTATCTTTCCGAGGCGGATCTCAGAGACAATCGTTTGTGAAAAACTGGCAATTACTGGTAATCATATAGAGATGTTTTTTCTAATCAAGCTAGGTTTTTCCGCTTCAGTAGAAGTGGTTCTTCTGCAGATGAATACTCATTCTCGCGCATCTGTGGTTGTTCCGTTCGACCTGTAGTCTAATAGTTTCAAGCTAACATTATCGCAAATTATGAGATGTCCAAACTGTAATATCACTAATCACGAACCTGCTGCAAAGTTTTGCCACGTGTGCGGTGTTGAATTGATTGAAGATGCCCAGAGTTCTCATAGAGGTGAATCAAGGCTCTTTCTCAAGAAAAGTGATAACCTGTATGGATATGTTGACCAGTATGGAGTTGTAGTTGTTGAGCCATGTTTTTCTGAGGCCCGCGATTTCTCAGAAGGACTTGCAGCGGTCAAAGTAGGCAAAACTTGGGGCTACATAGACCGGCGTGGAGATATGATTATTCGCCCTCAGTACAACCGGGCCGGCGATTTTCATGAATCTATGGCGGCGGTATTTGATGGCCATTTTTGGGGATTCATCAATATGGAAGGAACTTTGGTTGTCCCCTGTCAGTATCATGATGTGGATGTCTTCTCAGAAAAGCGAGCAGCAGTTTGTAAGAATTATAAATGGGGATATATTAATCCCGCTGGACAGCGCGTCATCGATCTTCAGTTCAAGGAGGCACATCCATTTAAAGATGGCCTGGCACGTATAGGGGAAGGCTCACCAAAGGAATATGGATTTATCAACAGAAATGGCCGAGTGGTTATCTCACCATCATATGAACGTGCCAGAGATTTCTCTGAAGGAAGGGCATTCGTACAATGCGATGAGGATCAAGACAGTTATTATTGTTACATTGACAAAAAAGGGAATCAGTGTGTTATTTGCAAATGGGACTTTGCTGATGATTTTCACAATGAGCTAGCTTGCGTGGGAGTATCCGGCGAATTTGGTTTTATCAATAAAGAAGGAGTGATGGTTATTCGTCCACAGTTCGATGATGCAGCATCCTTCTCCGAGGGGATTGCCGCAATTAAGGTGGGTGACCTATGGGGGTATATTGATAAAACAGGTAAAACAATCATTGCACCTCAATTCATAGAGGCCGGCATTTTTCAAGATGGCATAGCCATTGTCAAAGATGAAAATGGCTATGCTGCAATAGATAAAAGAGGGATAAAGCTTTCAGATCATCTTTCCACTTCACAACAAGCGAGTAACAGAAAAGCGCTCAATAGAAAGTATGTTGTATACGGCATTCATCTCGAAGAAGAACATCACGTTGAGCATATTAAACATATCCATCATCTTCTCCTCATCATTTTCGCCGTATTGGCCAGTCTCGTAGAGTTTTGTACCTTTAAGTATTTTCACGGATGGGGATGGGCTTTTGTTCCACTTGTGGTCAACGCTGTTTTTACGGCATATAGGATAATAGTCATTAATGAAACTTATAAAGATGACTTTAATATGTACGAATTTGCTCTTACGTTTGTCCCTATCATCCTAATCAATATCGCCGCCTTCCGTTGGTCAAACGGATGGTCACTAGCAATTCTTATCCCTTCCCTATTGCTCTCCATTGGTGTTTCTGAACTTGTTCATGATAATTTATGATTTATTCTTTGCGTATGAGATGTTCATATTGTAATACTTCCGACCACGAGCCGTACGCAAAATACTGTCATTATTGCGGATCACCTTTGAGCGTGCAGCTTCCTAAGAATAATGGCTACGGTTCGTCAAAAGATTTGATTAAATATGGCAGGGCGGTTCAGAACTCGTGGGAAAGAATGCGCGAGCGGCAACAGTATGAAGATACCCAGCAGGTTTCTAGCAGATCTATTGTACTGCGATACTGCATATTGTTTATTATCCTCGTAGAGATTGTTTTGATTAGTTTCCTTGAGCGTCAATTTGGTCCGTGGGGGCTTGTGACGATAATAATGGTTAACTGCTTTGTGTTTATTTCGGCACTTGCCTTGAGCATATTAGCCAATCAAGGTTTCTTTAGAGATAAACTTAGCTGGCGGAAGTACTACGAGTGGCTACACTTCCTTGTAGCCGCCCTTGCTCCCATACTCGGATATCTTATTGCCTCCAGCATTCATAATTTATGGTCTTTGTTATTTGATTCCATATTGATAGGATTCGTTGTTTTAGCAGACTTCGGAACCTTGGAGGACATTCTGGATGTTTTATAATACCATTCATAGCCATAGCCACTTTTCTCTCAATAGTTTGATGAACAATGAATTGTCCTAAATGCAAAAATTCAGAACATGAGCCAACAGCGAGATTTTGTCACATTTGTGGCTCTTCGCTATCGCATAGCCAATGGTTTTGGTTTAACGTTTTCCCGAAGTGTCTTATTATCGGGGGCGCTTTGTTGGTAGTTATTTACGCCATTTTGTGGCTATTAGATACAATTATATCATATATATCATAGATGGCGTGTCCGAATTGCAAGTCATCTGAACATGAACCTACTGCGAGGTTCTGCCACATATGTGGATCTTCATTGACACATAGCGATCCACCATGGTATAGGGGGCCATTAATTCTTATACTTAAGACTTGACGATATAGCCAACAGGTACGGGGAAGTTTTTATACAATATAGCAAAGCGCGGAAACTTTCATTGCAACTAAAGAAAAGCAATTTTATCATATAACCACTATATCATCCATTCCCGCGGTCCCCAAATGTGTACTCGGTTTGAGATGTTGCGGAAAGCAAGGATGCGGGTCCCCGTCATATCAAAGCAAACACCATCTATGTATTCTTCGCCAGATGGGAAGGATTCACGAAGTGTACCTGTTTTGGCATTCCAGACATAAATCATCCCATCCTCCGAAGCTGAAACCACTTCTTTTCCATCAGGGCTGAATGCGGCGCAAGTCGTTGGAACACTTTCACGTAAGAAGGGGATCATTGCGACAATCTTCCCTTTCTTCCTATGAAGGATAGACACGTCCCACCCCATCATATTACCGTTTCCCTCATTTGCGAAAAGGAGCACTTCCCCGTCCGGGCTATAACATAAAACACGACCTTCTTCCTTATGGTTATAAAGAATAACATCTTTTTGCGTATCCATTAATTCGAAGCCACCATCAGTGACATATGCACAGCAAGTTTTTCCGGTAGGACCAATTATCCCCGACCGCATATAGAAATAATCCCGGTTTTTCTCTGAAAGTAGCCGACAATTACGTGCGCTCCAGGTCTTTATCCCATCCATATCCGCCGTAATAATCTTTCTGCCGTTTTGGATGTAGTGCACATCCATTAGCATCAACCAAGTGGGCTGTGACAATGTATCCATTTGCAAAGATGTTTGCAAACAACTACCCGTTTGAACATCCCAAAGCCGAAGAGTTCCATCTTCCGATGATGAAACAATCGTTTTCCCATTTGGTGAGACATCCAATGCTTGAACCGGTTTAGTGTGTCCGTAGAGCACCTTTCGATCCAAACTATCTTTAATGCTTTGGACAACCAAAACATTTTCATGGACATATAACACTAGATCCTTATCAAGAAACCGAACAATTGACGGCGACTCCGGAATAGACAATTCCTTATGCCCCCGCAGATCACTTCGCAGTGGCATCGTTGTATATGCACGTTCAATCGAATGTAACTGCTGAATACTGACAAAGGTTACTATCCCTAAAGTAAAAATGATAGCCACCATCAGTAATATGGATATATGATATACACTCTTTTTCATGAAAATCAATCTTTATAATCCCTTATCATTCCCACAAAATGTAGCTTTCATTTCGATATGAGAATCTCGTTTCCGTCTTTGCTCCAAACACTTCTTTTTCACCTTTTATGTTCACTGACCAGCCAAAAGCATCACGTCCCCCAACTAAATAGATGGCATTTTCAACACCTAAAGAGACCAGCAATCTAGCAAAGTTGGGAAATGACTCATCGTTTACACTTACAACCACAAATACCTGTCCATTCTTCTCGCACAACGCCCGTCTAATAGCATTCCCTTTCGGTTTATTATCCACAGGTTGACTCTGATCCACCAAAGGATACTGACGAAAGAAATACCCACCTTCTGATATGGCAGAGGCTAATAAGGGGGTACGATCAGCAACCCCGACAACAATACTTTCATTAATAATGGCACAGTACCCCTTTTTTGAATTACCCCGAGCCAACACCTCTCCAGACAAAACAAAGTCCCCTAATATTTCATGATTATCGGCACGAATGTCGGCAGCCTGGAAAGCCAAGATAGCCGCATTTTGTCTCTCTTCATTAAGTGGGCCGACATATAGATGCGGAGATGCGTTATGTGGGATGAGGAAATAAAGTGGATGGCCATTAATAATAGTATCAATTCTTTCCGCATAATGCTCTTCTGATGTTCCGTCTCTTAAAAGAATAACATTTCCTCTTTCATTAGTGGATTCAAACACTCCTTCAACATCATCCGAAACGCGAGACCTGGAAATAAACAGTAGAAGTCCCAACCCGATTAAAGCAGTGAAAGATAAGATAAGCCAGATAGTCCTGCGAGCGCATCGTTGCCTTTTCTTTGTGTGAATTGGATCCACCGTACCAAGCAACTGCACTTCATCTTCGAGAATCTCGTCTAGTATTGCTTTATTGCCGTTATCCGTTATCATAATATTCCTTCTGTAATCAACTTGTTCTTCAGAATTACAAGCTCTTTTAAAGCATCTTGAGATGCTGAAAGTTCGTAATACCGTCCATTACAATCAGAAAGAGCCAATAGTTTATCTGCAATGTCAATAAGGTAAACATATTCAATATTAACTATTAATCCGCGCCCAACACGCGCCAAACGATACCCTTCTTTTCCCAACTGACGTTGAATCATCTTCACAATCTCCCCAAGCTGATATGTAAACACCCGTTTACGGCCATCCAAGGTAACTATGGAAGTATAGTTCCCGTCTGCTTCAAAAAACAAGACTCGTTCAACAGGAATATACACTGTTTCCGTGCCTCGGGATATGAACATTTGTTTTGACATTATTCTCCTCAACTTTACAAAGATAATACTTTCCTCACCGGACTCACAAATATAAGATATCAATTGTATGAAACTGGACTTTATTGTATGAAATCCTTTGTGGCGCCTTCTTCCGTACAAGAGATTAGCCTTCTATACAATACCCGACCCAAACACTTGTATAATCAATTGCTTATAAGGAGATTTGCGAAAAACAATAACTCATAGTCATTATGAAAACACACACGATTATCGGTGCCGTTCTGGCCTGGGTGGTCATCGGCGCGGCAATTATCTCCACCCTGATTTCAGGGTGTTCCTCTTTTCAAAAGTCCAAGATTGTTGAAGACATTTCTGATGAAGGACTCCTATTAAATGATGACTTGGTCGCATACCGTACAGAAGATGGTAAAGTCTCCATCAAGAACACCGCTACTGGTGATATTACCATTAAGGACATCAAACTTGACTGGACACAACGATCCCGTAACGATTCTCTTGCGGTTTTTTGCTCCGAGAGTAAACGCGGTTTCTATAACATGTACACTGGCAAGATTGCTGTACCCGCTCAATACCGGCGAGCGTGGGTCTTCTCAGAAGGTCTCGCTGCTGTTCAAAAGAACGGAAATATCGGTTTTATCGATCATTCCGGAAGGGTGGTTATCGACTTCCTTTATCCATATCATGGTAACCCTCTCACGAATTTTCTCTTTGATGACGGACACTGCGTAGTAGCAGATGCAAGCGGGAAATGTGGTGTTATAGATACCAGCGGCAATTGGTTAATACAACCAGAATACGATACCATCAATGCATTTCGCGAGTATGCAATTGTCTCTAAATCAGGCGTTAGTATGCAAGTTTCTTATAATGGAGAGGTCTTGAATTCCTTCGTCCTTGATCATATCACCGAACTTACATATGATGAAGAGGAACGCTTCATTAACAGAGAGGGAGAAGTCGCATATGCTGATAAAACTATCAAAACGGGACTCTTTTCATATAGCGTAGGTGGTCGTTGCGGATTAATGGATTCCAACTGCAAGCGTCTTACAGAGCCGTTATATAGTCATATACGAGCGATGAGCAGTAATATTTTCCGCGCAACACTTTTGGATGGTTGGTCTGAAGTAATCCTTAATGCCAAGGGTGAAGTGATGCGATAAAAAGTCAGATGAGGAAGAAACTCATATACTGGATGCTTGTCAGGATTCCCTTCTGGTTCGTCCTGATAAGCATTCTCGTTGTTACAATACTTAAGTGGATGCCGATACGCTACACACCACTTATGATAAAGCGCGCTTACCAGTTCCGAAGTATAGAGAGCTATTCAACAAAACAGCGATGGATCCCCATTGAAGAATGTGCCCCGGAACTAATTATGGCCGTAATTGCAAGCGAAGATAACCGCTTCTTTCAACATCACGGTTTCGATTGGGAAGAACTACTCATCATGTGGGAAGGGCATAAAAAAACAGGAATACCAATTCGTGGATGTAGTACGATTTCTCAACAAACAGCAAAAAATGTCTTTACATTTGCATCAAATACTTGGATAAGAAAGGCATTCGAATCATGGTGGACAATTCTCATCGAGTTTATCTGGGGGAAACGACGGATTATGGAGGTATACATAAACGTTGTTGAAATGGGAAAGGGTATTTATGGAATAGAGGAAGCCTCCTGGTATTATTTCGGTATCAATGCTAATAAACTGGATTTTCACTATGCGACATCACTTGCACTGTGCCTTCCTCTACCTTTACAATTAACTCCATACGTAGTTGATGAAACACTTCGTCAGCGATGCATTCAAGTAATGACTCAAATACCTAAACTAGATTATCCTGAATGGGTTAAATCACCCAATAGTGCCGATTTTTAATCGACTGATAGTCTCAGTATGGGAGTATCATTAACCGTCAAGAACGAATTAGTCTAATACCTTAATCGTCACCGATATATACAAAACCACGTCCGTCAAACTCCACGATGCTGAAATGCCCCGTGTAGATCGGGCTTCCGGAGAATTCGGAGTCGTTCCCATAATAATCCATAATCGGAACATACAATCTCCGGGTGGCGGGGTCGAACCGGATGCCGTCCCTGTCGAAATCGGGATATCCTTTCAGATCATGCGGAAAGCTCTCACAAGCATCGATACGGGCATCCCACCACATAACGTCAACCTCATCCAGAGTCATATCTTCAACCTGAAACACGCCCCGGCGAACGGACCCGTCCCTCCCGGCCACATAGAGAACCGCCTCATCCCAGAAAAAAATGTTACCCCGCGAATAGATGAAAAGGAATCGGGTATCCCCGTCCGTTCCGTCTAGCGCATAAATCCACTTCGGATTCACACCGAGCATCTCATGACCCAATGCCAACGTGTCTGCAATGCTGTCTACGGTATTCCGGACATGACCGATGAGATAGTGATAATCGCTATCCTTTACTACTTCCATCCAGGCGCGGCCATCATCGGTCATACAATAAACTTCTCCATCTTTCATAACGTACGATCGGGACTTGCCAAGACATGCCATAGAGAGAAAGACGGCTAAAACGAAGACAAGCCGGACAAGTAGAATCTGCCTTTTCATCGTGATTTCATGTTTCTTTCCCTGTAAAGATAAAGAATAACATCAAATCAAACACCGACAAAAAAGGGAAATGTATGAATTCGGGAAATACTGTATGAATCCCTTTTGTTCAATAGGGTTGATGGCTGAAACCAGACAAGTCAAGTGCCCCCACAACTGTTCCCGGCAAACTGTTTCTTCGTCGGCGACCACCAATAACCGCTTTATTTATACCATGTCCATCCAGAAATGAGCGGAATTGCAACAAGGCACCGGGACTATTTGAATAATTCTCTACGACTGCCATACTATCAGATGTGGTAATCTGGCATTCCAAACGAAGAAAACTCTTCCATCTGTCGAATCCAAGCCCAATTGACCGTCATTTGACTCAGAGTACCACATCAGAGTACCATACTCCCCGAAATCACCCCGAATCGTCCGTAATCATCCATTGTTAACCTGCTATACCCGCGTTCCTGACGTGCGATTGTGTAATTTGCAGACGGACGGATTGTCCGTTTAAGAACAATGAACATGAGACATTACGAATTCAAGGAAGAAGAGATCCCTTACGGCGTCCTCGGGCAGTTCGGGCTCTCCCAGGAAATGATTGAGGACCTCTCGACCGAAGCCTACGAGGACATCCTCCGCGGGCGCCGTTCTCCCGTCCTTCCCATCGCAATGAAGGACGCCGACGGTAACACCGTGCACGCACGCACCCGCTTCAAGCTGATCCACGGCACCGACGACTCCGTCGGAATCGTCTTCCATCCCCGCCTGGTCCGCTGCGACCTGGACTGTTACACACCCGAGGAGCAGCAGGCGCTCCGCTCCGGGAAAGCCATCATCAGCCACGCTCCGGATGACGGGTCCGTCAAGTGCTTCGTGCAGATCGACACGGAGACCAACCAGGTGCTCTACGTTCCCACCCCCGTCATCGGCAGGAACCTCAGCAACCTGACGGACCACTTCGGCATCCCCTCCGAAGATGTCTTCGCCATCCAGGAAGGCGACCTCGTGATGATCCGGGAGGACGGAGAGGACGTCACCGTCGGCATCGACCTCACCGAACGCTCCGGCATCCGCGTCGTCCTCGGCGGCCCGGAACTGTGGCTGAAGGAGAAGGGCGAGTCCGATATGGGCCGCTTCACCTTCGGCATCTACGGATGCTGGGTACGGGACGCGGACGGCAACCTCGGCTACGTCCACGAGCAGGACTACACCGATGAGATCTGGGCGGAGCAGGAGAAGGCCATCGCCCGCAACAGCAGCATGAAACGATAACCTTACACTGCCATGGAACGCAAGACGAACTATACGGAAGACGAGCTGGTGCAACTCTACCAGGACGGGGAGATCACCCTCGAGGACTTCATCGAGAACCATCCGGACGGGTGGTTCGACGAGTACATCGACTTCTGCGCCAGGAAGGGGGCCGACCCCGACGAGGGTGCGGCGCTGGACTTCCTCGAATGGAAGAACCGCGAACTCGAGGACGCGCTGGCGGAGGGCAGGGCCTGACCATAAGCGAAGGACGCCATGCCCACCAGAGCCAACGCCATCGGCCGCTACGCCGGCCTCGCCCCGGAGCTCCAGGAGACGCTCCGGCGGAACAGCATGCAGGCGCGCATCGTCGATACGGGCGATGCCGTGCTTCTCGTCGTGCAGAGCCACGACTCTCCCCTGCTCACCTACCTTCCCACCGGCGCGCAGCTGAAAGCGCTCACCGACGGGGGAACGAACTCATCCAACCGGAAGGCCTACGAAGCCTTCACGGACATCGTCGGCAAGGATTTCGATATGCCGCTGGACTTCGTCCATGCGCGCAACTCCTACGGGCGTGTAGCCATGGGCCTTCAGGGCTACCGGATCGGCGAAGGCGAATACGGCCGTGCCGCGACGCGAGACCTCTGGGCACACCGAGGCATGCTCGGCTGGGCGCCCCGCCACCACAAGGTGGAGCGATTCCGGGAGATTCTCGCCGAGCTCGGCTACGCCACCGGAGCTCCTATTGTCCTGAACCGCCCTGACGGCCGGGTGAAGCCCGGCGAACTGCGCGGCGGCGGTTTCGGGTTCTATTACAAGGGGACGGCGCTGCCCGACCGGAGCGTCGGCTCCGGCGAAGACGTGCTGAAGGAACTCAGGGACATCGTCCCCGCCATCCAGGCGCGTCCGGCGTCCGGGAAGGAGGCTATCCCATATTCCGAGGCAATCACCTCTGATGTATACTTCTCCCCCGACAAATGGAAGGAGGTCCTCTCCAGCCACGGCATCGACGTTGATGCGGAGGCGAAGACGCTGACCGTCCGGTCCGCGGCCATCAACCGTGACCTCGTCTACGACCTCAGCGACATGGAGTCGGTAGCCCTGATGGCAGGATCCCTGAAGGAGATCCCTCTCGAATCGAGGATCGGCCTCATCAACGAGGTCATCGGAGATGACTTCGAGGGGAAGATTACCCGGGAGCTGCTCGAAAGCCGGGAGCCCCTGGGGTTAGCGGTGTCGCAGCGGGCGCTCCGGGAGATCAAGGAGAGCGAGCTCGCCCTGCAGCCCGAGCCGCTTTGGCCGAAATCCAACAGCCTGATCTTCACGCAGGACCTCGTCCTCCAGGGAAGCCTGAACCCGCAGAAGTACGGCGCGGACATCATGGGCGACGACCTCTATTTCATGAAACCCCGCGAGGCCTGGTTCCGCGAAGGGGCCCACGGCCGCGAGGTCAGCGTCGGCCGGATCCGCGTGGAACCCGTCCGGGACCCGGAGCAGCAGGCGGTCAGCGACATGAAGTACAGGATGACGGCCGTCATCGACGGCGAAGAGGTCTCCCACGAGATCACCCGTCGCCAGTATGACAAGTTCTTGGCCGTGGACGACTACCACCGGATGAAGCTCTTCTCGAAGGTCTTCAGCGAGGTGGACATGAAACGGCTTCCCCGCGAGCAGCGCGAAGGCGGAGTGAACATCGGCGCGGCCATCCTGGCCGCCTTCACCGTCGCCGGCGAGATGGCCCGCGGGCCGCGCATGGCTCCGGATCTCTATATGGAACGCCACGCGGCCGGGCACGTGTACATGAAACCCGGCGTGGATTCGCCCCAGGACATAGCCAGCCGTGCCTTCGAGGCGGGCATCAACGCCGCCTCCCACGGTCCGGGACTCGGACGGTAAACACACAGCGGCATGAAAGGACTCACCTACGACGACTACCTGCGGCGGCTCTCCGTGCAGGATGTCCTCCGGGACGCGGGCTACGTCCGCAACCGGAAGGACGGCCTGCGTTATCCCTCGTTCGTCCGCCTGGACGAAAAGGGGCAGCGGATCCGCGGCGACAAGTTCATCGTCACCCGGGACGGGCAGTTCTGCTTCCATCCGCCCGTGCAGAAGAACTACAACGTCATCTCCCTCATCAAGGAGCACCCCCAGCTGTTCCCGGAGTACGAGGTCGGGATGAACCTGGACAGGCTCGTCAACAAGGTCTGCCACCGGCTGCTCAACACTCCCTATGAGGAGAAGGACGTCGATATCAGGGAGGCGCAGCGTGAGCCCAGACCCTTCGACATGAAGGACTACCGCCTGCACAGCATCGTATCCGGTGAGAGGGATTCCTGCAAGCCGTTCTATCCCTATTTCAAGCACCGGGGCATCGACCTGAAGACCCAGTTCGCCTTCAGGGATTCCTTCGTCCTGGCCGAGCGTGACGTACCGGGACGGAAAGGCGTCACCGTGCGCAACCTCTCCTTCCCGCTCACCGTTCCCGGCGGGGACGGAAACGTGGTGGGATTCGAGGAGAGAGGCCGTCCCAGGCGCGACGGCGGATCCACTTACAAGGGCAAGGCCGCCGGGAGCAACGGCAGCCTCGGCCTGTGGATTGCCTCCCCGGCCGGTACGGCGCTCAAGGATGCCGACCGGGTGTTCCTCTTCGAGAGCGCCTACGACGCGATGGCCTATTATCAGCTTCACCGGGAAAGTGACAGGAACCTGAGGAAGGCCGTTTTCGTCTCCAGCGGCGGGAACCCCACCGTCGGGCAGATGACCGGACTGCTGCGCAGCGCTCCCCTGGCCGTCTTCCACCTGGGGTTCGACAACGACCCGGCCGGACGGCAGTTCGCGGAGAATTTCATGAAGGTGGCGAAGGAGGAGAAGCCCTTCAGCGACGTCGCGACGGCATACAGGGACACCCCCGGCCACATCGCAGTGGACCACGAGAAGGAAAGCGCCTTCTTCAAACTGCCGGAAGAGATCAGGAAGCAATACTACGCCATCGAAGAACTGACCGAGGACCTCCGTACCGGCTATCTCTGCGAGGAGGACAAGGAAGACCTGCGTGAGAGGATCAGGGAAGGATACAGGGCCTTCAACGCTTCCGTGGACGGCTGTATCGTCCGTGTGGAGCGGATACTCCCGTCGGAAGGATACAAGGACTTCAACGACGAGCTCCTCGGGAAGGAGATGACCGAGCGGAAGGCCGTGGGCTGCGACCTGGACGGCGACGGCGCCGTCGAGACCGAGGAGTCCAACGAGGAGAAACACAGATACCACAGGTAGCATGCAGACAGGGAGTACATACGGGGACGTGCTGATCCGACCGGATTGGCGGCAGCTGCTGATCGACGAGCCGGTGCCCATCATCGGGGCATTGGGCCTGATTGTGATTGGCGGCCTGGACGCCGTCCCCTGCCGGTCACTGTTCCTCTGCCTCGGCCTGGCGCTGGCCCTCAAGGTCTGTTACGCGCTCGTCAATCTCCGGAAGACGGTCTGGACCATCACCGGGGAGCAGCTCGTTTACGAGCACGGGGTGTTCTCCCGCAGCCGGGACTACATCGAGCTCTACAGGGTCGTGGACTTCGACGAGAAGCGGAGTTTCCTCCAGCTGCTGATGGGCCTGACGACCATCGTCGTGCATTCCGGGGACCGCACCATGCCGAAGCTCCGGATGACCGGCATCCGGGAGGCGTCGGACATCGTCGCATGCCTCAGGGAGCGGGTCTCCTACAACAGAAAGAGAATGAACATCCATGAATTCGCGAACTACAGATAGAAAGGTGCGCCGGTCGGTTCTCGCGCTCCTCCTGCCGGTCCTCATGACGATGGGGTCCGGCGAGCTGCGTGCGCAGATCGTCGTCGCAAACCCTCTCGAATGGGCCGTTCTCGTGGAAGGGAACGAGATCATCGACGGCCAGATCAAGAGCGAGATCGAGGGACAGACGCAGACTGCCGTCCTCCAGGGCACCATCGCCGCCGAATTCACGCAGATCAAGAACTGGGAGAACAAGTACAACGCCTACCTGAAGAGCGTGGACGGCTACGCCTCCTCGCTGAAGGCGGCCACCCATCTGTACAACGACGGGGTACGGCTCTTCATCAACCTCTGCGACATCAAGAAAGCCATCACGACCAATCCCCAGGGCGTGGCGGCCACCTTCAGCATGAACAACCTGTATGCGGAGACGGCCACAGAGCTCGTCACCGTCTACACCACCCTGAGGGATGCTATCGCCACCGGAGGCGAGGGCAACATGCTCACGGGTGCCGAGCGTTCGAAGACGCTCTGGATGATCGAGGACAGCCTGAAGCACTTCAACCGCAAGTTCTCCCAGCTCTCCCTTTCCCTCAGATACTATACCCTCCAGGATGCCTTGTGGAACGCCACCGAAGGCATCCTCGACCGTGACAACGGCGAGATCGCCCGCCAGGCGCAGTCCCGCTGGCAGCACGCATCCAGGGCTTACCGGTAAACAGAAGAAATGATAAGAAACCCTTTCCACATACTCGCCGTGTTCCTGCTGCTCCTGCTGAGCAACGCCCTCCGCGCCCAGTCCGTCGACC
>JAEEGI010003350.1_pt1 | contig 38206 bp, 29 predicted proteins | sample 8958751 | NCBI WGS metagenome assembly JAEEGI01 (sample SAMN16246545, study PRJNA631951) | gut metagenome | biome: gut microbiome; feature: rumen; material: KS-attached | host: Bos | place: Iran: Karaj | collected 2018-10 | reverse complement strand
CTCCAGAACCTTGGGGTTAGCATCGCGGAATGCGGTGGAGAAGGCGTTACGAGCTGCCAGACGGAAGGAGATTTCATTACTGTCAACCGGGTGCATCTTACCATCGTAGATGCAGACGCGAACGTCACGAGCGTAGCTACCGGTCAAGGGACCCTGCTCCATGCGGTCCATGATACCCTTGACGATAGCGGGGATGAAGCGTGCATCGATGGCACCACCGACGATACAGTTATAGACAACCAGCATACCGCCCCATTCCATGGGGATTTCCTGCTTGTCCTTGATGTTCATCTTGTACTCCTGGTTACCGAACTTGTAGGTGTCGGGTTCGGGCATACCCTCGCGATAGGGCTCCACAATCAGGTGAACCTCACCGAACTGACCTGAACCACCAGACTGCTTCTTGTGGCGATAGTCGGCACGTGCGGCCTTGGTAATGGTCTCGCGGTAGGGGATGCGGGGCTCCTGGTACTCGATCTGGATCTTATCGTTGTTCTCGATGTTCCACTTGAGGGTGCGCAGGTGGAATTCGCCTTGACCTGAAACGATGGTCTGACGCAACTCCTTGCTCTGCTCGATCAACAGCGTGGGATCCTCCTCGTGCATGCGGTTGAGGACAGCACCCAGCTTCTCGGTCTCGCTCTCGTTGAGGGCGCGGATGGCGCGCTGGTACTTGGGAGCGGGATAAGCGATGAAGTCAAACACGTGCTCGCAGCCCTTCTCGTTGAGAGTGTTGCCGCAGCGAACGTCTTTCAGCTTCACGGCAGCGCCGATGTCTCCAGCATGGATCTCGTCGATCGGGGTCTTGTTCTGACCGCAAACCACGTTGATCTGAGCCATGCGCTCCTTGCTGCCGCGGTTCATGTTAGTCAGGTCGGCACCAGCCTTGAGGGTACCGCTCATCACCTTGAAGTAGGAAACCTCACCGATGTGGCTCTCGACAGAGGTCTTGAAGAAATAGATGCTGACGGGACCGTTCTCGTCGTAGGGAACCTCGTCGCCGTTAGTGTTCTTGGGAGCGGGCATCTCGGTCACGTCGGGCACGATCAGGCTCATGGTCTCGAGCAGACGGTCGGTGCCGATGTTCTTCTCGGCGCTGATCAGTGCCACGGGGAAGATGCTGCGGTCAACCATACCCAGGCGGATACCCTTGATGGTCTCCTCCTCGGTAAGGGTCATCTCGTCCAGGAACTTCATCATGAGCTCCTCGTCGTTCTCGGCAGCCATCTCGAGCAGTGCCATGTGGTACTCCTCGGCCTTGTCGGCATGAGCGCCGTCGATGTCGCTTACGGTAGCCTTGCCGCCGTCCTTGGGCCAAGTGTACTGCTTCATGGCGAGCACGTCAACCACGCTGTCGAAACCGGGGCCGGCATTCACGGGGAACTGCAGGGCGACAACCTTGTTGCCGTAGGTCTCATGCAGTTGGTTATAAACGTTGTCAAAGTCGCATTTCTCGTCCTCGAGGCGGTTGATGACAAACATGAGGGGCTTGCCGATGCGCTCCACGGTGCGGAAGTTGTTCTGGCAACCTACATCAACGCCATTACGTCCGTCAATGACGAGCGCGGCGGTGTCGGTAACGCTCAGTGCAGTCACAGCGTTGCCCACAAAGTCATCACTACCCGGGCAGTCAAAGAAGTTGAGCTTCTTGCCGTTCTTCTCAGCATAGAAAACGGTTGAAGACACAGAGTAACCGTACTCTTTCTCAACGGGGGTGTTGTCACTCACGGTGTTACCGCCATCAACGGTACCCCTGCGGCTGATTGTGCCGCCCTCAAGGAGGATAGACTCGGTAAGAGTGGTCTTACCAGCACCCTTGCCACCGACGAGAGAGATGTTCTTGATCTCGTTTGTTTTGTAAACCTTCATTAGTCGATTTTGTTGTTAAATAGTTGTTATATAGTGAATTGTTGTTTTTATTCGCTAAATCAGCGTGCAAAATTAGTCATTTTTGCTGTGAATCACAACATTATTAAAAAGAATTTTATTAACAAAATCAAAATAGGGATATGAAAAGCATTTCTTTGGTGCTTTGGGACATAAGAATTAGCGGGATTGATTAATTTTGTGCCTTGATTGATACCTATGGCCGGAGTTTATGTCCATATCCCGTTTTGTGCGAGTCGTTGCTCCTATTGCGACTTCTTCTCGACGCTGAATCTTGCCAACGCCGGCGAGCGATATGTTGATGCCCTTATCGCTGAGTCGCTGCTGCGTTGTGACGAACTGCAGGGAGAGCCGGTCAGAACGCTTTATCTGGGTGGAGGCACGCCGTCCCAGTTGCCTGTCTTGTTGCTTGAACGGCTGGTTTCGGGGCTGAGGGGCGTGCTTGACTTGAGTGGCCTGGAGGAATTCACAATCGAGGCAAACCCTGACGATGTCACACCGGAGTGGTGCGCAGCGTTACCGCCCTTGGGCGTGAACCGCGTGAGCATGGGCGTGCAGTCGTTCGAGGATTCCATCTTGCGTTTCATTGGCCGCAGGCACACGGCGCGGCAGGCTGTTGAGGCTGTCGGCAACCTGCGTGCGGCGGGCATTGACAATATCAGCATTGACTTGATTTATGGCTTGCCAGGTCAGACCATCGCCTCGTGGACCGACTCGGTGCGACAGGCCTTAGACCTACGCCCACAGCATATTTCGGCCTACGGGCTCACCTATGAAGAGGGCACACGGCTGTGGCGCCAACGTGAATGTGGCGAGGTGGTTGAGGTGCCTGAGGAGCAGTGCCTGGAGATGTATCGCATCCTTGTCGATGAATTGCTGGCCGCCGGTTATGAGCACTATGAGATTTCCAACTTTGCGCTGCCAGGCTGTCATTCGCGTCACAATTCGTCCTATTGGAACGACACACCCTATTTGGGCTTGGGGGCTGCTGCCCACAGTTACGATGGTCGCATCAGGCGTTATAACCCTCACGACCTGCAGCGCTACATCGTTCTTGTTTTGGCTGGGGAAACGGCTTGTGAGCAGGAAGAGTTAACCCGATGGGAACGCTATGACGAGCGTGTGATGCTGGGCCTGAGAACATCGCGAGGTGTGGATGCGGCTCGCTTGCGAGAAGACTTTGGCGACGAGGCATGGCGCCATTTCGTTCGTGAGGCGGAACACCACATCGCTGCAGGAAATCTGCAGGTGTCGACAGACGGGCAATATGTGCTCACCAGCGAGGGCATCATGCTCAGTGACAGTGTGATGCGTGACCTCATGTGGGATGAATAATGTCAGATGAGGTGATTTTGCTTGGGTTTTATCCGAGCCACAGGCTCGGACTCCATGACAATCTTTCAACAGGGAGACGGTGCTAGAACTCTTCGAGGATGTCTTTCAGTAAAATGGCGAGTGGGCCTTGAGTTTGCTCGGCTTCGACAATTGCTTTGAGCGAAGCGTTAGCCTGTACCTTTCCTAGCAGTATCAGGTTGAGCATCAGGCGGTAGCCGGTGTATTTCAAAAGTGGGTGCTCATCAGCGATGAGTTGACGAAACAATGTATCGGCGTCCTTGATGTTGCGCAGCAATTTGTGGCACAGGTTGTCGGCGATTTCGACCGTCTCGACACTCTGGCACCATTCCAGGGCCTTATCGATTGTCATCAGCAGGGCAGGGTAGAGCATGGGGGCTGCGAGTCGGCACTCGCGGGAGTTGGTGTCGTTCCACAGTTCTTGGGCGAGAGCCTTCAGGGTTTTGTTGTCGTTGATGCTCTCACGCTGCCGTTGCGCTATGTTCATGATGTCCACGAGCAGGCAGCCCATGATCATGTTGTGAGGGTCGCCAGCCTTGCGCAGCTTATCGGCCACAATCCCGTTACGAAAGGCAAAAAACTCCTTCCGCATATTCCTCACTATTTCTTGTATCTCTGAATTCATTTATAATAAACTTTGCGCCTTAGTGTGGTGCCAGTTTCCCGGCAAGGAAGCGTCCTGTGTAACTCTCCTTGCACTGGGCAACCTGTTCTGGCGTGCCGGTGACGACGATTTGTCCGCCGTTTTCCCCGCCTTCGGGTCCCAGGTCGATGATGTGGTCGGCGCACTTGATGACATCCAGGTTGTGCTCGATGATGACCACCGTGTGGCCGTTGCCGATGAGCTGGTCGAACGAGCGCATCAGCGTGTTGATGTCGTGGAAGTGCAGTCCCGTCGTCGGCTCATCGAAGATGAACAACGTGTTGCCCTGCCGTTCGCCGCTCAGGTAGTAGGCCAGCTTGACACGCTGGTTCTCGCCGCCCGACAGGGTCGATGACGATTGCCCGAGTTTGATGTATCCCAGTCCCACGTCCTGCAGCGGCTTCAGGCGTCGCACGATCTTGTGCTCGTTGTAGGTGTTCGTCTCGTTAAAGAACTCGATGGCCTGGTTGACTGTCATGTCGAGCACGTCGCTGATGGTACGGTCACGGAAGGTCACATCAAGGGCGTTGCGGCTGAAGCGTTTGCCCTTGCAGGCCTCGCAGGTCAGCGTGATGTCGGCCATGAACTGCATCTCGATGGTGATGGTGCCTTCGCCCTTGCATTCCTCGCAGCGTCCGCCAGGCGAGTTGAACGAGAAGAAACCGGCGTTATAGCCCATCTGCTTGGACAGTTGCTGTTGGGCAAACAATTGGCGTATCTCGTCAAAGGCCTTGAGGTAGGTTGCGGGATTGCTGCGCGTGCTTTTGCCGATAGGTCCCTGGTCGATGAATTCCACCGCTTGCAAGCGACTCAGGTCTCCGCCGATGCCGCTGTGGCTGCCGGGGGCGTCGGCTGTCTGGTCGTAGTTGCGTGCCAGGGCAGGGTAGAGGATTTTGCCCACCAGGGTCGATTTGCCCGATCCGCTCACACCGGTGACGACAGTCATCACACCAAGCGGGAACTTGACGTTGATGTTCTTGAGGTTGTTTTGTGTAGCGCCCTTGAGCTCGATGTACTGGCTCCACTTGCGGCGTGTCTTTGGCACCGGGATGGAAAGGGCGCCAGTGAGGTATTTGGCCGTGTAGCTGTTGGTGGCTTGCGACAGTTGATCGACAGGTCCCTGATAGGTGATTTGGCCGCCGTTGCGTCCGGCGTCAGGCCCCACGTCTATCAGATAGTCGGCACTGTTGATGATGTCCTCGTCATGCTCCACAACCACCACGGTGTTGCCCAATTGCTGCAGCATGTGCAGCACGTGAATCAGCCGGTGAGTGTCGCGCGGATGCAAGCCGATGGACGGCTCGTCAAGGATGTATACCGACCCGACGAGCGAACTGCCCAGGGCAGTCGCCAGATTGATGCGCTGGCTTTCACCACCTGACAGGGTTGCCGACACGCGGTCCAGCGTCAGGTAGCCCACACCGACGTCGCACAGGTACTCAAGACGGCAGTTGATTTCGGTGAGCAGACGTTTGGCGACAATGGAGTCGGTCTCGTCGAGCTGCAGCGCTTTGAACCATTGTGCCAGGTCCTTGACGGGCATGCGCACCAGTTCACCGATGGTCTTGCCGCCCACCTTGACGTAATTTGCCTGAGGTTTGAGCCTCGTGCCGTGGCAGTCAGGACAAACGGTCTTGCCGCGGTAGCGGGCCAGCAGCACGCGGAACTGAATCGCATAGGACTTGCTCTTCACCCACTCAAAGAAACCGTCGATGCCTTTCCACTCATTGTCACCCGTGCCATGCCACAGCAGGTCGAGCTGTGATGGCGTCAGTTCGTTATAGGGTTTGTGGATGGGAAAATCGTGCTGTGCGGCCACATGGATGAAGGCGCGTTTCCATTCGCCCATGATTTGCCCGCGCCAGCACATCACCGCGTCGTCATAGACCGAGCGGCTCCGGTCGGGCACGACCAGATTCTCGTCGATGCCGATGACATTGCCAAAGCCCTCGCAGGTGGGGCACGCCCCAACAGGATTGTTGAAGTTGAACATGAGGTCGCTGGGCTCCTCGAAGGTCATCCCGTCCAGTTCGAAACGTTTGGAAAACCGTTGTTCGCTGATGGTTCCGTCCTGCTGCCACACGACAACGATGCACTCGTCCTTGCCCTCGTAGAAGGCGGTTTGCAGCGAGTCGAGCAGGCGCATCTCGTCGTCGCGGTTGTGTGTCACCGCCATGCGGTCGATGAGTAGCCGGTAGTGATGATTCTCGATGGGTCCCTCGACAGCCATGACCTGGGAAATGTCCACAAATTGATAGTCACGGTTGACAAGTCGGGAGTAGCCTCCCTTGATGAGGATGTCGAGCTGAGTCCTCAAGTCACGGCCTTCGGGTACATGAATCTCGGTCAGCAAAGCGATGCGGGTGCCGTCAGGCTGCGTGTTGATGTAGTCGATAATGTCGTTTGAAGTGTGCTTTTTCACGATTTGGCCTGAAACCGGTGAAAAAGTCTTGCCCACACGGGCAAACAGGAGCCTCAGGTAATCATAGATCTCGGTGCTCGTGCCCACTGTGCTGCGCGAGTTGCGTGTCACGGTGCGCTGCTCGACGGCGATGGCGGGCGGCAGGCCACGGATAAAGTCGCAGTCGGGCTTGGTCATGCGGCCCATGAACTGGCGTGCATAAGATGACAGGCTCTCCACGTAGCGGCGCTGCCCCTCGGCATAGAGCGTATCGAAGGCCAGGGATGACTTGCCTGAGCCCGACAAGCCTGTCACGACGACAAATTTGCCGCGCGGAATCGCCACGTCAACATTCTTGAGGTTGTTGACGCGGGCTCCCTTGATGATGATGTTTCCTTCTGTCGCCATTGCCAATAAATTGAGCCTGCAAAGGTACGGCTTTTTCACGAGAAAAACAAATTATGCGAGCTGGCGCTCGCAGATTAGAGATTAGTGGTTAGTTAGGAGTTAGAAGTTAGGAATTATTGGCATCCGCTTCCTGCTTCGAAACCACGAATTATTCTGATTTATCTGAATGAGGCTGTGTCATAATTCTCGCCTAGAACTTTGATCGGCCTAACGGCCGAGAAATTAAACAAAATTAAAGTTAATTTTTTATACGAATTTTTGCTTAATTTCTCCGTGCGCAGCACGGATCACATAACAGGCCGTGAATTATGACACAGTTCCTGTTGTCTTTTCTTTGTTTGTTTTTGTTGTTTTTACGTTGTTGCCAGGCGGACGGAATGGTGTGTTTTTTGGTGCCGTTGTCATGTTTTTTTTGAAATTATTTGCCTGAATTAAAAAAATGGAGTAATTTTATTGCCCGAATCAAGCGTCACGGCACGCATGTGGCACGATAATTGCTTGATAGAACATTACTAAGACATTATTAACTGTTTAATTAGCTTTTAGAATAATATGAAACCGATTAACATTGTTATGGCAGTTGTGGGCGGTGCAATCGCCGGCGCTGCAGTGGGTCTGCTTTTTGCCCCCGAGAAAGGTGATGACGTTCGCAAGCGCATCGCTGATGCCCTGCGTGAACAAGGCGTGAAACTGAAAGGTACAAAACTGGACAACCTGGTAGATGACATCGCCGAGGAGATAAAAGACAAGTTGGATTAATAACCTGATTAACAATAGATTGAGACAATGAAAGGATTAAGTGTATTATATGCGTTCCTGGGTGGTGCCCTGGTTGGCGCATCGGCTGCTATCCTGTTTGCTCCCGAGAAGGGCTCCGACCTGCGTTCTCGCATCAAGGAGATGCTCAAGAAGAACGGCATCGACTTCAGCGACGATGAGGTGGAGCAGCTGGTGAAGCAAATCAGCGCCCAGATTGAGGACTGACAAAATTGCACACTTTATTGACAGGTGGTGTCACCCTGTAGTGACACTGCCTGTGATGAAGTGCGTTGTTGCCAGTGCCAACAAAAACAGAGAGATAGAGGACGATCCTAACCCCTAAACCTCAAGGACGCGTTGAGCGGGCCTGAATACAATGTATGAACGAGATAGATTATAAAAAACTGTTTACCGAGGCGCGTAAGTATTTCTCGCTCGAGTGGGATTACACCAAGCTCACTGCTGTGGAGAAGCTGGCCGTGCTGCTGTCGGCAACGGCATTTGTCGCTGTGGTCATCATCATCGCAACGTTTGTGGTGCACCACCTGTTCACGGCGCTCGTCGGCGTGCTGGCGTCGGCACTCGGATGCTCGTGGGGCGCGCACTTGATTGCTGCCGGCATACTGCTGATATTGTTGCTGGTGGTGTTCGCTTTCAAGAAACAATTGATTGTCGATCCCGTGGCGCGTTTTGTGAGCAAGTTGTTCCTTAAACCTGGAGACAATGAGTAACGAGTCCCTCAATAACACTGCGGGCAACACATTGCCCCTGACCGATGCCCCCGAAGACTGGCGCGGCATGACGCTTGACGAGCTGCGGCGTGCCCGTGGCAAGGCGCTTGTTCGCCGTGAGGTGGGCCGGGCGTCGATGCAGTATAACATCGATGGCATGAAAAGCAATGTCGCCGCCAATGGCGTGCGTGCGCTCATGTTCAGCTCCGATACCGTCAGCCACTTGAAGACAGCGGACTATGTGCTGTTGGGCTTCAGGCTCGTGCGTTGGCTCATCAGTCTGCGCGGCAATCGTCGTCGCCGCCGCTGAAAAACCTCGTCGACAAGAGGTGAGAAAATCAAGAAAACAGCCCGAAATCGGCTAAAAATTTCAGTTTTTTCTAAAAAAAAGTTGTTGTTTTTTTGATTTTGCCTATATTTGCAGCCCGAAATCGTGTGATTTCGCACCAGAGAGATTATTAACATTAATGATATTATATAACTAAAACAGACTGCCTATCGACAAACATTACTCATTATTGACCAAAAATAAATAGTAATGAAAATGTATAAGGACAAGAGCGATGAGCAACTCATTTCGCTGTATGTCGATGGGAACAACGAGGCCTTTGATTCGCTGCTGGAGCGACACAAAGACCGTGTTTACATGTATATATATCACGCGGTGAAGAACGAAGAACTCGCCGACGACATTTTCCAGGACACCTTTGTCAAGGCCATCATGACCATCAAGCAGGGACGCTACGTCGAGAACGGGCATTTCCCGGCATGGATCACACGCATAGCCCACAACCTGATCATCGACTACTACAGGCAGGTGAAGTCCGAGAACCTGCAATCCACCGACGACGAGGACGTGAACATCCTTAACCGCAAGGAACTGTCGGACGGCACGATTGAGGACAATCTGGTGACTACTCAGATACACAACGACATTCGCCGCCTGGTGCGCGCATTGCCCGACAGCCAGCGCGAGGTGCTCGTGATGCGCTACTACAAGAACATGAGTTTCAAGGAGATTGCCGATACCACCGGCGTGAGCATCAATACCGCTTTGGGCCGCATGCGCTATGCCATCCTGAACATGCGCCGCATGGCCGACGAGCACAACATCGTGCTCACCCTGTAACTTCGCTCCCATCACGGGGAAAAAAACAGGCACAACAAGTGCAATGGCTCGCCAGGGCAGATTTGCATTTGTTGTGCTTATTGTTTTCATTTTAAATATATTACTTTCTTTTTTTTGCGATTTTCGGCAGGAAATTTTGTGTATCGTGGTAAAAGTAGTACCTTTGCAGCCGCTTTTGAGAGAACAAAACATTTAACAGACAATACAAACCAAGTAATGAACGTAAGTTTTGAACAGATTGACGCGGTGAACGGACTGCTCACCGTTGACATTAAGAGAGATGATTTTGCGGCTGATGTTGCTAAGGAAGTGTCCAAGATGGGCGTACGCCACCCGTTGAAGGGTTTCCGTCCCGGAAAGGCCCCCAAGTCGTTGCTGATGAAGTTCTACGGTCCCAGTGTGACTGCCGACGTGGTTGATCGCATGGTGGGTCACGCGATGTATGACTACATTCGTGAGAACAAGTTGCAGGTGCTGGGTGAGCCTCTGCCCAACGAGAGCACCCAAGTTGACCTGATGAACGACGACGAGATGGCATTCAAGTTTGACCTGGGTCTTGCTCCTGCCATCGAGTTGAAGCTCAACAAGCGCATCAATGTGCCCTATTATAATATTGAGGTGACCGACCAGATGGTCGACGATGCCATTGCCCATGACCGCAAGCGCCTGGGCACCCTCGTCGATGGCGAGGTGAGCGACAAGGAGTCGATGCTGCGTGGCTCGATGATCGAGCTTGACGAGCAGGGTAACGACAAGGAAGACGGCATCAAGGTGGAGCGCACGGTGATCTCGCCGCGCTACATGGTTGATGACGATGAGGCCGCCAAGTTTGTCGGCGTCAAGGTGGGTGACACCTTCACCTTCAACCCCCACAAGGCCAACAACGGCAACATCGCCGAACTGGCTGCCATGCTCAACGTTGACCGCAACCAGGCCGACGTGAAGAGTGACTTCCGCGTGACCATCGAGGAGATCAAGGTGAACAAGGAGGCTGAAATGAACGAGGAGTTCTTCAAGGGCGTTCTGGGTGCCGAGAGCGAGGTCAAGGACGAGGCCGCCTTCCGCGAGGCTGTTCGTGAAATGATCAAGCAGGCTAATGTTCCCGAGAGCAACTACCGCTTCACCGTTGACGCCCAGCGCATCCTGACCGAGAAGGCAGGTGATCTGCAGTTACCCGAGGAGTTCCTGAAGCGTTTCCTCAAGGTTCGCCGCGTGCAGGACGAGAAGGAGAACACCGAGGTGACCGACGAAGAGGCCCAGAACATGTTCAAGCAGTTGCGCTGGCAACTCGTCAAGGACTATCTGGCTCAGGAACTGGGCATCAAGGTCGAGAAAGAGGACATCGACACCGCAGCCTTCATCTTTGCCCAGCAGCAGCTGTCGCAGTATGGCATCTACAATGCCCCCGAGGATCTCATCCGCCAGCAGGCCGAGCGCTTCATGCAGGACGACCGTGCGCGTGAAACCATCCAGGAGCATGCCATCGACAACAAGTTCTATGCCGCAGTCCGCGAGGCCGTGAAGGTGAACGAGAAGTCGATCAGCGTCGAGGACTTCCGCAAACTCTACGAGAAGGACGAGAAGTAATCATCCTTTTCAAGAATCATGAAGTGGGGCAGGGTAGCCAAGTGCTGACCTTGCCCCGCTTCATTCATGTCGTGCCAATGTGTCATTCCCGCCATGTGCCGCAAGCATGACAAAAAGTCGGTTGGCTCAGTTTTTGCTTATTTGGAAGAGAAAAAATGTGACGTGATGATAAAAAAGTGACATTATCTGTCACGGGATTGCGAAAAATATAGTATCTTTGAAAAAAAAATAATATTCACCATTACTTAACGAGATTTATGGAAAACGATTTCAGAAAATTCGCTGTGCATCATTTGGGTATGAACGGACTGGCTCTTGACCAGTTTGCCGCCGGAGTGTCTAACAATTATATCTCTCCCACCATCATGGAGGAGCGTAAGCTTAACGTCACTCAGCTTGACGTGTTCTCGCGCCTGATGATGGACCGTATCATCTTCCTGGGAACTCAGGTCGATGACTACACCGCCAATGTCATTCAGGCTCAGTTGCTCTACTTGGACAGCTCTGACCCTGGCAAGGACATCTCGCTGTATATCAACTCGCCCGGTGGCTCGGTCTATGCCGGTCTGGGCATCTATGACACGATGCAGTATATCCAGAGCGATGTCTCGACCATCTGCACCGGTATGGCCGCATCGATGGCCGCCGTGCTGCTTGTGGCAGGACAGAAGGACAAGCGCTTCGCCCTCAAGCACAGCCGTGTGATGATTCATCAGCCGATGGGCGGCATCAGCGGTCAGGCATCTGATATCGAAATCACCTCACGCGAGATTCTCAAGCTCAAGCAGGAACTGTACACCATCATCAGCGACCACTCGGGCCAGCCCTACGACAAGGTCTATGCCGACAGTGACCGTGACTATTGGATGACCGCTGCCGAGGCCAAGGATTACGGCATGATTGACAAGGTGCTCATGCGTGAGGCATCTGCCGAGAAATAATCCTAGTAACTCAGGAAACCAGAGCCTTCCCGATACACTGCTGGCTGCAGCAGGAAAATTGCTTGTCCAGTCGATGAACATCGCTGTTGAGGGTGTATCTGGAAGGCTCGAAATCATGATAACATGGCTAAAAAGAAAGAGACGAACACACTGTATTGCAGCTTCTGCGGTCGCAGTGACAGGGAAGTGGAACTGATGCTGCCGGGCATGAACGGCTGCATCTGTAACGACTGCGCCGAGCGTGCCGTGGAACTGTCACACGAGTACTTGAAAAAGATGTCCACGGCGATGTTGCCCGATCTGGATATGGAATCCCTTCCCAAGCCGGAAGAAATCAAGTCCTATCTGGATCAGTATGTCATCGGTCAGGAGACAGCCAAGCGCTACCTGTCGGTAGCGGTGTATAACCACTATAAACGCTTGAACCAGAAACGCGACGATGATATCGATATCGAGAAAAGCAACATCATCATCGTGGGTCCGACAGGCACCGGAAAAACCTTGCTTGCAAAGACAATCGCCCGCATGTTGAAAGTGCCTTTCGCCATCGTTGACGCCACGGTTCTGACCGAGGCTGGCTATGTGGGCGAGGATATCGAGAGCCTGTTGACGAGACTGCTGGCCGCCTGTGACTATAACATTGCCGAGGCCGAGCGCGGCATTGTCTTCATCGACGAGATTGACAAAATCGCGCGCAAGGGCGATAACCCGAGCATCACGCGCGACGTGAGCGGCGAGGGCGTGCAACAGGGTCTGTTGAAGCTGCTGGAGGGCTCAGTTGTCAACGTTCCCCCTCAAGGCGGTCGCAAGCACCCCGAGCAGAAGATGATCGCTGTCGACACCAAGAATATCCTGTTCATCTGCGGCGGTGCCTTTGAGGGCATCGAGCGCAAAATCGCACAGCGCCTGAACACCCACGTGGTGGGCTATGGCGCAGCCAATCACGTGAGCAAGTCCGACCGTGACAAGCTGTTGCACTTCGTGGCCCCGCAGGATCTGCGCAGCTATGGCCTGATTCCCGAGATTATCGGTCGTCTGCCCATCCTCACCAATCTTGAGCCGCTTGATCGTGACGCGCTGTTGCGCATCCTCACCGAGCCCAAGAATGCCATTGTGCGGCAATACAAAAAACTGCTTGAAATGGATGGTGTGGAACTTGTCATCGAGGACGATGTGCTGGAATTCATTGTGGACAAGTCCATCGAGTACAAATTGGGTGCACGTGGATTGCGCAGCCTGTTCGAGACCATCATGATTGACGTGATGTATCAGGCCCCCTCGTTAAAGAAGAAACACTACGTGCTTACACGTGAATTTGCCGAGCGGCAGCTATCGAAATCTCAATTTGAGCTGCTTGCTGCACAGGGGAGTTCCGGCAGCCGCGGCAGCGGTGAAGACTGATGTTCCGAGTGAAGTGATGAAAGTTGTAAAATAATTTCCCTAAAAAATTGTGCAGTTCACAAAATCATAGTATATTTGTGAAATCGTTGTAACCCTAAACCTATTATTATGGCAAAAAACAAGCAGTTGATATCGGCGTTGAAAGAATACTTCGGCTTTGATTCCTTCAAGGGAAATCAAGAGGCGATTATTGAAAATCTCTTAGCCGAAAATGACACCTTTGTGCTGATGCCGACCGGTGGCGGTAAATCGTTGTGCTACCAGTTGCCTGCCCGCTTGATGGAAGGCACCGCTATAGTCATATCCCCCTTGATCGCACTGATGAAAAATCAGGTGGATGCCATGCGCAGCTACAGTGAGGAGGACGGAATCGCTCATTTCCTGAACTCATCGCTCACCAAGCAGGCTATCGAGGAGGTGAAGAAAGACGTGCGAAGTGGTCGGACCAAACTGCTTTATGTCGCTCCCGAGTCATTGACGAAGGAGGACAACGTGTCATTCCTGAAGGATGTGCCCATCTCATTCTATGCGGTGGATGAGGCACATTGCATCTCGGAGTGGGGACATGACTTCCGCCCCGAGTATCGCAACATCCGACCCATTATCAACCGCATTGGCGAGCGTCCCATCATCGCACTGACAGCAACTGCCACCCCAAAGGTGCAGCATGATATCCAGAAGAACCTGGGCATGACCGAGGCTGCTGTGTTCAAGTCATCGTTCAACCGCCCCAACCTCTACTACGAGGTGCGTCCCAAGAGCAAGGACGTTGACCGCGAAATCATCAAGTTCATCAAGGGCAACGAGGGCAAGTCGGGTATCATCTATTGCCTGAGTCGCAAGAAGGTTGAGGAACTGGCTGAGGTGTTGCGGTTGAACGACATCAAGGCGTTGCCTTATCATGCCGGAATGGAAAGTGCCGTTCGCAGCGCCAACCAGGATGCCTTCCTGAGCGAGGATGTGGATGTGATTGTGGCGACTATCGCCTTCGGCATGGGCATTGACAAGCCCGACGTGAGGTTTGTCATCCATTATGACATTCCCAAGAGTCTGGAAGGGTATTATCAGGAGACAGGCCGTGCCGGCCGAGACGGTGGTGAGGGCAAGTGCATCACCTTCTACTCCCGCAAGGACCTGGACAAACTCGAGAAATTCATGCAGGGCAAACCCATTGCCGAGCAGGAAATCGGTAAGCAACTGCTGCTTGAGACGCGCGACTATGCTGAATCGTCGGTGTGCCGTCGCCGTTCGCTGCTGCACTATTTCGGTGAGACCTACGACCGCGACAATTGCGGCAACTGCGACAACTGCGTCAAGCCCAAGAAGCGCGTCGAGGCCAGCGAAGAACTGCGTGCAGCCATCGAGACGATTCTCACACTGCGTGAGCGCTTCAAGCCCGAGTATATCGCTCATGTCATGATGGGTGATGCCACCAACGAGATTCAAGGATACAAACACAACGAACTTGAAGTGTTCGGCTGTGCCAGTGACCGAGACGAGAAATTCCTCATGGCCGTTATCCGTCAGGGTGTGTTTGCCGACTACCTCTCCAAGGACATCGAGAACTATGGCGTGATTAAGGTCACCAAGGAAGGCCAAGCGTTCCTCAAGAGCCGCGAGAAGTTCTGGATTGTCGAGGATAACGAGTATACCGAGATGCTCGACGAGGATCTGCGCGGTGGTGGCAGTGGTGCCGTTGATGCTGAATTGTTCAGCATCCTCAAGGACTTGCGGCGCAAGATAGCCAAGCAGCATGGCCTGCCCACCTATGTCATCTTCCAGGAGCCGTCGCTCGATGCTATGGCAACAACCTATCCCATCACCATCGATGAGCTGCAGAATATCCCTGGTGTGGGGCCCGGTAAAGCCAAACGCTATGGCCAGGATTTCATTGACTTGATCAAGAAGTATGTCGAGGAAAATGAGATTGAGCGTCCTGAGGACATGCGCGTGCGCACAGTGGCCAACAAGAGTAAACTGAAAGTGGAAATCATCACTGCCATCGACCGTAAGGTGCCCCTGGATGCTTTGGCCGAGAGCAAGGACCTTGATTTTGACGAGTTGCTCGACGAACTGGAGGCTATCGTCTATAGCGGTACCAAGATTAACGTTTCCTATTTCATCGAGGAGGCTATCGATACCGATATCGAGGAGGACATCTTTGAATATTTCAAGGAGAGTGACACCGACGATATCGAGACCGCGATGCAAGAACTGGGCGATGATTACACCGAGGAGGAAATTCGCCTCGTTCGCATCAAGTTCCTGAGCGAGATGGGTAACTGATAAAAGGACAATATGTTAATTCATCAATAATTTCCATGAGAAGGTTAAGCTCACTTATCTTGATGCTGACTTTGTTGGCTGGTGGAGTAGCCATGGGACAGGAATATAGTCAGGTCTATGGTGCTGGGCAAGACACTGCATATCAAGAAATTGTAATTCATTCGGATATTATCTCGGAGGAAGAGATTTATGATGAGGTTGACGAGATGCCTCAATTTCCTGGCGGTCTTGACGGCTTGATGGAGTTCTTGAACACGAATGTCACTTACCCTCCTATAGCAGCCGAACAAAACATCGAAGGGACGGTTGTCGTGCGATTTGTTGTAGAGAAGGATGGCAGCATTGGCGGAGTCAGAATCCTGCGTTCTGTGGACATCAATCTCGACTATGAGGCCATTCGTGTGTGCAAGCATTTGCCAAAATTCATTCCCGGACGCAAAGATGGTCAGGTCGTGCGCGTCTGGTACGCTCTCCCCATCAAATTCAAGCTGACTTGAGGCAAAACTGAATTCTGCCGGAGAGATTTACCATTAATGAAGGTCAATAATCAGATGTGTTTGGTTGCAGGCCTGTGACCTGTATTGGTATGTGCGTATAGATTGAGCATTCTGAACGCGCCTAAAAGGGATTTCCCAAATTTCAGAAGCATGTTCCCATTACCATTTTGGTGATGTGAAATCGGCGAAAAATCACTCTGAAGATAAAAAAAAGCGTTGGGATATAATTTTTCTTGTACGCGTGCGTTATACATTAGTATAACAGAATGAAAAAACGTAAAATATAGATAAACCAACCAAAAGAAGATGAAAGCAAAACTTTTGATTTCTTCATTGCTGTTGGGAACTGCGATTCTCGCCTTGGCAAAGGTGGAGGATCCTGTCCTCATGACCATTAACGGCAAAGACATCAAGCTCTCGGAGTTTGAGTACCTGTATCACAAAAACAACCAGCAACAAGTCGAGAAAGAGACCCTCGATCAGTATGTTGACCGCTTCGTGCTTTACAAGCAGAAGGTGGCCGATGCCGAGGCTGCCGGTATTGACACAACCCAGTTGTTCATCAAGGAATTTGAGGGTTACAGGAAGGATTTGGCAGCCCCCTATATGACTCAAGACACCTCCTATATGTGGCACTTTATCGATGAGGCTTATAACCGTTATAAGACCGAAATCGACATTGACCACTTCATGCTTCCGCTGGGCAATAGTGCTGTTGAAACCCAAGCCAACCTTGCTCGCATGGACAGCATCCGCCAATGCGTCCTCAGAGGCGAAAAATGGGAAGACCTTGTCGCTAAATATTCCAGTGACCCCTCCAAACCCCGCAACAAGGGCCACTATGGTTTTGTGTCGGCTTGTCAGTTCCCGTATGACTTTGAGAATCAACTCTACACCACTCCTGTGGGCAGCATTTCTAACCCGTTCACCACACAGTTTGGTGTGCACATGATCAGGGTGAACAACACGCGTGCTCGCAGCGATGTCCATGCCAAGCACATTCTCAAGCTTTTCCCGCAAGGGGCTACCGAAGAGCAGAAGGCAATTTGCAAGCAGCAGATTGATTCCATCTACGCTTTGCTCAAGGCCGGAGCTGACTTTGAGGAACTGGCAAAGGCTGAGTCTCAGGACGGCAGCGCCCGCCGTGGCGGTGATCTGGGATGGTTTGGCCGTGGCCGAATGGTGCAACCGTTTGAGAACATCGCTTTTGATTTGGCCGATGGCGCCATCAGCGAACCGTTTGCCACGCAGTTCGGTTATCACATCATCAAGAAGGTGGCTCACGGCTTGCCCTCGTTGACCGAGGTTCGCCCCATCATTGAAAATGCCATCGCGCGCGACGAGCGAACGAGACTAATCAGCGAAAACCGTATGAACGACCTCAAGTCGAAATATAACTTCAAGTTGAATACCGGACTTGACGGTTTCCTGACCAATGCACTGCAGGCTGGTGGCAGGTTTGACTCAACCTTTGTTGCTCAGAACATTAAGGGCAGCACCTTCCCCATATTCACTTATGGTAACAATCAGTCGGTTCCCCTGTCTGAACTCGCTTCGTCACTCAATACCAAGACCGCTGTTCCCACAATCAGCGCTGCCAAGGACTATATCATGTCTAAGGTTGACGAGGTGGCTGAAAGGGTCCTCACCGATTACCATGCTCTTGAGCTGGTGAATACAAATCCCGAATACCGCAATCTGCTCAACGAGTATCGCGATGGTATGCTGCTGTTCGAAATCAGCAATCGCCGTGTGTGGAAGGCTGCCAGCAAGGATACACTTGGCTTGGAACAGTACTATGCCGAGAATCGTGGTAAGTATGTTTGGGACGAGCCGCGTTTCAAGGGCATTATCCTGAGCGCCAAGAATGACAGCATTCTTAACCTCGTCAAGGCCGACATTGCCAGCATGACTCCCGAGGAGCTAACCGATGCTCTTCACAACAAATATGGTAATGACATCCGCATGGAGCGCATGGTGGTGAAGCGTGGCGAGAACCCCTATGCTGACTATCTGGCCTTCCATGTGGGCGAGAAGCCTGAGCGTAAGGGTTATCCCGAATTCATGATTCTCGAGGGCGGCATTATCAACCAGCCTGAAGAGATGTCTGACGTGCGCGGCCAAGTGACCAGCGATTACCAGGATGTGCTGGAGCAGCGCTGGAAAGAGGAGCTGGCACAGAAATATCCAGCCAAGATAAACAAGAAAGTGCTGAAAAAAGTAAAATGATGCCAATGGCAAAGTGAATTGATATGCCAATGTCCCGCCCAAGTCTTGCTGACCCGAGCGGGACATTGACATGTAACCCCCACATTTAAGCCTATTTCAGAAGCCTGAGAGATTAATATCCAAAGATTTTAGATTCTTATGAAACGGATGCTGTTTTTATCTTTGTTGTGTGTTGTGTTGCCCATGATGGTTTTCTCACAAACCGCATTACAGGTGCAAGAATTGGAGTTGAGCAACGGCATGAAGGTGTGGCTCAATGTCGATCACAGTCAGCCCAAGGTATTCGGCGCAGTGGTTGTGGGAGCCGGATCAGTGGATTGCCCCGATACAGGTATCGCTCACTATTTCGAGCACATCATGTTCAAGGGAACCGATGAATTGGGAACGGTCGATTATGCCTCTGAGCGAGTTTTCCTGGACTCCATCTCGATGAAGTATGATGAACTGTCGCGCACGACCGACGAAAAGGCGCGTAAGGCCATCCAGCACGAGATCAATGAGCTGAACATCAAGGCCTCGCAGTATGCCATCCCCAATGAGTTCAACCGCTTGATCACGAAGTATGGCGGCTCGGACTTGAACGCTGGAACTTCCTATGATTACACCTTCTATCACAACACGTTCTCGCCACAGTTCATCGAGCAGTGGTGCGAATTGAACAGTCACCGTCTCATTCATCCGGTGTTCAGGCTTTTTCAGGGTGAGTTGGAGACAGTCTATGAAGAGAAGAACATGTACACCGACAATCCTGGCGCCATGTTGCTGGAACAGATTACGGGCAAGTTCTTTGCGGGCACTCCTTATGCTTACCCCATCATCGGCAGCACCGAGAACCTGAAGAATCCCCGTCAATCCGATATGGAGGCCTTTTACAGGAAGTATTATGTGGCATCCAATATGGGCCTTGTGCTGTCAGGTGACATCAATCCTGAAACATTGTTGCCCTTGTTGGAACGCACATTCGGTCATCTGGAGCGAGGTGTGAAGCCTGTGCGTGAAAAGATTGTGACTCCGGCTATCGTTGGCCAGCCCGAGGAAAAATTCCTTTTCCCGATGCCCATCATCGGCATGAGTGCCATGCTCTTCCGCGGTCCCACGGACTACGATCCCGATGCGCCGGCAATGAAAGTAGCGCTGGCACTGCTCAATAATGACAATAAGACGGGCTTACTCGATGAGTTGACCAACAAGGACCGTGTCTATCTGACAATGAGTATCAATGTGGGCATGAATCAGAGTTCGGCTTTAGCGGTGATGGTAGTGCCCAAACTGTTATGTAAGGTCAAAACGGCCGAGAACCTTTGCCTTGAGCAGATCGAGAAGCTGAAAAACGGTGAATTTACCGATGACCAGCTGCAAGCCGTGAAAAAGATGATAGTCCTTGACAACGAAAAGGCGATGGAATCGATTACCTCACGCAGCGAACTCATGGTTGCCGCCATGTCGGCAGGCATACCCTGGGAGGACTTCTTGAAGTTGCACTCGAGTGTAAGTGGCATCACCCGTGATGACGTTACCCGTGTGGCACGCAAGTATTTCACTGACAATTTCTATCGCTTCCACAAGAAGAACGGCCGTCTTCCCGTCGAGCAAATTGCCAAACCCGAATATACGCCTGTCAAGCCGCAGCACTCGGCTGACAAGTCGATGTACGCACAGCGCTTGGAGCAGATCCCCGTGCAGGATGTGGCTCCACGTTTGCTTGACTTCGATCATGATGCCACAAAGGTTAAGATGAATAGCGGCAATACGCTCTATGCGGGTCCCAACCCCTTAAACAACATATTTAGTCTCGTCATTAATTTTCACAAGGGAACAATGCATGACAAGTTGCTTGAAGCAGCGGCAGAGTATGTAAGTGAGTTGGGCACCGATTCGCTTGATGTCAAGGAGTTTGGCTCGGCGATGCAGCGACTTGGGGCACAGATGAACATTGCTGCCGATGAACAGATGACTACTCTTGTGCTTAAAGGCGAGGATGAAAACATCGAGGCGGCTTTGAAATTGTTGGGACACTTCTTGGATCGCATGAAACCAGATAAGGACAAGTTGGAGTCCATCAAAGACGCGGCAGGTCCGTCGGAAAAATCCTTTTGGGACGATAACACCGAGGTATTCGCAGCGCTTGCCTTCAAGGTCATGCGCGGTGACCGTTCATCCTATCTTACTCGCCTGACAGCTAAGGAGATGAAAAAGGTTAAAGCTGAAGAACTGGTGGCCTCTTTGCAGCGCCTTTACGATTGCCGTTGCGATATCATTTATACGGGTAATCATACGGCTTCGCAGCTGGCCGATATGGTTTCAAACTATATGCCTCAACTCACTGGCACCGAGGAGAATCCTATGCAGGAAATTGCTTTAGAGACACCTCAGTCGCCCACAGTATATGTCTTTGACATGCCAAAAACACGACAGACGATTGTTGGCCTATACTGTCCTTTAGCAGGGGTTGCCAGTGACCGTGACATGGCCTGCCTGAAGATGTGGGGTGAATATTTTGGAGGAGGCATGTCGTCGGTACTGTTCCAAGAGGTCCGCGAGTTCCGTTCGATGGCTTATGCCGCTCAAGGTGTGGCAATGACACCAACGCTGGCTCATTCCACCGGCCAATGCGGCTACTTGTCGCTAATCGCCACTCAGGCCGACAAATCGATGCAGGCTGTAACCCTGCTTGACTCGCTAATCAACGATATGCCCATGAATGCCGAGAACCTTAATGTGGCACGGCAAAGTCTGCTCAATGACATCAACAACAGCTACCCGACGTTCCGTGGCAAGCCTCTTATGGTCGCTTTGTCTGAGCGAATTGGCTATACCAGTGACGAAAACACGTCGATGGTCGAGCAACTGCCCACGTTGACCCAGGCCGACGTCGAGGCATTCTATCATCAGCATATCAAAGGACAACCCCACCAGCTGATGATTGTGGGCGATGTCAAGAAACTCGACATGAAGGCTCTTGCCCGCTATGGCACTATTGTCAAGGTCAAGAAGGACGACATCTACAAGACCAAGGTGCCCAAGAAGAAATAGCGCTCTGATATAACAAGCTTCGCGCGAATGTCCATTAAAACCCGCGAATGATCGGAACTTGACAAGTCGTAATCATTCGTGAGAATTGATGGACATTCGTGTGTCATGATGCATGTTGTGAGTGCTTGCCACTCATGATATCTATTGATGTCGCTTGATTTAACAAAGTTTTTGGTTTTCTTGCAGTCTGCTGCAGGTGACTTTCGGCAATTTTGACTAATTTTGCAAGTTGAAACTAACTAAAATGACGATAAAAGTGAAAATGAGATTTTTCAGCACATTGATGTTTGCCGCAGTGGCTCTTGTTGCTATAGCGCAAAACAATGTGGCCGAGGAGGTTGCGTGGGTTATTGGAGACGAGCCCATCTTCAAGAGTGACATCGAGGAACAGTACCAACAAGCGCTGTACGAGCGCGTGGCTATTGACGGCAACCCCTATTGTGTGATTCCCGAGCAGATGGCAGTGGACAAACTGTTCCTGGACCAGGCGCGCATCGACACGGTAGAGGTTCAGCAGGCCACGATCTCGTCGGAGGTTGAAAACCGCATCAACTTCTTTATTGCCAACCTGGGCTCGAAGGAGAAAGTGGAAGAGTACTTCCGTATGCCCTTGCCCCGCTTGCGCGAGAAACTCAACGAGGTGTACAGTGAACAATATTGCATCCAGCAAGTGCAGAGCAACCTGACCAAGAATGTGAAAGCCACGCCTGCCGACGTGCGCCGCTTCTATAACAACTTGTCGAAGGACTCGTTGCCTTTCATACCGATGCAGGTAGAGGTCCAAATCATTACGATCAACCCTGTGATTCCGCAGCAGGAAATCGATGAGGTGAAATCGCGTTTGCGTGACTATGCCCAACAGGTTAATAGTGGTGAGCGCGAGTTCTCGACGTTGGCGATTCTTTACAGTCAGGACCAGAACACGTCGGTCTATGGCGGTGAGACAGGTTTCCAGAGCCGTTCGGTTCTGCTGCCAGAGTATGCCACTGCTGCGTTCAACCTCAATGACACCAAGCGCGTGTCAAACATTGTTGAGACTGACGACGGTTTCCACATCATCCAGCTCATCGAGAAGCGCGGTGACCGCATCAACACCCGTCACATCTTGCTGCGTCCTCAGGTGAGTGACAAGGATTTGACCGATGCTTTGACCCGTTTGGACTCGGTGCGTAATGATATCTTGGAGGGAAAGCACACGTTTGATGAAATGGCACTTTATATTTCTCAAGACAAGGACTCCCGCAACAATAACGGCAACATGCTCAATGAGAAGAACCACTCAGGGCGCTTTGAGATGGCCGACCTGCCTGCCGAAGTAGGCAAGAAGGTGAGCTCCATGCAGCCTGGCGACATCAGCGAACCCTTTGTGATGCTCAACCCCAAGACCCGCCGTGAACAGGTGGCTCTCGTCAGACTCGTCAAGCGCATCGATGGCCACAAGGCCGACCTTGCTGAAGACTACATGGTCATCAAGGATATGTTCGAGGCCAGTGAGCGAGAGAGAATCTTGCGTGATTGGATCATTGAGAAACAAAAGAGTGTTTACGTTTATATCGAAGAGGGCTGGCGTAATTGTGACTTCAAGTATGACTGGCTCAAGAAAGGGGAATAAGTCGCTAGTTTTTAGTCCTTAGTATACCTAGTTGACGATAGCTAACTGAATACGCATGCTCGCCTCACACAACAAGTGGAACCTGACCGACAACGCTCGTTGGCGCAACGTCATTGTTGTCTGTTGCATGATGGCATTGATGATGTCACCTGTCGTGTGGGCGCAGCAACCGTTACGGGCGGTGACTCCCGTTAAACAGTCCTCGGTGAAAAGGCCGACCAATCCCCAACCGGTCCAAGCGGCACGCAAGGGGTCAAAGGGTCCAAAAGTGAATCGCATCACTCCGCAGATTCCGCAGGCTAACCGCAACCAGACGAACAAGGTGTTTCTTGAAAACGCTGACATCCTGAGCGCAAACGAGGCAATCAGCCGTGACTATCAGGTGCTGAAGGGCAATGTACGCTTTCGCCGCGGCGAGATGTACATGTTCTGTGACAGCGCCTATTTCTATGCTGAGACCAGTTCGCTTGATGCTTTCGGCAATGTGCGCATGACTCAGGGCGACACCTTGTGGGTTTATAGTGACGTGCTGCATTACTACGGTGACCAGGGAGTGGCCGAGTTGCGCAGCAATGTGCGTCTGGAAAACCGCAGCACCACACTGTTGACCGATGCTTTGGACTATGAAATCAGTTCCAACGTGGGTTATTACTTTGATGGCGGAACGATTGTCGATAACCGCAATAACACGGAATTGAAGTCCCAGTATGGCCGTTATGAGCTGGACACCAAGCAGGCCGAGTTCTCGCGCGATGTCCATCTGGTCAACGACCGCTACGAGATGTTCACCGACTTGCTTGACTATAATACCCAGACCCATATCGCTCACATCACCAGCGAGACGCTGATTGTGAGTGACAGCAACACAATCAACACCACTAACGGCTGGTATAACACAAGCGCCGACGACGCGACACTCTACCAGCGTGCGCTCATCACAGCCAAGGACGGCAAGACCTTGATTGGCGATACCGTCTATTACAACCGCAAGCGCAACTATGGCGAAGCGAGGGGAGATGTTGTCATCACCGACCCAAGCAACAAGGTCATTCTAGACGGTAACTACGGCTATCATGACGATAACGCCCATTACAGCTATGTCACTGGTCATGCCCGTGCCAGGGAGTTCTCGCAGAAGGACACGATTTACCTGCATGCCGACACCTTGTGCACGCTCATCAACCATGTCGTGACCGATTCTGTCAACGATTCTGTCCGCGTGCTGAGGGCATTTAATCAGGTGCGTTTCTACCGCAGCGACATCCAGGGCATCTGCGACTCGTTGCAGATGAGCGAGGCCGACACCATCATCAACATGTACCGCCATGCTGTTGTGTGGAACCTGAAACGCCAGATATTCGGCGATGAAATCAATGTGCATCTCAATGACAGTGCCGCCGATTGGGCGACATTGCCCACTGGAGGTTTCATGGCCGAGCATTTGGGCGAAATCTACTATGACCAGTTGAGCGGTAAGAAGATGAAGGCTTGGTTTGAGGAAAAGGAGTTGCGCCGGCTTGACGTGAATGGCAATGTCCAGGTCATCATGTTCCCTCAAGAGAAAGATTCCACCTATAACAAGATGGTCAGTGCCGAGTCCAGTTACATGCGTCTGAACCTCAAGCCCAAGCAAGAGGTGGACCGCATCACGATGTGGCCCGAGGTGTCAGGCAAGGTGACTCCGCTCTATCTGGCACGCAGTACCGACCTGTATCTGCCACAATTCCAATGGTATGACCAATTGCGCCCCAAATCACCCGACGATATCTATGACGTGAGCGACGAGCTCAAGCAAATCGTGCGTTCCATCGAGGGTGGAACACGCCGTCGTTCAGGCAGTAATGCTAATGCCGCATCGGCAGTTTCCGATGGCGGTGAGTCTGGTTCAACAATTCTTCAATCCAATGATGTGAGCCATGAGTGATGTGATAAAACTTCTGCCAGATTCTGTGGCCAACCAGATAGCCGCCGGTGAGGTCATTCAGCGTCCTGCCAGTGTCATCAAGGAATTGGTGGAAAATGCCATCGATGCCCAAGCAACACATGTGCAGATCATTCTCAAGGATGCGGGCCGTACCCTTATCCAGATCATTGACGATGGCGTGGGGATGAGCGAGACCGATGCCCGACTGGCTTTTGAACGTCACAGCACGAGCAAGATTCGGACTGCCGAGGACTTGTTCACGCTCCACACGATGGGTTTTCGTGGCGAAGCACTGGCATCAATTGCCGCCATCTCGCAGGTGGAGTTGCGCACCCGCCGTCGTGACGCTCAGTTGGGTACTCGCCTGGTCATCAATGCATCGACTTGCGAGAGCCAGGAACCTGACATGTGTCCTGTGGGAAGCAACTTCATGATCAAGAACCTCTTCTTCAATGTTCCCGCACGGCGCAAGTTCCTCAAATCAAATCAGGTGGAATTGAGCAACATTGTCAAGGAGTTTGAGAAATTGGCGTTAGTCAACAATGAGGTGGAATTCACCCTCATCCACAACGATAATGTGATGTACAAGCTGATGAAAGGTTCTTTCCGTCAGCGCATCACGTCACTCATGGGCAGCAGCATGGACCAGCAGTTGCTGCCGTTGAGCATCGACACTTCGTTAGTCAAGGTGCAGGGCTATGTGGGCAAGCCCGAGAATGCTCGCAAGCGCAACGCTCTGCAGTACATGTTTGTCAACGAGCGCTTCATGCGTCACCCCTATTTCCACAAGGCGGTGATGTCGGCCTATGAGCAGCTCATTCCTGAGGGAGAGCAACCCAACTATTTCCTGCGCTTCACTGTTGAGCCGCAGTCCATCGATGTGAATATCCATCCCACCAAGACCGAGATCAAGTTTGAGGACGAGTTGCCCATTTGGCAAATTTTGGCCGCTGGAGTGAAAGAGACATTGGGCCGCTTCAGTGAGGTGCCATCCATTGACTTTGACACGCAGGATGCCCCGGCAATACCGGCTTACAGCGAGCATGTCGAGGTACACCGTCCGGAGATCGAAGTGGACACTTCGTACAACCCGTTTAAGTCAGATTCAAGCCGTTCATCGGCATCTTCCCAACACCGCGAGCGAGACCGCTCCGCAATGAGCAATTGGGACGAATTGTTTGCCAATTTCGAACGCAAAAAGCGTGAGCAAATGGACCAGGATGCCGACTCCGGTCATGATGAGGCTGTCCAATCGTCTATCTCGTCCAGCGGGAACGATTCTGTCTTGCCGTTGGGTGATCTGCAGTCGGTTTATCTGCAGCTCAAGGGCCGCTATATCCTGTCGCCTGCCAAGTCGGGACTGATGGTCATCGACCAGCACAGGGCCCATGTGCGCATCTTGTTCGACCGGTACATCGGCCGCATTCACACGGGCAACTTGTCATCCCAAGCCATTCTCTTCCCCGAAGTGTTGCACCTGAGTGCAGCCCAGGCGCTGGAATTGCAAAGCCTGCTTCCTGAGATGGAGAAATTGGGCTTTGCCTTGTCCCCCCTTGGCGGAAATGATTGGGCGATAAATGCAATACCGGCTGGACTGGATGGCGTTGACGCCACAGCTATGATTCAGCAGATCATCGACTCGGTCGAGCACGGTGGCATGCCCTTGAAGAAGCGTCTGCTTGAGCATCTGGCACTCACCGTTGCAAAATCGGCAGCGATTCCCAGTGGCCGAGTGCTCATGCAAGAAGAAATGGATTTGCTCGTCGCCGATTTGCTCAGGTTGCCAGAACCTAATTACACGCCCGACGGGAAAACGATTATCACCGTTATCCCGATGGAGCAGATCAACAAATTGTTTTAATCCGCAAGAAAACCAATGTTTGACTTCCAGCATATAACCAATCAAACAGACTGCTATAACCTCCACACCCACACCCAGTACTGTGACGGCCACGCCCCGATGGAGGACTTTGTCGTTGAGGCAATAGCCCAGGGGATGACCCATCTGGGTTTCACACCGCATTCGCCCATTTCGGTCGAGAGCCCGTGTAACATTAGCCGTGACGATGTGCAGGTTTATTTTGACGAATTCGAGCGCTTGCGCCAGCAATATGGTGGCAAGATCAACTTGTATCAGGCAATGGAAATCGACTATGTGGGCGTAGGCGACGGCCCTGCAAGTGACTATTTTCGCCAGTTGCCGCTGGATTACCGCATCGGTTCGGTGCATTTCATTCCTGCGATTGACAATCCGAGCGATATGGTGGACATCGACGGCAAGTTTCCGGATTTTAAGGTCCGAATGGCCAAGTACTTCAATGGGGATATTGAGTATGTGGTGAAGATGTTTTTCTCCCAAATGATGGCGATGGTCGAGGAAGGCTGTTTTGACATTGTGGGTCACATGGACAAGATTGGCTTCAATGCCAGCCAGTATAGTGAAGGCATCGATGAAGAACCGTGGTATGATAAATTGGTGATAGACTTGTTTGAGAACATCATGGATCATCATCTCATCATCGAGGTCAACACCAAGGCATGGCTGCAGCGCAACCGGTTCTATCCCAACATGAAATACTTCGGCATGCTCAAGCGTTTCAACGCACCTGTCGTGGTCAACAGTGATGCCCACTATCCCACGCTGCTCAACAGCGGCCGCATGGAAGCCCTTAAACTCCTCAGCGTGTTGTAACCAACCATTTTCAAGATACTACCATTATGAGACTGAACTTAAAGATGATAGGGCTGGTGATGATGCTTATCGCTTTGATGCCTGGCACCGTGCATTCACAGGACTTTACCGACAAGGACACGTTGCGATATGTTGACGCGATGCATTACCGGTTGATAAATTGGGCCTTTGACCGCACGTTGAAGTCCCGCATTCCCTTGGAATTTTACGGCAATGTGCGACAAACGTTGTGGGACCGCGCCTCTTGCACCAGTGGAAAGGCTATCCGTTTTGCCACCAACTCGACGGCAGTTGCCGTGCGCTATAACCTGTTGACGAACATGCACATGATGCACATGGCGGACACTGGCATCAAGGGAACCGACCTCTACATTTGGGACAAGGACACCGAGAGTTGGCAGTTTGTGAACTGCAACCGCCCCGTGCGCATCGACAATGACATCCGTCCGCGTCAGGATTCGATTCAGAGCAAGGTGTATGTGGACCGTCTTGACGGCAAGATGCACGAATATATGATCTATTTGCCCCTGTATGACGGCGTGCGGTGGATTGAGATTGGCGTGGACAGCAGTGCTGTCATCATGCAGCCCCAGTTGAATTCTCCTCGCGAGGGCAAAAAGTTCATCTTCTACGGCACAAGCATCCTGCAGGGCGGTTGCGCCTGCCGTCCCGGCATGGTGGCCACGAGCATCATTCAGCGTGATTTGAATGTGGAATGCGTGAACCTGGGTTTCAGCGGTGAAGGCAAGATGGATTCCTGCATGGCAGAGGCAATGGCGTCGATTCCTGATGTGGCGGCTTATATCCTAGACCCCATCCCCAATTGCACCAAGGACATGTGTGACACGGTCACTTACGGCTTTGTGAACATCCTGCGCACACTGCGCCCCGAGGTGCCTATCTTCATGGTCGAGGGTCAGATGTACAGCTATGCCAAGTACAGTGCCTTTTACGGTTCCTATCTGCCAGCCAAGAACAACGAGTATCACAAGAATTATCTGAAACTGAAAGCCGATAATCCCAATAACCTCTACTATATCACGTGCAAGGATCTGTACGGGCCCAATAACGAGGGAACGGTTGACGGCATCCACTTGACCGACATCGGTTTTTGGTGGTATGCTCAGAAACTGGAGCCTTATTTGCGCGCGGTGCTTGACGGCACTCCCATTCCGCAGGAACCCGGCGTTGACGATCCCCGATAACTCGATGCTGGTTCATCATCGTGCTTCGCACGAGAAATTAAACAAAATTTGTGTTTGATTTTTTATAAAAATCTTTGCTTAATTTCTCGCCCGTAGGGCGATAAGCATTACAGCAATACTATGATAAAGAAGAAAAGCCATTATATACAGGACCTGATTTTGGAGGGCGAGCACGAACATCAGGATTTCAAGTACCAGATTACCGATGCCCGCAAGATAGCCCGTTCGATTGCTGCCTTTGCCAACAACAGTGGCGGCCATCTGCTCATCGGCGTCAAGGACAACGGCAACATTGCCGGGGTGCGTAGCGAGGAGGAAATCTACATGATTGAAACCGCAGCGCAGATGTATTGTCGCCCGGAACAAAAGGTGACCTTCAAGGTCTTCAATATCAATGGCAAGTCTGTGGTCAAGGCCGACATCGCCGAGGCCGATGAGAAGCCTGTGGAAGCACCCGATGACAATGGCAACTGGCATGTTTATTACCGCGTTGCCGACGAGAATGTTCTGGCCAGTCGTCTGCACGAGCGCATCCTGAGTCAGGAGACCGAGAGCGCTGAGGAACACACGGCCGAAACCATCAGTTACAGTGAACGTGAGCAGGTATTGCTTGACTACCTTCGCTCCCATGGCGGCATCACCTTGGACGGCTACATGCGCCTGGCACACATCAGCGAGGAAACGGCTACAAAAATTGTGGTCGCCCTTCACAGCATGGGCGTGGTCAATCTCAGGTACCACGACGGCCAATGCCTCATCGTGGGCGATTGATTCCATTCCATCTGTTCATCCAATTGACGATTCAATCTTTGTTAAAACACTACCGCTCGGGGATATGTTTTCCCGAGCGGTAGTGTCATGTTGTATCAGCTCTTGATTAGAAGGGCAGGTCGTCACCTGAGCCATTCTTGTCAAAGTTCAGGTCAACTGGAGGAGGAGCGGTCATGCCGTCGGCTCCAGGAGCAGGAGCGGGCTCACCGGCTGCGGGATAGGGTGCACCCGCAGAAGCGGCAACCATGTTGGGATCCTCTTTCACGGCCTTGAAGCCGCGGATGTCGGTGTACCAGCGTCCGTTGAATTCACGGCTCTCAATATCATAACTCAGCGTGATGATATCGCCCACCTCAAGGGGGTACTGATCGGCCCTCTCTCCGAAGAAGTCAAACTTCACCTTGCGAGGATAAGCGGTGTCCACCGTCTCCAGCACATATTCCTGTTTTTTCCACTGGTTGCCGGTTTTGGACACGCCGCCCAGGGGGTCCATCTTTTGGATAATCTTTCCTTTAATGTCCATTGTTTTTTCTCAGTTTTCAGTTTCCAGTTTTCAGTTTTCAGTCGAGAGCGGAGGCCGCTGACAATTGATGACTGAAAGCTGAAAACGCTTTTTTACTTGCTCTCCTCGGCGAGGGCCTTGATGACGGCCTGTACTTGCCTCCAAGCCTTTTCTACGGCGGGGATGTGGCAGCGCTCGGCGGGCGAGTGTACATCTTGCAGTGTGGGACCGAAGGAAATCATCTCCATGTCGGGACGCACCTTCAGGAACAGACCGCACTCCAGACCGGCGTGGATAGCGCGAACATTGGGACGCACACCGAAAAGTTTCTCCCACTGCTCGGTGGCAACGGTCAGCAGATGGCTGTCGCTGATGGGCTCCCATCCCTGGTAGCCGCCCTCGCTGATGATCTCGTCGGCACCAGCCATGCGGAAGACGGTCTCGCACTTGTGGGTCAAGTCATACTTGCCGCTCTCGAGCGACGAACGGTGGAACATCTCCACAACAATCTGGTTGCCCTCGCGCATCTTCACGCTGGCAAGGTTGGTCGAGGTCTCTACCAGGCCGGGAACCTCCATGCTCATTGCAGCGATGCCGTGAGGAGCAACATAAACGGCGTTGACAACGCGGCGGGCGGTGTCGGTGTCGATGATGGTCTCGGGAGCCTCAACGCTCTGGCAGGTGATTTCCATCTTGGGCTCGGTGCGCTTGTACTCGTTCTTCACCTCGGCGATGAAGGTGTTGAGCACCACGCTCAGTTTCTCCTTGTCCTCGGGCTTGATGCCGATAATCAGGGTAGCGGCGTGGGCGATGGCGTTGTGCAGGTTACCGGCGTCGATCTTGGCCAGCACATAGTCCATTTCCTCACCGATGTTCCACAGCAGACGGCTGCTCAGCTTGGTCGTCGTGGCGAAGCCCAGGTGGATGTCGGCACCGCTGTGACCGCCGTGGAAGTGTTCGAACTTGATTTCGAAGTAGGTGCGATCCTTGGGAGCAGCTTCGGGTTTGTAGTTGAACTTGAAAATGCTCACCAGACCACCGGCGCAACCCATGGTGATGGTAGCGTCTTCCTCCTCGTCGAGGTTGAGCAGATAGTCGCCCACGAGCATGTCGGCCTCGATGTTGCTGGCACCGGTCAGACCAGTCTCCTCGTCAACGGTGGCGAGAGCCTCCAGGGGACCGCATTGCAGCGTCGGTTCGGTAATGGCAGCGAGGGCAAGGGCGAGGCCCATACCGTCGTCAGCACCCAGCGTGGTGTTGTTGGCACGCACCCACTCGCCGTCGATGATGGTCTCAATGGGGTCGGTGTCGAAGTTGTGGGTCGAACCGGGACCTTTCTCGGCGACCATATCCATGTGACCTTGCAGTACGATTCCCTTGCATTTCTCGTAGCCGGGAGCAGCGGGCCTGAAGATAGCCACGTTACCGGTCTTGTCGATTTTGTACTCCAGGTTGTGCTTCTTGGCGAAGTCCACGAGCCATGCGCGGATCTTGTCTAACTTGCCTTCTTCATTGCCACTGGGGCGGGGAACCTTGGTGATCTCGTCAAAGATCGACCATACTGCTTGCGGATTCAGATCTTTTACTTGCATTGTGAAAATTACGGTTAAATGTTAGTTAATATTATGGTTTATAAACTTGTGCTAATTGATGCTTGTTTTGACCCGCTAAGTTACTACTTTTTCTTGAATCCTCACTCGATTGTTAATAAAAAAATCCATGGAATTAAAAATTTGGTTATCTTTGCAACAAGCAATTCATCATATAACCATAGACAGACTATGAAACTGTACAAAGCTAACATCATCTTTACTCGCGAGAAGGATCACTTTGAGGTTGTGGAGCATGGCTATGTGGGCGTTGAGAACGGGCGCGTCGTGGACGTGGCCAGTAGCGCCGACGCCTTTGACCAGCAGCCCGAGGAGATAATAGATTACGGCGACCGTCTGCTCATACCTGCCATGAACGACATGCACGTGCATGCTGGGCAGTATCGCAACCAGGGCATATCCATGGACATGGAACTGCTGGAGTGGCTCAACAACTACACTTTCCCCGAGGAGGCGAAATTCAGTGACACGCGCTACGCAAGGCGCATGTACAGCCGCTTCGTGCACGACTTGTGGCGCTTTGGCACGATGCGCACCGCAACCTTCGCTACCACCCATCTGGAGAGCACGCGCCTGCTCATGGAACTGTTCCGCGAGGCTGGCATGGGTGCCATGGTCGGCAAGGTAAATATGGACTGCAACTCTATCGACGCCCTGCTGGAGAGCGTCGATGAAGCCGTGGCCGCGAACGAAGCGCTCATCGCCGAGTGGAACGACCCCGACGGCCTCGTCCGACCCATCATCACGCCACGTTTCATACCCTCATGCTCGTCAGCCATGCTGCGGGCCTGCGGTGAACAGGCACAAAAGTACCAGGTGCCTGTGCAGTCTCACCTGTCGGAGAACCTGGGTGAAATCGCCCTGGTGCGTGAGCTGGAGCCCGAGAGCCGCTTCTATGGTGACGCCTATGACCGCTATGGTTTGTTCGGGCAGACACCAACCATCATGGCACACTGCGTCTTCAGTGAAGGCGAAGAGCTGGAACTGATGAGGCGTCGCAACGTGATGGTGGCGCATTGCCCCACGTCGAACATCAACCTGATTACCGGAATTGCGCCCATTCGCTCCTTCCTCGACAATGGCATAAAGGTGGGCTTGGGCAGCGACATCAGCGGAGGCCATGACATGAGCATCATGCGCGTGATGGTCTATGCCATCCAGCAAAGCAAACTTTATAACCAGAAGTACAGGGACAAGCACTTCCTCTCGCTCTCTGAGGCCTTCTGGATCGCCACCAAGTCGGCAGGCAGCTTCTTCGGACGCGTGGGCAGCTTTGAACCAGGTTACGAGTTCGATGCCCTCGTGATTGACGACAGCAGCCTCAACTACGGTAACTATACACTGACCCAACGCCTCGAGCGTTTCATCTACGTTGGCGACGACCGCCACATCGCCGTCCGCTTCTGCCGCGGCCAAGAAATTCCCGAACCCCGCATCCTGGACTGATATATTAATTGCTGATAAGCCATTATCCCATGATGCCGTCAATCAGTTTTAGTGTCGGCTCTATGGATTGAAGGTCTGTAAGGACATTCGCCTTCTTTCCCTCAACGGCGTTGACAAAGGTGGAAACCTCTTGAAAAAAACCTTGAGTGTAGACCGAATTGTTGGCAATGGTGGGGGAGAAGCCATCGTGACTGTACAGGTATTCGACCGATTGACGTCGGGGAAGAAGCTTATCAATGGGAGCGCCTGCGATGACAGCCTGTTTAGGAGCAAAACTCAACTCCTCGCATTGGTTCAGGTTATAGCTGCCTGAGCGGGTGTGGACGGTGAGTGACTGTCGCGCGTCTTGCCAGCAGTGGCAGGTGGACAATTCTATCGTGCCGACAATGTGTTGGTGCCGAAGCATCAGGATATAGGAATGTGTATCAATCTCTAAATAGGAAACGATTTCGGCCTTACCAAACAGCCATGTGGCCAGGTCTATCGGGTGGATGTACAAGTCGAGTAGGGCATCGCCCTCGGGATAAGCCCCCGTGAGATAGTGCAGGTCATAGTTGAGTAGTCGTTCACCTTTTAATCGGTGCTTGAGTATCTGGACAGCTGGCGCATAACGCTGCTGCAACCCAACTATTGCTATCCGAGATCCGCTGGCCTGCTGCATGGCGGTGAGTGCCTTGAATTGGGCGACTGATTGGCAAGGCGGTTTCTCGATAAACAGCGACTTGCCACTCTGCAAGACACGGGAGGCAATAGTGAAATGAGCGCTGGGCGATGCGGCAACCAGCACACCTTTCACGTCTTCATCATTAAGGACGTCATCAAGCCTGGTTGTGGCTTTTATCCCTTTAAATTTGCGTTCGATGAGCCGTGCCTTGCGTTCACTGGTCATGCAGATGTATTTCAACGGCACTTGCAGGTAGTGAAGCACGGGATAAAGGTTGGTCAGACTATGCTGTCCCATGCCGACGAAGGCGTATTGACAACGGTAGGTCTCGTTGAGATAGCGCTCGGTGCGCATTCGCTTATAGCGGTTGATGAGTTGTTGTATCATGATTTCAACAATTTATGATAGGTCATTTGGGTGTCGTCAGTCCATTGATACGGACCATAGAATCGTTCAATGAGCCGCTTGGGCAAAAGTCGCTCGAGGTTGCGCATTAGGATGATGTCATATTTGCGATGGAAGTTAATCCAGCATCCGTTGCACTGCGTGGAATACCGGCATTGGGTTTCACAGGCCTGATTGCCGTTGAAAATATCATCCAGCGACTGATTGTGGATGTTGCCCAACTTGACGTCAAGATTCTGACACAGCGGCACGTCCCCGTTGCTGTGTATGACCAGGCTGCTCATGATGCTCTGGCAACGTAACCTCAAATTGCCACGTCGCCACTGGTCATAGAGCGAGACAAAATCATAGTTCTCCTGGGTCTTGTGGATATTGCTCGGTATCTGCTCCGTGTAGTCACTCATCGTGAGCAACTCGCTTGTGGTGTCAAAGAACGCCATCGTGCCGTAGATGCCGATGCGCACGTCAATGCCGTAATGCAAGGCCACATTGATGACATGCTCCATGTCCTTGAACGAGTTCCACGGCGACAGGCAGAACATGAGCGATAACGGAACTACGTCCTTTAATGTTTCCACTAGCTCAATCACCTTGTCATAACCGTCGCAGCCGCGCATCCTCTTGTAAGTATCCTTATCCCCATCGAGTGAGACATAAAGGTGGCGTGGACGGTAGTGCCTAACAGCATCGATAACCCGTTGAGGAGCGAGGCCATTAGTCAGCAACGTGTAATTCGGGTGGCGCTCATGGAACCATTCTAAGATTTCATTAGCTTGAGGATGCAGGATGAACTCGCCGCCTTCCAGTCCGAGCGTGGTGCGATCAGTGACGCATTTGCTCTGCATGACACGTTTTATGTCATCAAGCGACAAGTGTTCACGCTTTTTCTGCCAGATGTTGCAGTGCTTGCAATGTGACTGGCAAGATGTTGTGGCATAGAGCATCAGTTGGCTTAGCCTTTTGTGACGTGGCCTGGACACATTGTTGACATACAATAGCCCATTGTAGAGGTAGTCAGTCAGTTTGTACATTATAAATCCATGATGGTTTGGTTCTCTACAGGTGTAGATGCCGCCAGACCATCATGGACTGCATAGGGAACTGTAACAAAACAGCGATTTTGCGTTAAGGCTGGACTAACGGCCCAGCAAGATATCAATCAAGGTTGTGACATCTGAAATACTGACTTCACCATCCCCGTTGACATCACCACGCTTGTTTTCCAAAATGCTCTCGTCAAACTGCTGTCCTTTATAGACTATTTCACCACCTTCGACAACATGGCTCAGGCCATAATAGGTACCATAACCTGTTGGCAACACCATGAAGAAATCAAGCGTGTAACTTGAAAATGCATCGATGCCCACTCCCTCAATGATACGGAAATCGCCCCCACATAGGCTTCCAACATATTGCTTGGCCAGATGAGTGCCAAGTGCTATTGTGTCGGTGTAGCAATGCTGATACTGGTCATCATAACCTGATTGGTTTACAAGTCTATCCCAATAGGCTACGGGATCATTGAAATCGTATAAAATAAACTCCTGTCCTTCACTGATGAGGTCATAAATATCGGGTGAAAAAGAGTTGCCGATAGGGCAATCGGGATACATTTTGCCATCAGGCACTATTGCGTATACGATCTTGTCGGCCTCACGCATGTAGATAGGCAATGTGTCATTATTGGCGTTAATGACATCACCGTGGTACTTGTGCATGGCTTTGTAGGTGAGTCCGTTGATGACGGTATCGCCCTTGAATTCAAGGTTCATATATACTTTGCCTTTTCCCAATATGGGGTCAGCAGGGTAGAAACCATCCTCATTGACATAATAGTAAACCCACTTAACACCTTCGCGTACAAAAGGCGTATACATGTACTCGTTTGCCGCAACCTGTGATACCGCCATCAAGGCAAGGGCTACTAACAGAATGCTTCTTTTCATCATAGCAGTTAATTTTTTAGGTTATTAAGATTATATATCGTTCTATAATCTATGATGCCACAAGCCGAATAATGACTGCATCATTTTGCTGATTTTAACTACCAGGTGAATCGCAAGCCGGCGGGGATGGTGATGGTGAACGGATGCTGCGTGCGGTAGGTTTCAAAGCCGCTGCCGTCAGGGATATAGTATTGCATGCCTGGCTCTGCAAAGATGCTGATGGTGGGCGTGATATTGTACTGAATACCGATGCCAATGCCCGTGGACCACTGCAGCGGCACATCCAGATGATGACTGTCGCGCAGTTGCGGCTGGTTGTTCAATATATAATCGGTCGTGACTGTCGATTGCACTGGAATCTCCAGGGTCACACCAGCCGAGGTGTAGATGCCCACATGCTTGCCGCTCCAGATGCGATAAGAGACTTTCAACGGCACGCCCAGGTAGTCGATGCGCTGTTTCTCATCAATCCTGTTAGCACCCTCTCCCGTCTGGAACAACGAGTTGAGTCTTGTATACTGGAGTCCGCTCTCCAGTCCGATTCTCTTGTTGGCTTGATATCTCAGTGACAAGGAAAAAGTCAGCGGTAGGCTGTGGTGAGTCTTGCGCACGATCTGGCCATTGTTCAGCGGCTCGTTGCTCAATGCAATCTTGCGCATGATGAGTTCCTTTTCAGGCAGTTCACCAAAGATTTCGCTGCACTCATTGAGGTAATTGATGTAATCGGTCCAGTTGTCAATCGATAAGGTGGGATCTGGCTCTCCTGGAACGCTTGGTGCTGTATAATCGGTGACGATGAAGTTTTGAGGAATTATCCTATCTGACTCTGGGGATGGTTGCCCCGTGTAGGCCAAATCAGCTGACCAGCGCTTGAAATCGTCTCTCTTGGGCCGGATGGTGGTGCCTTGACCGACGTTTGCAAAGTGGATGCCGCCATTCAGTTTGAGATGAGGCAGTGCATTTTCAACAGGAACAGTTGTCGTGTCAACCATCTGTCTTGGAACTTCCTCATGCTGAGCCGTGTCTGTGATGCTCACATTTGGCTGCTTGTATTTTTCGGGGACAGTGATGGCCATGTTGCGGCTTTCTTTGCGCTGCTGTTTGTCGGGCTCGGTCACTTGTGGATTGCCTTCAGTGACAGCAGGCTCGTTCGTCTCAGCCGTCTTGGGCTGCTCAACGATTCTCTTGGGCTGGCGCAGGAGTAGCAAGGCCAGGGGCGTGAGCAACGCAAGCAGGATGATAGCCCAATATTTGGCCAACGAATGCTGCAGCATCTTCTTGGCGCGTGCCAGTTGCGATGATGAGGAATGGGCGGCAATGCCCAGAATTTCACCGATTTCCTTGTGCGACATGTCCTGCATGACAGCCATCTTGAACACCTTGCCATAACCGTTGGGTAAGGCATTTACCGCTGCCATGATTTCGGCCATCGTCGGCATGTCCGAGGGCTCATCTTCAATCCTGCTCTCATCTGGCATGTCATCAACAGGGACCGTGACCAACGTATGATGTCGTTGCTTGTAGCGCAACGCCACGTTGGCCGCAATGCTTGACAGCCAAGCGTCAAAACGTTCAGGGTTTCGCAGATGATCCAGTTTGGAGAAAGCAAGCACAAAGGCGTCATGGGACAATTCCTCGGCCACGGCACGGTTGCCCACAACGTTATAGCATATACCCAATACCTTGTGGGAATACGCATTATAGAGCTTGGCGATAGCCTGTTGGTCACCAGCCAGAGCTGCCCCGATGACACGCTCCATGTCCATCCAATAAAGTTGTCCTTTATTGTTATGATGCCATATTGGATGAAAAGACTGCATGACGATGGCGATTTTTTACAATACTTCAAGGAATAGCCGTTAGCAGGCTTGCGATGTCGTTGAGTTTTAGGCATTGGCTGCGGCTGATGGTGAGTTGCTCGTTGTGGTGTTCCCATGGAGCGAGGATGAGTAGTTGGCCGCGGGCACAGGCTTCCATTCGCTTGCCACCGGGCTTTGCCAGGTCGGTGAAACCGTTTTCCTGCAGATAGATGAGCGGGAGTCCCTCGTTGAATGCGGCACGCATGACTGCTTTCTCGCCAGGTGAGATGGCGGGTGACACTAGCACGGCGCCTTGTCGGGCAGCTGTCAGGAAGTGTGCGACCT
>JAEEGI010003349.1_pt1 | contig 38207 bp, 24 predicted proteins | sample 8958751 | NCBI WGS metagenome assembly JAEEGI01 (sample SAMN16246545, study PRJNA631951) | gut metagenome | biome: gut microbiome; feature: rumen; material: KS-attached | host: Bos | place: Iran: Karaj | collected 2018-10 | reverse complement strand
CAAGTCTCTCTTTTTCTTTACCTGATAATTGTTTATTAGGCTTGCGGTGGCGAAGTCCGTCTTCACCAAACTCCTTATACAAACTTAGCCAGTCATATACACGATGTACACTATGACCACGCTCACGACAAAGTCTCTTTAGTGGATAGCCTGAAAGTATTAGGCTTACCACTTCTAACCGCTCTTCAAATGAATGTATCATAAAAACAACACCCCAAAAGTTTTGTGTCTAACTTTTGGGGTGCAGTTCACCCCGCCCTGTCCCGTATTGCGGGCGACAGCCCGTAAAAGAAAGCACCCACCCGTCGCGTCAAGTACTGCGGGCGACAGCCAGTAAAAGAAAGCATTCACCCGTCGCGTCAAATACTGCGGGCGACAGCCCGTAAAGGAAAAGAAGAATCCGTCGCGTCAAGTATTGCGGGCGACAGCCCGTAAAAAGCCCCCAACTAACAAACCGTCGCTTTTTCAGTCAGTTCTGCAACATTCCTAAGGGTCTTTCAAAATTTTGTAAAAAAAAACCATCAAATCTTGGATATTATATATAAAATGTGTAACTTTGGCGCCTGTAAGTACAAACCTAAAACGACTAATCAATTTTGACAATATTTTTTTATATTAACCTTATATATTAACTTTTTTAAAACTAATTTGTTATGCGAAAATTTCTAACATTTTTCTTAACAGCCCTACTGGCATTCGGCGTCGGTTGGGCAGGAACCTACGTTAAGGTTACAGATGCTAGCAAGATTACTGCTGGCAAAAAGTGTATCTTTGTATCCGAGACTACATCACAAGCTATGGGTACAACTTGGAGCAATAGCAAATACCAAGGCACAAGTGTCACCATCAATAATGGTGTAGTTATTGCTGGCGAGAGTGTACTTCAGTTAACATTGGGGGAGGCTCCCGATGTAACCATTAACGGTGATATTGTAAAGCAGTACACTCTTATTTTACCCGATAATCAATATCTGAATTATAGCGGTAGCGGTACGAACTTCCAAAGAAGCAACGATCCTGATAATTGGCGTGTTTATGAGTATACTAATGGCTTTACTTTAAAAGTTGCATCCACTTCCCGTTATATCAGGAAAGGAGCCACTAATTCAAACTTCGCTTGTTATGCGATTAATGCTGATTCTCAAGAAGTTTACATGTACATTGAGGATAGTGGCGAGCCTTCGATTACGGTTCCGGGGACGTTGACACTTAAGGAACCCAACAGCTCGTTTAACGTGATAGGCCAGAACCTGATTGACAACATCGGTGTTAGCTTTACTCAGAATCCCGACAACCTGTTCAGCATGTCCCTCTCAGGTAACGTGAATTGGGGCTTCGAACGGGATGCGAACAATGAGGTTAATGGAACTGTGACGGTTTATTATAATGATCGTCACTTGACAGCTGCTACCGGCACCATTAGAGCTGCTACCGACAAGGATGCGACTGGCGAAGATCTGGAGAAATTCGTTACTGTGACCTATCAGCCCGACCTCTATATCTATGCCGATTTAGGCTCTGGATGGGGATATCCCGAAGATGCACAGATGGATTATGCCGATGGTGTGTACACCAAGACTGTGACCATCACTAATCCCGGTTCCTGCATCCTGTTTGCCAAGGCTCCCGGATTGACTTATAACTGGGATGACAACCGTCTGTTCTTCGGAGCCAAGTGGGACGCTGACTGGATTTATGGCACTGACAACACTAACTATCTTGCGCTCTACGGCTCTGGTTCAAACAACCAGTACTACCCTATCAAGTTCAATCAGGCTGGTGTTTACACCATCACAATTGATGCTGAAGCCGAGGAGTTCACTGTTACCTCGACCAGCGTCAACACCATCGCCGCGGCTATAGCTAAACCGGAGAACGACACATTCACGTTCATGGGCAATGCTGTTGTGACCTATCAAAGCGGCAATAACCTATGGATCCGCGATGCCAGCGGCAGCGGCCTAATTAATGGTAGTGTTGGCGTAACATTTGAAAACGGTGAAATCCTGGCTCCTGGTTGGAGTGCTAAAAACACTATATATAATAGTATTGTACCCAGGTTCACCAATCCCGCTAATGTAGCTAAGGGTGTAGGCTCCGCTGAGGCCAATCCATTCCCCCTGACCGAGCTAACAGAAAACGATATGAACAAGTACGTATCACTGAGCAATGTGACAGTCACTACTGTGAGTGGTAGACAATACAATGTCACGGTCGGTGATAAACAGGCCATCTTGTATGACCAGTTCCAACTGTTCACCCAGAATCCGCTTGTAGTAGGTTATAAGTATAATGTCGAAGGTGTTGTAACATTTTACAACGGCGCTCCGGAGCTTTACCTAACCAAGGTAGAGGAAATCAAGGCGCTGAGAGTTACCCTCGAGTCCGAGACCACGACCGCTGCCACGGGTGAGACCATCCCCGTGACTGTCAATGTCGAGAACGCTGAGGGCGACTGCACTATTACCTACAAGTTCGGTGAAAATGGCACCGAGACCACGCTGACTGGTAATACAATCAACGTTACCAGCGAGACCGCAGGTGACGTAACCCTGTATGTCACTGTCACCAACAATGGCAACGTAGCCACCGCTAGTGAAACATATACTTTCACAGCGCCCTTAACTGGCAATAACGTATTTACTAAGGTGAAAAGTGCTGACCAGCTTGTGGCTAACAAGAGGTACATTATCGTTTATGATAACAAGGCCATGGGCACATCTGTCATTACTGGATCTAACAATGGCCAATGGCTTGCAGCCGTCGACGTAACAGCCGTATCTGGTGACGACGTACAAGTTGGCGACGATGTGGCTATCATGACCATGGGTGGCTCTTTGGGTTCGTACACTCTCGCACTTGGCGATAAATACCTACACGCTGTTAACAACACAACTCTAGGCTTCACAGGCGAAGCAACCAATTGGGCTATATCCGACTACAATGGCACGCTGAATGGCTACCGTGTAAAGCATGCTGACAACAGCCGTGCCGTTAGATACAGTACCTCCTCTAAAGACCGCTTTGGAAATTACGCGCTTTCTGATAACAACTCTGACTACGGCTGGATCTATGTTGAGAAGGCAAGCACTCCGGAGCCGGATCCGATGACGATTTCGTTGACGGATGCTCCTGCCGAGCCTTACACCGTGGGTGACAATGTAACGGTTACCGCTACCGTTGAGAACGGTACCGAGAACACCGCGGTTACCTACAAGATTGGCGAAGGTGAGTGGCAGAACTATCCTGAGGGTGGTATCGTGCTGCCCAACACTGCTGCTGGCGATGTTGTTGTGACCGTTAAGGCTAGCGATGGCACCAATGAGGCCACCGACGAGGTAACCTATCACTTCAACGCCGCTAAGGCCTTCGAAATCACCCTGACCGCTACTCCTGCCCAGGAAACCTACAAGGTGAACGACGTGGTGAACGTCAAGGTAGCTGTAGCCAACGCTCTCGTTGAGAATCCCACCATCACCTACACTATCGGTGAGACACGCGAGGCTGCTACCTACGATCCCGAGACTGGTATCAACGTAACCAGTGCAACCGCTGGCACCGTTAAACTGACGGTTAACGTAACCGACGGTTATGAGCACGCAGGCGAGAGCTCGATGACTGCCAACTATGTCTTCGTGAAGAAGGATATAACCCTGGCATTTGGTGATGAGACGCCCACAAGCGTTTATAAAGGCAACGAGATCACTCTTACCGTTACTGGTGCTCCTGAGGGCGCTACTGTGACCTTCGAGTGCACTCCCGAGAACGCTGTTACGTTTGATGGCAACAAGGCTACCTTCAACACCGAGGGTGAGGTAACCATCACTGCCAAGACTGCAGAAACCGCCGAATACAACGCAGGCACCGCTACTTACACCATCACTGTTGAGCCCAAGCCTTATGTAATGGCTGAGCCCACCAGTCTGGACTTCGTGACCGTGATTGGCAATGATCCCGTGAGCAAGACCTTCACCGTGATGGCCGAGAACCTGAAGGAGGACATCGCCCTGACAATGACCGAGAGCAATGTCTTCACCTTCACTCCTGCCACCATCGCCAAGGCCGACATGACCGACGATGGCGTTGTGGTAACTGTTACCTACAATCCCACCGCCGCTACTGGCGATGACCTTGACGAGGCAAGCATCACCCTCAAAACCAAGGATGCTAAGGATGTGACCGTTTCCCTGACCGGTATGGCAACCCTGCCCGATCCCGTGCTGACTGTCACTCCCGGGACGCTTGAGATGGGCACCAATCCCACCGGCACCTTCACCGTTACCGGTCAGCACCTGACCGAGGATGTGACCTTGACCGTTACCGAGGGTACTGCTGCCAACTTCGTGATTACTCCTGCCAACATCACTCCCGATGAGGAGGGTAAGGTTAACCAGGAGATTACTGTTACCTACAAGGGCAACAGCACTGAAGATGAGTATGCTACGATTACCGTCAAGAGCGGCATCGCAAAGAAGGAAGTAACCGTTAGCGCACGAGTTCTCCCCACTCCCGAGCTGATTGCCGATCCTGAAAGCCTGACGATGACTGCTGTGGTAGGCCAAACGCCTGCTACTGCAACATTCACTGTGATGGCTACAGACCTGAGAGGTGACATCACCCTGACGCTGAGCGAGACTGATGCATTCACCATCAATCCTGCCACCATCGCCAAGGCCGACATGACCGAGGATGGCGTTGAGGTAACGGTTACCTACACGCCGACACAGGCTGGCAACGACAATGCCACCATCACTATCGCTAGCGAGGCTGCCGAGAGCGTTACCGTAACCCTGAATGGTACCGCTACTGTTCCTGAGGTTGTTGCTGCTCCCACGTTCTCGCTGGTTGCCGGTTCTTACACTGGTGCTCAGACTATGACCATCAGCTGCGCTACCGAGGGTGCTACCATCCTCTACAGCACCGATGGCGGCAGCACCTGGACCGCGGGCAACACCGTGAATGTTGATAAGGACATGACCATCATGGCCAAGGCCGAGAAGGACGGTTACACCAACAGTGCGACCGTTACCGCCGCCTACATCATCGACATTCCTGAGGAGCTGCCGACGATTACCCCGTTCAAGGGCTACTACCAGATCAAGAACAACGGCAACGGCATGTATGCCAACATCGCTGGCCGCAAGACGCTGAACTTCACCGATGCCGAGAATGCCAAGAAGATGGCTGGTACCGTAATCTGGCTCGAGACCAACGACAAGGGACAGGTACAGTCGCTGCGTTCACAGGCAGCCGACCTGCAGGGTTATGCTAACCGTGCAATGCGCTATGTTCCCCAGATGGTTGATATCGTTGTGAACAAGATCAACGAGATGGAGGGCATCGAGGACGCTACCGGCGCCGGCAGCGTTCTGGGCGAGAATGGCCTTGACGAGATCATGGCCAAGTTCAACGAGTGCTTCGACTATCACCTGTATGTCGAGCAAGCTCAGGGCGGCTGGCGCCTGTATGGCAAGACGCCCAACATGCAGCACGTGGTTGACTTCTACCGCGATCACAAAGACCAGGTAGAGGCCAAGCTGCCGAAGCTGGAGAAGTTCATCAACGACGCTCTGCACAAGCTCATCAACAAGATTGGCGGCAGCACGGTATTCACCGACTTCAGCCTGCGCCAGATTTGGGAGAACATGGGTGGCACACTCACCGAACCCGTTGACGAGGCCTCGATCATGGCCTTCTACCGCGAAGTATTGAACAACAAGAACTATGTTTGGGACTTCGCTTATCAGACCGCCCAGATCTACTGGGGCAATGTCAAGAGCCATCCCAGGTACGACGAACTCAAGGCACAGCTGGGCGAATATGCCGACTACATCGACGAATTCGTTAACCAGGTGCGTCCCGACTTCAAGTACTACGTGATCCAGCGCGGCGATGAGCCCGACTACATCAGCGAGGGCAACGGTGAGATCATCAGCAACGATCCTCGCACCTTGTGGACGCTTGAGCCTCGCACCGGCTTCACCGTGAACATCGCTGGTGAGCAGTTCGGTTGTCCCTATGCCGGTGGCGTTGGCGGCTATGCCACCACCAACTACACCGACTTTGCTTACACCGTGCCCGAGGGCGTTACCGCTTACAAGGTGGCTAGCGTCGAGAATGGCGTTGCCAACCTCCAGGCTCTGAGCGGCGTAATTCCCGCCCAGACCCCCGTCCTGCTGATGGCCAAGGAAGCTAAGGACTACGTGCTCACGCTGAGCACCGAAGCCGGCACCAAGGTTACTGGCAACCTGCTCGTGGGTGTTGACTCGCTGATCACCCGATTCCAGCTCAAGACCCCGATGGTTGAGACACTGTTCAGCTTGGCCAAGGGCGTGCTGGGAGAGCAACTCTACAACCAGTATGTGGCTCAGTACGAGTACTTGCAGCTGTTGTATGCTGGTACGGTAAACAACAAGTACTTCTGGGGTCTGACGCGTGATGATGTGATGAAGTGCCTCAACGCCAATGGCGACGACTGCGTGGTACGCGACCTGTCGGGCAGCAAGTTCATCGACAACAGGCAGGTGAAGACCAACAAGGCCTTCCTCGTGAGCGAGACCGATCAAACGATCATCATCTCTACCCTCAGGGGTGATGTGAACCACGACGGTTACGTGAACATCGATGATGTTACCGCCTTAATCGACTACCTGCTGGAAGTTGACGGACGCGCTTGTCCTTACTGTGCGAATGTTAATTGTGACAGCACGGTTAACATTGTGGATGTTACCTACTTGATCGACATCCTGCTGGGCAACATCTCTCCCTATGCCGAAGGAGGTAACGGAAATTAATTGATTAACAATTAATTATTCTAATTTATTTCGTGAGCAATTGACGGAATAATTCGTGTAAACAGTGTTGACATGAATGACCGTGAATTGCTCACGATTCTTTAATGGAAACACAAAAACTGTAAATCGCAATCACAATGAAAATTAACTTAAACAAGATGTGTGCCATAGCCATGCTGGCCCTGTGCAGCCTGCCTGCAATGGCACAATTGAACGGTACGGGCTACTACCGCTTCCGCAACTCAGCACGCACGAGCGACTACATCACCATCGCCAATGACAAGTTCAATTACACGACGGTCATCAGCACCGCAGGCGGCGGACTTTGGAACGTTGCGTTAGGAGATGGCAGAACCTACGCCATGCAATGCGCTACCAAAATCTTGCAGAACGATATCCACTTGGTTTCCGACCCCGATGTCATCGACCTGTCGTCGGTCATCTATGCCAAAAAGCGCACCATCTATGACGATGAATATGAATACAACCTCATCGGCCAGGGCACTAGCCTGCTGACGTTGACTACGGGAACCTATCCAGGAAATGTTGTACTAGAATTCAAAAATCTCTATGTAAGCCTCAACGTTGTCAGCGGCTCGGGAGCCAATACGCTGTATACGGCCTCTATACCGTTGAAAGCCTCTAACAATTCGATGGCGGATTTAGGTATCCGCTACTTTGTTGACGAGGGTGGACAATTTGACACTGACGTGTCGAGCGTCGCCTCGCAGGCCAAAGCCCGCTGGTTTGTCGAGCCGGTGGAACACTTCAACGTGCTGCCCGAGGTGGAGTTAAACGGCAAGTACTTTACCACCGTTAAAGCACCCTTTGCCTTCACGCTGAGCGGTCAGGTGGAGAAAGCCTACAAAATCACCGCCAACAACAGTGGCATTCTGGCCTTTGAGGAAATATCAGGCACTATCCCAGCCGGCACCCCCGTGCTTCTGCAGTGCGGCTCGCCCAATGCTGCCGATTGTCAGCTCATGCCTACGGGAGAGCCCGTGTTCACTGCCCCTGATGTTTCGTTGACCAGCGGTGCTCCTGCAGCAACCGACGTGACGACAGCCACCGCAGACAACCTGCTTGCCGGCACCTACTACTGCAACACCGACGGCACAATTACGATGGCCAAGTCTGGAGGCACGTTCTCATACAATGGCAACCACATCACAGCGGCCAGCGGCAAATTTGTGATCGGCAAAAATGCTGACGGCAAGCTGGGCTTTATCCCGGCCACGGGCACCGCTATGCCGGCTAACAAGGCATGGTTGACTAGTGCTGGCGTGTTCCCCTCCGTTGCCACTCCGACTATCTCGCCTGCTGGCGACACTTACAATGAGGCTCAGACGGTTACCATCAGCTGCGCTACCGAGGGTGCTAGTATCCTCTATAGCACTGATGGTGGCGCAACTTGGAACGAGTACAACGAAGCTATCCCCGTTGGTGAAGGCACGACGACCATTCAGGCCAAGGCCATCAAGCAAGGACTGTATAACGACAGTAAGGTGATTAGTGCTACCTACACCGTCGAGATTCCGACTCCTGAGCTGTCGATGACTCCCGAGTCGATGACAATCAGCGATGCTGCAGCTGGCGTGTTTACCATCACTGGTACCAACGTGAACGGCAACATCAATGCCAACCTGGCCAACAACACCGACTGGTATCTCAATCCTGAGACGCTGTCCAACACGGGTGGCGAGGTGAACGTGACCTACACCGGCCGCGCACTGACCGCACAAAACACCGTGAATGCCTATGTTGCCAACAATCCTGACGTGAAGGCATCTGCAAACGTCAACTACAAGGCTGACGTCTATATCGTCACTGACAATGGTGTCGAGGGCCAGTGGAACTTCGACAACGGCACCCAGATGGCCGACGAGGACGGTATTTACACCGCCACCTTTACCGCCACCGTGCCCAACACGTTCATCCTGTTTGCCCGCAAGCTGGGCGACGGCGTGAGCTGGAACACCCGCTATGTGTTCGGCCCCTCGAGCGAAGGCGACTGGGTGATGCCTGCCAACATGGCCGAGTTTGGCGGCTACATCGACACAGGTGACGATGATCCCATCAAGCTGCCGTATGCCGGCGAATATACCATCATCATCAACGCCAATAACTACAGCTTTAACATCATCAGGAAGATCGAGACGGTAGCCACGCCGACGTTCACGCCCGCTGCCGGCACCTATACTGGCACGCAGACCGTGACCATCGAATGCGAGACCGTAGGTGCAACTATCCTGTACAAGATCGGTGACGGCGAGTATCAGACCTATACCGCTCCCATCGAGATAAACGAGAGCTGCACGATTACCGCTAAGGCCACCAAAGACGGATGGAATGACAGCGAAGAGACTACGGCCGAGTATATCATCGAGATTCCCGTTGTTCACGAGCCTGGTGACGTGAATCATGACGGTGCCGTGAACATCAAGGATGTGACTGACCTGATCGACTATCTGCTGGGCAGCAATAATGAAGTGTGCGAGGTTTGCGCCAATGTTAAAGATGATGGTGCCATCAACATCGCCGATGTCACCGCATTGATCGACTTGCTGCTCAATAATCCTGCCGAGTAAAGCCACGACACGGCCCCATATCGTGCTAAGGCACGAGAAAACAAACAAATCTTAATTCAAAATCGACCAAATCAATAAAACAAGATTTGGTCGATTTTGATTTATTATTTTTGGGAGTGTGACAGCAAGCGATCTCGTCTAAAGGCAAGGGAGGAGCTGGATGGCTACACCGCCGCCGGGGGCGAGATGCAGGCGCAATACCGTGCCGCAGTCCACGTCCTGGCGGCGGATTGTCATGGGATAGGGGTTGGTGCGGTAGTCGGCATCGGGACCGTCCTCGTAGATGATGGCCTGATAGCTGCGGCCTTCGGTCAGGAAGTCGAGTGGCAAGGTCAGGTCGCGGGCCTGGGCGTCGGTCACACTGCCCACGTACCAGTTGTCGGTGCCGCGCTCCTGGCGCACATAGGTCACATACTGGCCCATTGCGGCATGGGGCACGAGGGTGCGTTCCCAGTTGGTGGGAACTTCCTCGATAAACTTGAAGGCGGGCTGGTGCTCGTAGTTCTCGATTTGGTCGGCTGCCATGTGTCCGGGGCTGTAGATAACGATGTACTCGGCCAGCTGGTGGGCCAACGTATTCTGCGGGCGCGTGCCGGGAACGGCGTCGTTGCGATACTCAAAAATGCCGGGAGTGAAGTCCATCGGGCCGCCCAAGCCGCGTGTGAAGGGCAGGATGCACTCGTGGTAAGGCGGATTGCCGCCCCCACGGTCAAAGGCATTGTATTCCTGGCCACGCATGCTCTCGGTGGCAATCAGGTTGGGCCACGTGCGCTGGATGCCGCTGGGCATGGCGCCCTCGTGGTTGACGATCATCAGGTGGTAACGGGCAGCGGTCTCGATGACCTTGCGGAAGTGGCGGATGCCCCATTGCGAGTGCTGCAGTTCGCCGTTGTAGAAGTGCGAATTGACATAGCCTGTCTTGACCGTGTTGATGCCCAGCGACTCATAGAGCCTGTAAGCGTCCTCAAGCTGGTTCTCGTAGTTCTGGGCAGCACCGCCGGTCTCGTTGTGGGCAATGATGCGCACACCGCGCTCGCGGGCATAGCGGCACAGGCCCTCCAGGTCATAGTCAGGATAAGCCTTGGTAAAGTTGAACTTGTCGCCCTCTTTGGTCCAGTCGGCATCCCAGCCGTAGTTCCAGCCCTCGACCAGCACGCCTCCCAAGCCATGGCGGGCAGCAAAGTCGATGTAACGCTTGGTATTCTCGGTCGTGGCACCATGGCGGTCGCCCTGTGACCAGGTCCAGCGCTGTTTTTGCAACGCCCACCAGATGCCCACATATTTAGTGGGTTTCAGCCACGACGTATCCTCGATTTTGCACGGCTCGTTCAGGTTCAGGGCCATGCGCGAGATCAGGATATCGGCAGCCTTGTGGCCGATGATGATGGCACGCCAGGGGCTCACGCGGGTGTCCCCCACCCTCACCTTGTCGCCGTTCTGCCAGGGCACGAGGTCGGCTTTCAGCGTCGTTCCGTCGGGGGCGAAATTCATCGTCGAGTAATCGGTCAGGTTGGCATCCATGATGGCCATGTAGAGCGAGTCGTTCACCTCCAGAGCCACGGGGCCCGACATCTTACCCTTCTTGCTCAGCGGCTCACGGGTGTAGATGCCCTCGTAGTAGGCCTGCAAGGCTGGAATCGACCACGCCTGGGCATCGCTGGGCAGGGTAAACTGCGTCATCTCGTCCATAATCACGAAGTCCTGCAAGCCTGGCTGACGCGGGAACTCATAACGGAAGGCCACACCGTCGTCAAAGGCGCGGAAGACCACGTCCAAATTCCGTTTTTTCATTTTTTTCTCCTGCAGGCGCACGCGCATCTCGTTGTAATGGTTGCGCACCTGGGCATCCTCGCCCCAAGGCTGGCTCCACGTCTCGTCAAGGCTCGAACGGGTCACCTTGCCCATCTTGAAGCCGTCCTTGAAATCCCCGTCCTTGAGCACAAAGCCCAATTCCGAACGGTTAATGACGGCCTGCTGGCCACGCGCCACAGAATACCAAGCCTTGCCGCCGTCCACGCCCACGGTCACCGTCAGCGACCCGTCGGGCGAACTCACTTTCACATCCTTGGCACTTGCTGCAACGCTCAATGCCAGGCACATTAAAACAACACTGAAAAATTTCTTCATCTTATTTCGTTTTTTTCGTTAATATCTCGGTTAATCCCCATGCCGATCGCATATTTAGCCATCAATTCCCTTGACCTGTGTCTCAAAGCTGTCCTTGTCGAGGGCGCGGGCCTTGAGTTTGGAGCGGTAGGTATAGATGGTCGTGAGGCTGGCGCGCAGGATGTTGGCGATGCTCTGGTTGTCGGTGATGCCGATGCGGATGAGGGCCAGCACACGTGACTCGGTCGTGAGGCGCTTGCCCTGCTTGACCTCGATTTTGCCTCCTTCCTGCAGCAGCTTGTTCACCTCGTCGACGAAGTTGGGGAAAATGTTCAGGAACGCATTGTCGAAGTTCTCGTAGAACAGCTGGGCGTTCTCGTTGCCCGAGTGGGTACTCTTGAGTTCGCGTGCCAGTTCCTCGGTCTTGCGGTCACGGTAGAGGCGGTACAGGGCCTTGCGCTGCTCCTCGCCACGGTCGATGAAACGGCTTGAGAGAGCCAGGAATCGGGCAATGTACTCCTCCTTGAGTTTTTCGCGTTCCTGCAGCAGGGCGTTGCTCTCGTGCAGCTGTTCCACGGTGTCGTGCAGCTGGCCGTTGACCTGACGCAGCTGCTCGTTGATGGCCTTCTTCTGCTCATTCAGGCGGCGGTAGCGCTTCAGCAGCTGGTAGATAGCAATAACGCCCCCGACGAGCAGCAGGGCAATGAGCGAAATCACGCCCAGCAGCCACATCATCTTGCGGTTGCCCTGCTCCTGCTTGGTCTGATAGGCGTTCAGGATTTTGGGCACGATGCCCGATGCCTGGATGTTGCGCAGGCGTGTGCCGTAGAAGTTGGCGTCGTCCACCGCCACGCGCATGTAGCGATAGGCCCGGTCGATGTCGCCCTCGTCAAACAGGCGGTCGGCAATCGCCCTGAGGGACGTGTTCTCGCGGATGCAGCCTTCCAGGTCGCTCTCGGCACTCTTGATCAGGTATTCCATCTGTTTGTCCCTGTCGTCCAGCTGGGAATAGTGGAATGACATTGTGCTGGTGATGATGGAATACATGCGGTCGCCGCTCTTGTAGCGCGGCAGCAGTGTGGCGAGCAGGTCTATGGCCTGTTGCTGATTTCCGCCGTCGGCCAGGCTTTCGGCCCTGGTGATCAGGTAGCTCACGTTGTCTTTGGGCCCGTCAAGTGCCGCGACCCGCTGCCGCACCGCAATGAGCTGTCGCACCGCCTCGTCGGCATAGCGGGTGCCCTGCATGTACTCGGCCTGGTAGATGAGCAGGTCGGTGCGGGTGCGGTAATAGGTGATGAACTGGTCGGGGGTGAGCTGGGTGGTGTCGATTTGTGCCAGCGTCTGCCGTGCCTGTTCCATCAGGCAGGCAGTGGACAGGATGTGCGCCAAATTCAAGCGGCTCTCGTTAAGTCGGGCCGCATCGCCCATCGCCTGTGCCAAACTGATGCACTGGCTCACGTAGGCGTAGGCCGAGTCGTACTGATAGGCCGCATATTCCTCATACAACCGTCGCATGATCCCATATCGGCCCAGCACGGTAGCCTCGACTGCCAGGTCGGCTTTCATCTGCGCGAGCCGTGTTTCTTTTTCGGCAACGATGTGCGGCTGAACGGCAATCAGGCTGTCCAATCGTGCAAACGGCCCTTTGGCCTGGCCAACGAGCGCCACAGCGGCCATCAACACGGCCACTGCCAGCCACCGCCTGAACACTGTCCCGTTCATCACACTCATTGCCAATCGTTTATGAGTTCAGAATGATATCAATCACACGGGTCACGTCACCGATGTTGACCTCGCCGTCGCCATTCACGTCGGCCCGGGCAAGCATGTCGTCATCGTCAACAACATCGCCCAGAATCACGTCGATAATCCGGGTCACGTCACCGATGTTGACCTCGCCGTCGCCGTTCACGTCGCCCAGCAGCCAGCCAGGCGCGGGTTCACCCTTGTAATAGACCTTGTAGCCGCCAGCGGGGATGCTGAAGCTCTTCGTAGCGTTCAGCGTGACGGGGATGGCCGTCAGTCCTGCCGCGATGTTTTCCACGTCGATGGCCAGTTTCCACTCGCCGGCTTCGAAGCCCCTGACGGTAGTGTTCACCGCAGCTGTGCCCAGGTTGAGCACGATGAGGGCCGTCTGCTCGTTGTGATGGCGGGTATAGGCCACCACACTGTTGTTGCCTGTCGTGAGGAACTGGACCTCGCTGGCACGGTCGCCGTTGTCGATCAGTGCGTCGCAGCTGTGCTTGAGGGCCGTGAGCGCCTTGACGGTATTCAGCATCTTGTTGTCCACGCTGTTCCAGTTGATGGGCGTGCGGTTGAAGTAATCCAGCTTGCGGTTCATCAGGTAGCCCGTCTCCTGGCCGTTGTACAGCATGGGCATGCCGTAGAGGGTGAACGTGAGCACCGTGAAAGCGTAGGCATTGCTGCCGTACTGGGTCGACATCGAACTGTTGTAGTTCTGGTCGTGGTTGGTCAGGTAGACCATGCGGCTGACATCGATAAATCGCAGGTCGCCCACCAGGTTGCGGCACTGGTTGAGCACGCCGGCGGGATTGTTCTTGTTGTTGACCAGCGCCGACTGGAAGCCCCACGCATAGTCATAGTCCCATCCGCACACGAGCAGGCGCGGCGCACTGTTGCCCATGTCGCCCTCGCCCAGCATGGTGATCGTCTTGCCGGGCTTGTACTCTTTCAACGCCGTGATGGCGCGGGTCCAGAAGCTGGTGGGGATGGTGTTGCTGCTGATGTAGTCGCAGCGGTAGCCGTCGATGTCCGCCTGGTCGATCCAGTACTGCATCGCCTCGATCATCGCCAGTTGCGTCGCCTCCTTGCTGTAGTCCAGCTGATAGACGTCGCCATAGCCGTTGGGGCTCGTCAGCGTCGAATTGTAGTAGTCGCGGTGCTGCGTGATCCACACGTTATCCTTAGCCGTGTGGTTGGCCACCCAGTCGAGCCACACCTGCATGCCGCGCTCATGGGCAGCGGCGACAAAGGCCTTGAGGTCGGCAATGGTGCCAAAGTCGCTGTTCACCGCATGGTAGTCGCGCGGGGCATAGGGGCTGCCCAGCGAGCCGATGCGGCCCTGCACGCCACGCGGGTGGATGGGCATGAGCCAGATGATGTCGATGCCCAGGTCCTTGAGGTAGTCCAGCCGCTGCTGGGCTGCCGCCAGGGTGCCCTGACTGGTAAAGTTGTACAGGTCAAGCTCATAGATGACATGCTGGTTGGGCACAAACGTCGACGGTCCTGCCCCGATGATCCTCGTCAGCTGTCCCATCACATAGTAGCCATGGTTGGTGAACGAGCCGTCCACGCGTCCGCCCTGGTTGTTCCAGGTGAAAATCAGTCCCGTGGGCATCGGCAGCGAGCCCGTATAGGTCCACTTGTAGATCTTGTTGCCGCCCGGCGTGTCGCCCATATAGGTCATCGCGGCACCGGGCCAGGCAGTGCCCACATAGCTGCGGCCGTCGGTATTGCCCTCCCAGGTCCAAATCCTGGGCGCGTCGGTCACCGAGCTGTTCGCCTCAAAGAACACACACACTTCACTGTCGCCCGTCAACGTCGGCTCATAGACCGCCGCCGTCGAGCACAAGGCCACCATCAGCATGATGGAAACAAAAAACAGTCGTCTCATTTTGGTCATCGATTGAATAGTTTAGTGATTTTCCACAAAGGTACACATAATTACCGCACAAACTCGCCTTTCAAAGTGTAAATCTAACTTCAATTATCGAATAAACTACTAAAAACCAGAATTTTGACAATTTCAACATCACACAAAAATCTAAATCATTTTCCATGCGATTTCATCGGGCATAAAGCAATAATCCGGATAAACGGCGCGATTTTGTCCTCCAAAAGCCGTTCCATGATGGTGACCGACAAGCCGAATTCTCTTGCATTACATCAATAAAAAGTTCTTAACAATTTCATTGATAGCAATAACTTTCCACATATTTTTATTACCTTTGCCAATTAATAACAATATCAAGTCCTCTAGACTTGATCTAATTGCGACATGGCTATGAACAGATTTGTAGAATTGATTCCGCAACAGTGTGCCAAATACGGCGAGCGGGAGGCGCTGCGCTTCCGTGACTACGAGACGCAGGTGTGGTCCTCGCTCACGTGGCAGGGGTTTGCCGAACAGATAGACCGCGCCGCGGGAGCCCTGTACATGGGCGGCGTGGAGCCGCAGGGACGCGTGTGCATCTTCACACAGAACTGCCCCGAGATCCTGATCACCCACTTCGGCGCCTTCTACAACCGCGCCATCCCCGTGCCCATCTACGCCACCAGCAGCCGCGACGAGGTGGCCTACATCGTCAACGACTCGGGCGCCACCATCCTGTTCACCGGCGACCAGCGCCAGTATGACATCGCCCGGCAGGTCATCGGCGACTGCCCCACCCTCAAGTTCATCGTCACCCTGCACCCCGGCGTGAAGCGCGACAAGGACGACAAGTCCACCCTCACCTGGCAGGAGTTCCTGGCCACGGGCGACAAGCTGGGCAACGACGTGCTCGACGCCATCGGGCAACGCAAGCAGCAGGGCGTGGACAGCGACATCATGTACCTGATCTACACTTCAGGCACCACCGGCGTGCCCAAGGGCGTGATGCTCATGCACAGCAACATGAACGCCGCCATGGACGCCCACATCGAGCGCTTTGACAGCATCATCGACGACAAGACCGACGTGTCGCTGAGCTTCCTGCCCTTCAGCCACGTCTTTGAGCTGGGATGGACCATGGTGTGCCTGTGCACCGGCATCCGCGTGGCCATCAACTACGACCCCAGGGAGATACAGCGCGCCGTCAAGGAGGTGCAGCCCAACTACATGTGCAGCGTGCCCCGATTCTGGGAAAAAGTCTATACCGCCATCAATGACAACCTGCAGGGCGCCAAGCCCGTCGTGCGCATGATGGTCAAGCAGGCCATCCGCGTGGGCAAGGCACGCAACCTCAAGTATGCCCGTCTGGGCAAGAAAGCACCCGCCCTCATCGAGCGCCAGTACCAGTACTTCGAGAAAAAAGTCTTCCAGAAACTGCGCGGCGCCATCGGTGTGACCGACGGCAAGATGTTCCCCACCGCCGGAGCCATGCTCAGCGACAACATCACCGAGTTCCTGCACGCCGTGGGCATCAACATCTGCATCGGCTACGGCCTGAGCGAGACCAACGCCTCGGTAAGCTTCTTTACCGAACCCGGCTGGACCATCGGCACCGTGGGCATGCCCATCTCGAGCATACAGGTCAAGATAGGCGACCAAAACGAGATCCTGGTCAAGGGACCCACCGTGATGAAGGGCTACTACAACAAGCCCGACGAGACCGCCAAGGCCATCGACGCCGACGGATGGTTCCATACCGGCGACTGCGGCGAGCTCGCCCCCACGGGCGAAATCATCCTCACCGAGCGCCTCAAGGACCTGTACAAGACCAGCAACGGCAAGTACATCGCACCCCAGGTGCTCGAGACCATGCTCGGCCAGGACAAATTCATCGAGCAGGTGGCCATCATCGGCGACGGACGCAAATACGTCTCGGCCCTGATTGTGCCCGACTTTGACGAGCTCAAGGCCTATGCCGACAAGAAGCACCTGCCCTACATCTCCATCGAGGAACTCGTCAACGACCCCGAAATCCACAAGATGATAGAGCAGCGCATCAACGACTATCAGAAAGGCCTCGCCGCCTATGAGCAGATCAAGCGGTTCGTGCTGCTGCCCAAAGCCTTCACCATGGAGAGCGGCGAACTGACCAACACCCTGAAAATCAAACGAGCCGTCATCAACAAGCGCTACAGGCCACTGATCGACGCCATGTACGCCGCCGACTTCAGAAAAAAGAAAGACAAACAAGAACAATGATCACACAAGAACAACTCAAGGAACTGCAACAACGCAAAGAAGACCTGAAACGATATCTCGACATCGACAGCAAGAAAATCGAGGTCGAGGAAGAAGAACTGCGCACACACGTGCCCGACTTCTGGCAGGACCAAAAGGCCGCCGAGGCACAGATGAAGAAAATCAAGTCGCTGCGCAACTGGATCAACGGCTGCGAGGAAGTGGAACTCGCCGTCGATGAGGTCGCAACAGGATTCGACTTCGTCAAGGAAGGACTCATCGAGGAAAAAGAGCTCGACGAACTATATGCCAAGGGCCTCGCCATGCTCGAGAAGCTCGAGCTGCGCAACATGCTGCGACACGACGAGGACAAGATGGACGCCATCCTCAAGATCAACTCAGGAGCTGGCGGCACCGAGAGCCAGGACTGGGCATCGATGCTCATGCGCATGTACCTGCGCTGGTGTGAGCGCCACGGCTACAAGACCGCCATCGAGCACATCATCGACGGCGACGAGGCAGGCATCAAGAGCGTCACCATCAGCATCGAGGGAGATTTCGCCTACGGCTACCTCAAGAGCGAGAACGGCGTGCACCGCCTCGTGCGCGTCTCGCCCTACAACGCCCAGGGCAAGCGCATGACCTCCTTTGCCTCGGTCTTCGTCACACCGCTCGTCGACGACACCATCGAGATCACCCTCGACCCCGCCCGCATCTCGTGGGACACCTTCCGCAGCGGCGGTGCCGGCGGCCAGAACGTCAACAAGGTCGAGTCAGGCGTGCGCGTCCGCTACCAGTATAAGGACCCCTACACCGGCGAGGAAGAGGAAATCCTGGTCGAGAACACCGAAACACGCGACCAGCCCAAGAACCGCGAGAACGCCCTGCGCAACCTGCGCTCCATCCTCTACAACAAGGAGCTCGAGCACCGACGCGAGGAGCAGCGCAAGGTCGAGGACAGCAAGAAGAAAATCGAATGGGGAAGCCAGATACGCAGCTACGTCTTTGATGACCGGCGCGTCAAGGACCACCGCACCAACCACCAGACCAGCGACGTGGGCGGCGTGATGGACGGCGACCTCGACGATTTCATCAAAGCCTACCTCATGGAATTCGCCGAGAGCTGACACCCCAACTAAAAACTAAGGACTAACAACTAGAAACTAAAAACTAGAAACTAGAAACTAGAAACTAGAAACTAGAAACTAACAACAAAACAATGAACGAGAACTTCACCATCGTCAAAGTCAGCGGCAAAATCGTCGAGAAAGCCGACGAGTTGCGCACCTTCGTCAAGGCATTTGCCGGCATCAAGGGCAAGAAGATGCTCATCTTCAGCGGCAACATGATGGCCCAGGAAATCGGCAACAAGCTTGGCATCAAGACCAAACTCATCAACGACCGCCCCGTGGTCGATGCCGGTACGCTCAAGCTGCTCACCATGGTCTATGGCGGACTCGTGAGCCGTCTGTTCGTCTCGCTGCTGCAGGGCAACAAGGTCAACGCCCTGGGAGTCACCGGAGCCGACATGAACCTTGTCACCAGCGCCAAGCTCACCGACGGCACGCTGGGCGACACCGGACAGGTGCGGCACGTCAACACAGCAGGCATAGCCCAGCTCGTCGATGCAGGCATCGTGCCCGTGCTCGCCCCCATCACCCACGACGGACGAGGCAACCTCCTCTTCAACGAGACCGACGCCCTCGCTGCCGAGATTGCCCGTGCCCTGGCCCTGCGCTACAACATCACGCTCATCTACTGCTTTGAGAAAAAAGGCGTCCTGCTCAACACCGACGACCCCGACAGCGTCCTCGCCGAGCTGCGCCGCACACGCTACAAGGCCATGCGCGAGATGGACATCATCAAGGACTGGTTTGTCAACAAGATCGACAACGCCTACACCGCCATCGAGCACGGCGTGAAAGAGGTCATCATCACCTGCCCCGACCAGCTGGGCAAGCCCGACAAGGGGACCCACATCAAGCCCTAAAAAAGGGCCCATCGCCACAACTTGGCACAAGATTTGCACAACCAGGTCCGGTGATAAAACGAAAAAACGAAAAAACGAAAAACCAGAAACTAGGGACTAGAAACTAGAAACTAACAACTAAAAACTAAAAGAAAAATGAAGGTTGCAATCGTTGGCGCCAGCGGCGCAGTGGGACAGGAATTCATGCGTGTCCTCGATGAACAGAATTTTCCCGTGACCGAACTCGTCCTCTTCGGCTCAGAACGCAGTGCCGGCCGCATCTTCACCTTCCGCGGCAAGGACCACGTGGTCAAACTCCTCCAGCACAACGACGATTTCAAGGACATTGACATTGCCTTTGTCGCCATGGGCGCAGGACCCGCACGCGAGTTCGCCCCCACCATCACCAAGCACGGCTGCATCATGATCGACAACAGCAGCGCCTTCCGCATGGACGACGACGTGCCCCTGGTTGTGCCCGAGGTCAACGGCGAGGATGCCCTCGTCACGCCCCGCAACATCATTGCCAACCCCAACTGCTCCACCATCATCATGGTCGTGGCACTCAAGCCCCTGGACGACCTCTCGCACATCAAGAACGTGCAGGTAGCCACCTACCAGGCCGCCAGCGGTGCAGGCATGGAGGCCATGTACGAGCTCGCCCTGCAGACCAGCGAAATCGCCGTCGGCAAGGAAGAATTGACCGTGCGGCACTTCCAGCACGAGCTGGCCTACAACGTCATTCCCCACATCGACATCTTCCAGGACAACGACTACACCCGCGAGGAGATGAAGATGGTCAAGGAGACCTGCAAAATCATGCACAGCGACATCCGCGTGAGCGCCACCTGCGTGCGTGTGCCCGTCATGCGAGCCCACAGCGAGGCCGTGTGGATCGAGTGCGAGAAACCCATCACCCCCGAGGAGGCCCGTGCAGCCCTGCAGCTCGCTCCCGGCATCGTCGTCGTGGACGACCCGCGCAGCAACCGCTATCCCATGCCCATCGACTGTTCGGGCAAGGATCCCGTCTATGTGGGACGAATCCGCGTCGACACCAGCAGCGACAACGGTCTGACCTTCTGGCTCTGCGGTGACCAGATCAAGAAAGGCGCTGCCCTCAACGCCGTCCAGATTGGCCAGTACCTCATCGCCCACCGCAAGAAATAATTCCGCACCCAAGCGTGCACGCACACTGAAAAAACGAAAAAACGTAAAAACCAAGGTGCAACCTGACTGATTTCCACAGCGATTGCGCCTCTTTCTCCACAGGCCATCACCCAGCCCTGACACAAGAACTGATAAGGAATACCGTCCCGTCTCACCAAAAATGGTTAGGCGGGACGCAATTTTTAACCTCTTTAAGCGATTTTTTCGATAATTGGATGAAAGTAATTTTGTCGCGTGAAAAAATGGATAAAAAACTATGTATAAGAAACTATTTGCAGCATTAATGCTACTTTTCTCAGCAGGCACGATCCCCGCTAGCGCCGATAACCTGCTGGAAGAAAAGCCAAACGCGACAAACGAAAACGTTACCGAGACGGCTCAACACCGACTGACAATCGGTGGCTATGGCGAGGCCGTAGCAAGCCGCATGTTCTACAGCAACAACTACAAGCGCTACACCAGTGCCGACCTGTACAAGGACGACAAGGGCTTCGGCCAGTTCGACCTGCCCCACGTAGTCATCTACCTGGGCTACGACTTCGGCAAAGGATGGTCGCTGGGCACCGAGATTGAGTTTGAACACGGGGGCACCGAGAGCGTCGTCGAAATTGAGGAAGAAGAGACCGGTGAATATGAATCTGAAGTGGAACGTGGCGGCGAAGTCGCTCTGGAGCAGTTTTGGCTCCAAAAGTCCTTCTCCCCTGCCCTGAACCTGCGCATGGGTCACATGGTCGTCCCCGTGGGTGGCACTAACAACGCCCACATGCCCACCGAGTTCTTCACCGTTTATCGCCCTGAAGGCGAGAGCACCATTCTGCCCTGCACGTGGCACGAGACGGGTGTGAGCCTGTGGGGACGGGCCGGAGACTGGCGCTACGAGGCCATGTTCCTCGCCGGGCTGGATGCCGACAGGTTTGGCAACAAGGGCTGGATCCATGACGGCGCAGGCAGCCCCTACGAGTTCAAGATGGCTACTGCCTATGCCGGAGCCCTGCGCATCGACAATTACAGCATCAAGGGCCTGCGGTTGAGCCTGAGCGGCTACCTGGGCAACAGCGCCAACAACACGCTCAATGCCACTGGCAAGTACAGGGGCCTGCACGGCACGGTCGCCATCGCCGCGATGGATTTCCTGTACAATGACCACAACTTCATCGCCCGCGGCAACTTTGACTACGGCCACCTGAGCAATTCGCTCGAGATCACGTCAGCCAACATGTCCACCCGCGCCGATTCGCCTTCACCCAAGACCAACATCGGCGAAGCAGCCATCGCTATGGGTATCGAGGCCGGTTATGACATTTTCTCGCAGATTGCTTCAATGCGTGAACGCGAGCAGCGCTTCTACATCTTCGGCCGCTACGACTACTATGACTCGATGTACAAGACCGTCAAGAACATGACCGACGAGAAGATGTGGTCGCGCCAAAAGGTCACTGCCGGCGTGAACTACTACCCCATCCCACAGATCGCCATCAAGGGAGAGTACAGCTACCGCATCCTGTCGTCGCAGTACAACAACGAGCCCACGATCAGCCTGGGCATCTGCTACAGCGGCCTGTTCCACATCTGATTTAATTCAATAAAAACTATAAACTAACAACATCCGAGAAATGAAAGCAATTCATCTATTCAAGAAATCGCTCCTGATTGCCGTGCTGGCAACCATGAGCTTCAGTTTCACCTCATGCGGTGACGACAACAACGAGCCCGACCCCAACCAGCTCGACAGCAAAAAGACCGCCATCATCACCCAATATGTGAATGGCGTGGTAGTGCCCACTTACAAGTCGCTGGCCGACGAAGCCAACGAGTTGGCATCACTTTGCCAGCAGTTGCGCGAGAATCCCACCCAGAACAAGGTGCAGGAGTGCTGTGACAAGTGGATCAGCGCCCGCAAGTATTGGGAATTGAGCGAGGCATTCCTGTTCGGTGCCGCCGCCGACTACAACATCGACCCCCACATCGACTCATGGCCCCTGCAGAAGTCACAGCTCGACAATATCCTCAACAACAGCGCGCTCATCGCCGCTCTTGACGAGGATGGTGCCGGTGCCGACGCCTTTGCAACGCTGGGTTATGGCCTGCTGGGCTTCCATGCCGTGGAGTATGTGCTCTTCCGCGACGGCGCTGCACGCAATGTGAGTGACATCAGCGAGCGTGAACTCATCTATAATGCCGCTGTTGCACAAGATCTGGCCAACCAGACCGTACGTCTCGAGGCTTCATGGGCCGGCATGAACAACATCAGCAGCGCCAAGCGCGCACAACTCGAGGAATACGAGTTACAACCGTCGTTCAACTATGGCGAAAACATGATTGAGGCCGGCATGGCAGGCAACAGCCTGTACAAGACCCAACTCGCCGCCATGGAGCAGATTTTGACCGGTGCCAGCGACATCAGCGATGAGGTGGGCAACACCAAGATCACCGACCCCGTGAACTCGGGCAACGTCCTTGACGTGGAGTCCTGGTACAGCTGGAACTCGATTGCCGACTTTACCGACAACATCCGCAGCGTGCGCAACGCCTACTATGGCTCGCTCGACGGCAACGTGAACAGCAATTCGATGGCCAACTATATGAATAAGGTGAACGCCACGCTCGACGGCAACGTGCGTGCCGCCATCGATAACGCCCTCAAGGAGGTGTCAACGATGCCCGCTCCCTTCCGCAACCACCTGAGCAAGAGTGAGACCCAAAAGGCCGTTGACGCCTGCAACGAGCTACTCGATGCCCTGGATGCCGCTATCGAAGCACTGAAATAACCCAATCTAATAGACACAGTTACAGTCATGAAGAAAAAATGGATTTTGCTAGCCTTGACGGCTATCGCGTTGACGTCGTGCCACGACGACAATAACAATGGTGGCAACGATGTGACTCCAGAGTTGCCCGACTACTATTACACAGGCGGCAAACTGGGAACCACAAGCAACGTTACGGCATCGGCCTATGAGCAAGAGACCGAAGCCATCAACAAGCAGGGGCTGCTGGCATCGTTCAAGCGTGGCGAACGCATCTTTGAGGCGCCCTTTGACATCGACGATGATGAGTCAACCCCGATGCGCGGCCTGGGCCCGTTGTGGGTGCGTGACGCCTGCATTACCTGCCATCCCGGCTATGGGCACGGTGCACGCCAGTTGAATTACAATTCCAACGTGCAGGGCAATGGCTACCTGCTGGTTCTCACCGACGAGAACGACACCTATCTGTCGTCACTCACGGGTATGCCCCAGACCAACGCCCAAAAACCCTTCAAGTCCCCCATCGACGAGAAGCAGATCGTCATCGACTGGAAAGAGTACACCGACGAGTGGGGCAACCGCTTCCCCGACGGTGAGACCTACAGCCTGATCTATCCCGAGGTCACCATCCCGCAGAGCGCATTCTACGTGCCGCTGCAGGTGGGTGGCAAGGACATCGACTACAGCCAGCTGCGCGTGCGTCTGGAGAGCACCATCGGACTCTACGGTACAGGTCTGCTCGACGCTATCAGCGAGGAGGACATCCGTGCCCAGTACGAGGCCGAGCAGGCCGCTGGCGTGCCCTTGAACCCCGGCATCTGGAACGGCACCGACTTCATTTACTACACCAACAACGTGCAGGGCGACGGCACCAAGTATGTCCGCCGTTACACCTACGCCCTCTCGCGTGCCAACCTGCAGGACGGTGCAGGTGCCAACGCCATCTGGAACATCACCAACGTGACCCGCAGCGACCGCCGTTACCACTACATGACAGCAGCCTATGCTACCGTTGCCAGCAAGGACCCCGAGGTGCAGGCCGACTTCTACAAGTACTTCCCCAAACAGAACGTGACGGGAAATCCTGAGACCGACATCTACAACTACTTGATGAGCAAAACGCTCGACGTGGAAATGACCGATCAGGAGTACATCGACCTCATGGCATGGCATCGCGGTCTCGCCGTTCCTGCTGCACGCAACGTCAACAGCGACGAGTTCCAGCGCGGCATGGAATTGTTCACCGAAATCGGCTGCGCCTATTGCCACCGTCCCAGCTGGACCACCGGCGACGACGTCATCCGCGACCCGAACAACTTCTTCGTTGGCGCCTATGCCGACATGCTGCCCCGCTATCCGCACCAGACCATCTGGCCCTATAGCGACCTGATCCAGCACCGCATGTACATGGTCAACGACATCCGCACGGGCTGGTGCCGCACGACCCCGCTGTGGGGACGCGGCCTGAGCAAGAAGTGCACCGGTGCCGACGACCGCCTGCACGACTGCCGCGCCCGCAACGTCATCGAGGCCATCATGTGGCACGGTAACGCTAAGAGCGATGCCCGCAAGAGCATCGAGAAATTCCGCCAGCTCAGCAAGGCCGACCGCGACGCGATGGTCACCTTTATCGAGTCTATCTAATGGCTAATATCATTTCAAGCACTATCTGATAAATTGACTTTGAGGTGGGGAGCACACCAGGTTCCCCACCTTTTTCTTCTTTTCAACCATTTTTCCTGATGAAGACATTGAAACGCATTTCCTTTGGTTGCCTCATCCTCATGCTGGGCGTGCTGGCAACAGCCACTATCGTCGAGAAAGTGAGCGGCACGGGCACTGCACGCGAGTGGTTCTATGACAACATCGCTTTTGTCGCCTTGTGGACGGTCATCGCAGTCTCAAGCCTGGCCTATATCCTGGCTCGCAAGATGTGGAAACGCTGCTCGGTATTCTTGCTCCACCTGTCGCTGCTCGTCATTCTTGCCGGGGCAGGCATTACCTGGTTCACGGCGGTCAAGGGCAAGATGCAGGCTCCACAGGGGCAGGCTGTCAACGTCTTCACAACAAACGACGGCAAGCAGCACACGCTGCCGTTCATGCTCACGCTGCACTCATTTGACATACAGACCTATTCAGGCACACCCGCACCCATGGACTTCGTGAGTCATGTGACGGTTGGCAATCAGGGAAACGAAGTCACCGGTACCGTATCGATGAACAAAGTGTTTTCCTACAACGGTTACCGTTTTTACCAGTCGGGATATGATGCCGAGGGGAAAGGTGCCATTTTCACCGTGGCCCATGATCCGTGGGGCATCGCAGTGACCTATACCGGCTACGGCTTGCTGCTGGTGGGCATGATTGCCGTTCTCATCGACCGCAGGACCGCCTTCAGGACCTTGCTGCGCCATCCGGCTCTCAAACGCGGTGCGGCAGCCATCGTCCTGCTCATTGCAAGCCTGGGTGTGGCCAATGCTCAACCACAGACGCTGCCTCGCGACGTCGCCGCTGCCATGGGGGATCTGTACATCCTCCACAACGACCGCATCTGCCCGTTCCAGACGTTTGCACGCCAGTTTACGGCCAAACTCTACGGTAAAATGTCTTACAAGGGACTCACCGCCGAGCAGGTGGCGACAGGATGGATTTTCTATTACGATGACTGGAAAAACGAGCCCATGATCAAAGTCAAGAACGGCAACGTTAGACACATCTTGGGCATCGACGGCAAATATGCCTCGCTGGAGGATTTCTACCGCACTGTCGCCAGTGGAGCCATGCAGCAAGCCATCGACAGCCTGCAAACCGTCGATGACCAAGCGACCATCCGGGCCCTGGGAGAAGCCGACGAGCGCTACCAGATCGCCAATATGGTGGCTGCAGGCACCATGATCAAGCTGTTCCCGCTCAACCGCAACGGGCGTCTGGAATGGTACAGCCACGGCTCGCTGGACATCCCGCATGACATCGATGACGGCAAGTGGCTGTTTATGAGAAGCGGCATGGATTATCTTTATGAGATGATTGCCGGCAAAAACTGGAACGGAGCCACCCAGTTCATCACCAAACTCAAGAAATACCAGGTCAAGGAATGCGGTGACATGCTGCCCAGCGAAGCCGCTTTCCGTGCCGAGAAGCTGTATAACTCCATGGACTGGGACCGTCCCTTGTCGATGGCACTGGCCACGTTGGGCATCGTCCTGTTCATCATCGTTTGCCGCAGTGTGGCACGTTCACGCCAATTGCCACGATGGGCAAGAGCCCTCGCGCTGTCAGTGCTCATCCTCGCGCTGCTTTACCTCACCACGGCACTCATCCTGCGCTGGATCATCAGTGGCCATGTTCCCATGAGCAACGGCTTTGAGACAATGCAGTTCATGGCATGGGCAACAACTGCCATCACCCTGCTGCTGAGCCGACGCTCGATGCTGGTACTGCCATTTGGCATCCTCACGGCAGGACTGGCCCTGATGGTCGCTTCCTTCGGCGAGAGCAACCCCCAGATCACCCAACTTATGCCCGTGCTGGCCTCGCCGTTGCTGAGCATCCATGTCGCAGTCATCATGATTGCTTACTCACTGCTCGCCTTCTTGATGCTGGGCGGTGTGATGGCGATGATTTTACGCCGCGACCGTGCCATGGTCGAGCGCCTGCACGTCGTCGGACAGGTCATCCTCTACCCTGCCGTCTTCCTGCTGACCATCGGCGTGTTTATCGGTGCCATTTGGGCCAACGTGTCGTGGGGCACTTACTGGAGTTGGGATCCCAAAGAGGTATGGGCCCTCATCACCCTCATCATCTACGCTTTGCCCTTGCACGGCCAGTCACTGCCCATGTTCCGCAAAGCCCAATTCTTCCACGTCTACTGCATTGTGGCTTTTCTAAGCGTACTGATCACCTACTTCGGTGTCAACTTCATCCTCGGCGGCATGCACAGCTACGCGTGACAGCAAACGGTGGCGACAATTCAATAAACCAAGGCGCAACCTGACTGATTCCCACAGCGATTGCGCCTCTTTCTCCACAGGCCATCTCCCAGTCCTGACACATAAAGTAAGCGAATAATACGTCTTGCAGGTGAGTTGTTTTCCACTAAACGGTTCAAACGACTCACCTGCAAAGTCAAAAAAAAGGCAGTAAATGCACAAAAAAACTAATTACTATCCCAAAAAATTACACGTTGGTTTGACAATATCGATAAAAATACGTTACTTTGCAACATAAATCACTAAATAACAGCCAATCCAAATTAATCATTAAATACTATTGAACTATGAAGAAGTTATCATTACTTATTTTAACGTTTATCGTTGCCTTCTCGGGTCTGGCCAACTCCCCTGGGGGCGCGCCCAAGCGATTTGTTGATGAACAAGATATTTTAGGTCTTGAATATAACGTCTATCAACGCACCGATCGAGGCAGTGCCGTCGACCCTATGACACACACCACTTGTGTTCCTCAAGACGGACCCTTTGAACTTTTGTTTGCTAGTTCTGATATGGGAACGGTATATATCAAGAACATTGTTTACGGTTCTGAACTCGAATTTGGTGACTACTGGGTAGAAGGTCAGATGACCTACGACTTCGAGCACCGACGTATCATTGTAGAGTTGGGGCAGACCATCTGGGAGCGCCAAGACGATGGCTCCTTCATCAGGGGTAGAAACAGAGCAGTCCTTGCCTGGGGAACCGTCAACTACGATGCTGCGACCGGGATAGCTACGTTTACTCGCGACGCCTCGGTTACGAGAGTAACCTATGTCATGGATGACAAGACCATTCACATCGAGGGCACCAGTGGCCCCATTGCCATCGAAGACGATAATCCTCCCTACATCAATATCAGTTCTTCAAGTCAGAATTCCTATTCTGCCACCGGTTTGGCCATCGTTTGGGAGGATGAGACCGATGAATGGGCTGGTTATCTCGAGTGGGGTTCCGAGATGAACTATGTAGAGCATCCCAATGTCATCGATGAGCAGCCTGAGGGTGAATTGAAGACCTACAATCGTACAAGCGTCTGCTTCAACTACAGCCCGGGGGCAAAAGCCAGCTACAACATTGAGACCAAAACAAGTGAAGGCAAAATTGTGTTTTGCAATGACGGCCGGACTGTTTACATTAAAGACCCCATCCAGTCGTTAAGCTATGGCACGTGGGTCAAGGGGTCGCTCAACCACGACGGCACTGCCATCACCGTGCCCCTGCCTCAGGATTTAAGTCAAGATGCTGTTATCTCTATGGGATCTGTTGGAGACGAGAATGGCATTTTTTATTGCTACGACCATTATGGTTATAATCCCATCCATTACATCATCAATGGCAACACAATTACTGTTAGTGAACCTCACTTTGAGCAAAATGGCGAAATTTTCCATTTCTATGATTGCCTCTATGCCTATGACCCCAATATCGACATAGTTGCAGCTGAAGCCAACATTATTTATACATTGGATTCAGAGACCGATAAGACCAGTGCTCCTGTGATCAAGGGCAGTCTGGAGGACGACGGTCATGCCTACCGTGTTGAAATCACTCCAACCGAGCCCAGCACCATCTATGTGCGCACACAGTTTGCTGGAACATATTCGGAGTGGTTTACCTACAGCGCCCCCATGGTGTTCACTGACGCTGGTCAATACCTCGTTGAGGCTTATGCCATAGCCGACGGCAAGTCATCCAGCGATCATGTTTCACACTCATTTGAGGTTGAACTGTACACTGCCTTGGGCGAGACGCCTGTCGGCAAGCAGATTGTGGGCACCCGCTACTATAACCTCATGGGACAGGAAGTCCAGCAACCTAACGGCGTGGTCATCGTTGTCACCACCTACAGTGACGGCTCCACCAGCGCTGCTAAAGTTGTGAAGTAAGCCTCACATAGAAGGTTATTAAAAACCATATCGGCTGGGACTTGGGTCTTGAGACCTGTCTCTGCCGATAGTTTAGTTGATGGATCAGGACTGACGGCTCTACTTGTCGTCGTCTTCCAGTGCTATCAGTCTCTCGATGTCGATGTCACGGGGATCAGCCTTGCCAGAGTACTTGAGGAGCCAGCACAGCCCCCCGATGATTACTGCAATTCCGATGACCGCCAGCACAATCACATACCATGGGCACTTGTCTATCAGTCCCAACACTGCAGCGACCATAATACAAATCGTCATGGTCGTGATGATCAGTTTGGTGAACAGGACATCAGACCCCATGAGATTGAGGTAATGCTGCATTTCCTTAGCGGTTGAAGCCTGGCCGATGCGGTGGTAGACAATGGCATAAAATGCCATCGCCACAGCAGATATCAGCATGATGGCAATGAGCGGGCACAAGTACAGTTTGCTCTCGCTTACATTGTCCAGCTGAATGATGCCATTAATGACGAAGGCCACGGCTAAAAGGGCATAAAAGACGGTATAAAAACGGCTACCCTTCTTGATGGAACGGCGCAACTGCTCTTTCTCGTCAACATGCTCGGGCGCAAAATCCTCCTCGGTGGGGATATCATTCTCATCGATATATTCTTCAGGTCTCATGATGTTTTGGTTTTAATCGTCTTGTTATCCGCTGTGCCAATCCCACAGATGAGCAAAGGTGCCACAAAACCTCAGTCAGGCTATGGCCAATCACTGGTTTTGCTCTTCCTTCCATTTCTTGTAGGCTTGATTTATCTTTTGTTTCTCATCTTTAGCAATTGGCTTCACATCAAAGGAAAGCCCCATCCTGTTTTCAAAATGATAGCGTGAAATGATACCATCCTTCATGACAACGATGTCTTTGGGAGACTGTCTCAGTTCATCAGCTTCATCAAACAGGGAGCCCGTACTCTCCAGGTTCCAATCGGCAAACTCCAGCAAGACATACTCGCCCGACATGCCCTGGTCCACAGCAGGATTATTGCCGCTAGCCACGCGGGCCACCAGGCAATGGTCGGCCATGAAACTCTTGAGCTTGCCTTTTGCCAAGGCTATCAGATATTGATTTTTGAGAATACTGTTCTTTAACGTAGCGACTTCCGGATTGTCGTCCCCCTTGAGAGATGCCATCGCGTCATAGGCTTTTTGGTAATAATCCAGCGCTTGGGAATACTGACCCAATTTATCATAGACTCTGGCGACACTCGTGTAGCTCGTTGCCGTGGTCTGGTCTCCCGAGCCGAGCAACTGCTCACGGAGCGACACAGCCTGGAGCAGGTATTCTAGTGAGTGGTCAAAGTCTCCCCGCTTATAGAGAACCGCTCCCAGATTGTCACAGGAATTGGCCAGCCCCAATTGGTCGTCGCTATGGGCAGACTTCAGTGCAGACAATACACGACTGTAATAATCCTGTGCTTGGTCATAGTCCTTCAAGGCGAAATATACACGCCCCATGTTCTCTAAAGTCTTGATGGTGGATGGATGAGTTTCACCCAGCATATTCTGCTTCATCTCAAGCGACTTGCGATACCAGTCAAGCGCGCTGGAGTAATTCCTTTGACGCTCATAGACCAAGCCGATGTTGTTGCAGCAGATGGCTACGTCGGGATGATTGTTTCCCAGCACTTTTCCTGTGATTTCCATCGCTTGCTGAAACGACTCTAATGCCTTGTCACAATCTGACAACGCCAAGAAAGCCATTCCCATGTCACTCAGTGTCAATGCGACGTCTGGATGAGTTTCACCCAGCACTTGCTTGCGAATGTCGAGCGCACGGGTAAAATACTCAAGCGCATGGGTATTATCGCCCATTGCGGTATAAACCGAGCCGATATTGCTGTAGGTGGTAGCCAGGTCAGGATGGTCGCTATCGAGCTGTTTCTCTCTTATTGCCAGCGACTTGTTAAGGTAGTCCATGGCTTTCGCCAAGTCGCCACGGGAATAATAAAATGTTCCCAAAACATTATAGGATGTGGCCGTATTCAGATGCTCGGTCCCCAGTTCCTTCTCAATGATTTCCAGTGATTTGAGATAGTGCTCTAGAGCTTGAGGCGCTTGACCCCGGTCATCCATCAGTCGGCCGATATTGTTGTGGGTCAAGGCCGTTTCAATATGGTCTCCACCCAGCGACTTCTCACAGATGGCGAGTGCCTTGCTGTAATGGCTCATGGCCTCGTCATACTTGCCCTGTTTGCGGCAAATCACACCCAGATGATTGTACAATTCCACGACACGCTCTGAATCTTCTCCCTGCTGTTCAATGGCAAGGGCAAGAGCCCGATTGAAATAATCAAGTGCCAATGGATAATCGGCCATATAGTCATCAGCAAATTGGCCGGCATCGTTCAGCCACGCCACATTGGTGGGGTCGAGATTGACGCGCTGGGCCAAATAATAGGCCGCCGAGTCATTGTTGTGCTCCAGCTTGAATTTCTCATAGAAATGGTAACAGTCCTGGGCGATATCGTCTTTTGTGGCTTGGGTTCCGGCTTTGCTTTCTTCAAGTTTCTGCTGGCGCTCGGCAATCTCAGCAGCTTCGGCAGCCTCGGCGGCCTCAGCTTGGTGGACAGCAGCGATACGGTCATTGATATCACCTTTGGAGCGCAGCAACGAGTCGGCTTCGGCCAGGCGTCCCTCGAGTATGCAGTCACTGATGCGCATGTTGAACTCGTCAATGAGGTCGTAGTCGATTTGGGAATAGCGCTCGGCCATCTCGCTGATGAGTTTCTCGTTAGTCTCCTGCTCTGCATAGAGCTGCTGCAGTGCCTGCTGGTACTGCTCCCGGGTGATTTTGTTCTGCTCCTTGAGGTCCTCGATCTCGTCCTCGCGCTGCTGCAGCTGCCGTTGCAGCGTGCGGCGTATCTTGCGCTCGCTGGCCAGCTTGTCGTCGGTCTGCTGTTCGGCGGTTTCCAGCACGAGAATCAACGGATTGGACGAAAACACATATTGCTTGGTAAGCATCTCGGGGTCGGTTAACACATATCCCTGTTTCTTCACACTCTGGATATAGAACCTGTTGGCAGGTATCGGAAAAGAAAACACGCCGTTGGCTTGGGTAATCACCGCATTGCGACCCTTGACCTGCACAGTAGCCCCGACAATGCGCTTGCCTGGCACAACATTGCCGTTGCTGCCCTTACGCCCTTTGGTCTTGACATAGCCCTGCTGAGTCTGTGACACAGCATACAGCGATAACGACAAACTCAGTAATAGCCACAAAAACCTTTTCATATCGTTCTTCGTCTTAATAAATCCAACTCACAGAAATACACCATCTTTCAAAACGCAAATATACAGAAAAAAAACAAATCACCACCCATCTCTCACAAAAAAACGGCCGCCGCGGTTATGCTCACGGGCGGTGCCAACCTGGGTGTGGATTCCGGCTTGACGGGCATGGCCATTGCATGGGGGGAAAAACGAAAAAACGAAAAAAACGCGCGCCTTATGTGCCATTGATATAGACAGATGACACTGACATGAATGAAAAAAGCATACTCGAGAGCCGAGACTGCTGATACCTCACGAGAAAATGTAGTGTGAGTTTAAGACGGCAATATTCTACGGTACACGCACAGCCCGCACGGCAAACCCGCAGTAGCGATAGATGCTGCCCCCGCGCACGTTGCCCGAGTCGAAGTAGAGGTAGTAAGCGCTGTACGGGCCGATGCTGAAGAGTATGCGCGACCAATAGCTGCCGACCGAGCCCACATCGGAGAACGACGCTCCCGAGCGGCCGCCCGCGGCGGGCAAGAACATGGTGTTACCGTTGGGGCCAATGAACAGACGACCGTTCACGCCGTTAAGCGTTGTCCATATCGAGGGACAGTTATCGTAAAGTTCTTGCTCTTGCTCGGTCGTGGGCATGCGCCATGATGATCCCCAGTTGACGCATGCCGCGTCGTCCTCGGGATCCAGTACCGTCTTGTTATCAACAAAGCCTTTGTAACCGTAGGAGCTTCGGGTGCTGTACATCGTCAATGTGTTTAAGGTGCCGTTGCACCACTTGTAGTTGCTCCAGTTGTAGTCGTCCTTGGGCGCGGTCTCGCCCCAGGCAAAGTAGTCGCCGTATTCCTCGGGAGAATTGGCACCAATGTTACACGTTGCCCATAGCGTACCGCTGGGCAAGCCCAGGTCAACCCACTAGTGTTCTTCCACAACAACAGGGTTAAGGATGATGTTGATGATAGCGTTGACGTCGGCGATGTTGATTTCGCCATCACCGTTCACGTCAGCAGCAGCAGTAGTGCTACTGTTTCCGCCCAAGATGATGTCGATGACAGCATTCACATCAGCAATATTGACCTCACGGTCGCCATTAACGTCTCCATGCACAGGCATCAAGTCGTCAACAATCCGTCCGAAATAAGGATACCAGTTCTCATCAGCCCTGTAGGCATCAGCCGTCCGCATCATCACATGAAGTGTACGACCAGAGTAATCACTACTGAATTCCTTATCGAATAGTTCATTCCCGCACGATACGCCCGAGAGGTCAGCAATGTAGCAATACACATCCGTCAGGTCCCAGCAGTTCTTGAACGCCTCGTTACCAATTGAAGTCACCGAGTTCGGGATGACGATGTTGGTCAGCCCAGTGCACCAAAAGAACGCATAGTTACCGATTGAAGTCACCGAGTAAGGAATATTGATGCTGGTCAGACCTTGGCAGTTGTAGAACGCATATCTACCGATAGAAGTCACCGAGTTGGAGATGTCGACGCTGGTCAGTCCTATGCAGCCCTCGAACGCTCCGTTACCGATAGCAGTCACCGAGTTAGGAATAGTGATGCTGGTCAGGCCGTAGCAGTAAGAGAACGCCCAGCCACCGATTGAGGTTACCGAGTTGGGGATAATCGTGTTCTTGCAGCCAACAATTAAAGTATTATCGGCGGTCTCTATAATTGCATTGCAATTGTTGCGCGAATCATATCTTGGATTGCCACTTTCTATCACGATGCTGGCCAGTTCATCGCAGTTCTCGAACACATTGTTTCCGATAGCAGTCACCGAGTTAGGAATATTGATACTGGTCAGACCATCGCAGCTGTAGAAGGCTTTGTTACCGATAGAAGTCACTGAGTTGGGGATGACGATGCTGGTCAGACCATCGCAGCCCTCGAACGCCCTTTCACCGATTGAAGTTACCGAGTTGGGGATGATCGTGTTCTTGCAGCCAGCAATTAAAGTATTATCGGCGGTCTCTATAATTGCATTGCAGTTGTTGCGCGAATCATATCTTGGATTGCCACTTTCTACCACGATGTTGGCCAGCTCAGGGCAGCACCCGAACGCAAAGTTACCGATCTTAGTTATCGAGTTGGGGATGTCGATGCTGGTCAGTCTGGTGCAGTAATAGAAGGCAATTTCATCGATTGAAGTTACCGGGTAGGTGTTTCCATTGTAGGTGACCGTGGCTGGGATGACGACAGAGCCTAAATACCCAACGAAAAACATATCATAATAATCACCTTTGGAAGTCACGGTAGCCTCGTTGCCGTTGATGTTGTAACAGATGCCATCGACCTCGAAGTCTTTAGCCATGGTGAGTGCGGGCAGCAGGAGGGCCAGCACTAGGATAGATAAACGGAACAGTTGCTTCATTTCCTTAAAGTATTAGAAGTTAATATCTGGTGATTGTATCATTGACTTAAATTTTCGCACAAAGGTAATCAACTTTTTTCTATTTTCATCACAGGCAAGCCCATTTCCCACACATTCAACAAAAAAACGGCCGGCTGCACGGGCAGCCGGTCGTTTCATGTTTTTGATGTAGTGCCTCCGGTTTCGGAGGGGACAGCATAAGCCGTCCCATCTCACTCGCTTAGAAAATCTTGTTCATATCAATGTTAATCTTCTGATCGTCGGGAGCATTGGGATCGAAAATGATGTCAATGCTGAAGGCACCAGTCTCGTAAATGTAAATGAGCCTTTCTTCGGCGGGCCATGAGTAGGCATAAGTGTGATTACAAACGATCTTGAAATAGATTTCGGTACCCTCCGGGAAATAACCGGCCTTGGTCACAGGAAGAAGCGACAAAGACCACAAGGGTAAATGGCCTGGCTCGTCTTACAGTAAGAAAGAATTGCCCGGGCGGGTGCTGCGCTCGTTGTCGTAGTAAAAAGTGAACGTCGTGTTCTCAGACGTGTAGCAAGCATAGGCCTCTTTGGCACTGGCGCCAAGGGCGCACATCATGGCCGTCACCAGGACGACCAGTCGAAAAAGTAGTTTCTTACTCATAGTTATAGGATTTATTGGTTAAGTAAAATAATGATGGCAGTTTGGATCATCTTGCGAGATGCTCACCACAAAGGTGATAAAGTTTTTCCAATTTCATCATCGGTTTGACCATTTCCCATATCCCGTAGTCGCCTTATATATATACTGAGATTTAACTAACATTCTTATTAACAACTAATTACAACAACAACGACATGATGAAACGACTTTTAAAAAGTATTGACAACTGGCGCGGCTTATCACTGTGATCGACATCGGTAAACAAATCAGCGAGCACTTGGCCTCTAAAAAGGACACCAACACAAAAAAAAGAAACGCAACCGACTGATTTCTCAGCGATTGCGTCTCTTTTAAGTGATCCCTACAGGATTCAAACCTGTAACCTTTTGATCCGTAGTCAAACGCTCTATTCAATTGAGCTAAGGGACCAGTTTTTCGTTTTCAGCGGTGCAAAGATACTGCCATTTTTTGAACTGGCAAGCATTTTTGCAAACTTTTTTTCAAAAAATTTTTGAGCGCACACTCCATTTTGGCATTATCTGTCACAATACCAAGCAGTTAGGCGCAGGAAGAAATTTTTAGTTCAACAACCAGGTGGCGATGGCCCAGATGACGAAAATCACCAGGGCGACGCATGTGGCGGTCCACAGCGGTTTGTATTTCACCACATACAGGCTCAGCTTGGGCACGTCGGCCTTCTCGGGCTTGTCCTCGGCAATGGCAAGCTTGTGCTCATCGATGGGTTCGATGGGCTGTGACTCTTCCTTATATAAATATGCCTTCATTTTCTCTTTTCTAGTTTTGTTATGCGGTGCAAATGTACACCTTTTCCGTTAAACGGCCAAAAACACCGCATATTTTTAGACGAAAAAAGAGCGGAATGCCGACGATGCGACGTTTCCGCTCCCTTTATAAAAAATCCACATCAAAGGATGTGATGAAACTCCGACTAAATACAGGATTTGAGGGCGTCACACGCTTTGTAATCCTCCGGCTTATTAGGCACCTTGCGGTCGAGGCCCGCCATTGCGTGCGCCGCTTTGCTCGGCATTTCATAAAAATTTGAAGAGTATCCCGATCTACTTTGATGTGGACATGATTTCAATGAACGATTGTCTTAACGACACGGCAAAGATACACATCATTGTCGATAAATGCAAGAGTTTGGGCCTTTTTTAACACTACATTTTTCCTTGCGACCTCCTATTGATTTCAGCTAGTAATATCTGAATCTGCACGACGCATGGCACCATCGCCTGCCCATGTTAATAAAAAGATGTGAAAAATGATGTTGGGTTGAGGGAATTTGCTTACCTTTGCACCCGAATTTGAACATCCATAACATAAACAAGAACGAAATAATTTCCAATGTCATGAAAGGTATTCATGTTACAAGTGAGATAAAACCGTTGAAAAAGGTTTTGTTGCACCGCCCCGGACGTGAACTGCTCAACCTGACACCCAACACGCTTGAGGAATTACTGTTTGACGATATTCCCTATCTGAAAGTGGCCGAGGAGGAACATGATGCCTTCTCGCAAGTGTTGCGTGACAATGGTGTTGAGGTGGTTTATCTCGAGGACCTGATGGCACAGGTGCTGGACATCAGCGCTGAGATTAGGGAGCAGTTCCTGCGCCAGTTCATCGAGGAGGCCGGCATCTGTGCGACAAAGTACCACGACATCATCTATAACTACCTGAACGGCATCACGTCCAGCAAGGAGCTGGTGCTGAAAACCATGGAGGGCATCTACCTGCAGGACCTGCCCCGTGACCCGCACGAGGTGGAGAACTCGCTGGTTGACCAGGTGCGTGGCGACAGCCGCTTTGTGGTCAAGCCCATGCCCAACCTGTATTTCACGCGTGACCCGTTTGCCTGCATCGGCACGTGCGTGAGCATCAACCGGATGTTCTCGGTGACTCGTTGCCGCGAGACCATCTACGGCGACTACATCTTCAGGTACCACCCCGATTTCAAGGACGTGGAGCACTACTACGACCGCACCCTGCCCTACCGCATCGAGGGCGGTGACATCCTGAACCTGAACGAGCACACGCTGGCCATCGGCATCAGTCAGCGCACCGAGCCCGACGGCATCGAGCTGATTGCCAAGAACATTTTTGCCAACAAGAACAGCGCCATCGACACGGTGCTGGCCATCCATATTCCCGAAACGCGTGCATTCATGCATCTGGACACCGTGTTCACCCAGATTGACCACGACAAGTTCACCGTGCATCCGGGCATCCTGGGACCGCTGGAGGTATTCAAACTCACCCGTGGCGAAGGCGAAGCCATCAAGCTGGAGCGCAAGGAGGAGACGCTGGAGGAGATCCTGGCCGAGGCGCTGGGCCTGCAGCACGTCAAGCTCATCAAGTGCGGCGGCGGCGACCGCATCACTGCCGAGCGTGAACAGTGGAACGACGGTTCCAACACGCTGTGCATTGCTCCGGGCAAGGTCATCGTGTACGAGCGCAACAACGTAACCAACGCCCTGCTGCGCGACGAGGGCATTACCGTGCTGGAGATTCCCAGCAGTGAGCTCTCTCGTGGCCGTGGAGGGCCCCGCTGCATGAGCATGCCCCTGTGGAGGGACTGATGCTCGCTCTGCTCGCAGTTTAGAGTTTAGGGTTTAGTGTTTAGAGGTTTTTCTCAACTCAAAACTAGAAACTAAGGACTAGAAACTAACAACTATATTATTAATAATCTTTTAATACACTTACAATTATGCCTAGAAGTTTATCAGGAAGAAGTTTCTTGAAGTTACTCGATTTCACCACCGAGGAGATTCAGTATTTACTCGAGCTCTCTAAGGATTTCAAGCGC
>JAEEGI010003348.1_pt1 | contig 38209 bp, 30 predicted proteins | sample 8958751 | NCBI WGS metagenome assembly JAEEGI01 (sample SAMN16246545, study PRJNA631951) | gut metagenome | biome: gut microbiome; feature: rumen; material: KS-attached | host: Bos | place: Iran: Karaj | collected 2018-10 | reverse complement strand
CTGCACTGGCGTTCCGACAGTCGAAGCCCCGCAAGTGGCAATCCGCACAATTGAAAGAGGCATCACCCTCGAAGGCTGCACCGACGACCGCATCCGCGTCTTCGACACCGGCGGAAGGCTCATAGCCGAAACCACCTGCCACGGCACCTGCACCCTCCGCCTGCCCGCCGCAGGCATCTACATGGTGCAGATAGCCGACCGCCCAGCCCGGAAAGTCGTCGTAAAATAGACCTCATCCATCTCCCAAAGCCCCTGCCCGAGCCACCTCCGGCAGGGGCTTTGCCTTTACCTCCAATAATATATTTGTCCATACGAAAAAAAACAAGAAGGAATAACTGACGTCCGAAAAAGCCTCTCTACAGACTATCAGAAGCTGGTTTCGTGTTTTGTCAAAAAGGGCAGGAAAGGAGGAAAAAACAAACTTTATTCTTAAAAAAAAATAAAAACGCAACAAAACAGTTTTTTTTGTGTCTCTATAAATAAAATCGAAACTCCATGCAATAAAAAAAATCTGTTATGAATACAATAATGAAACGGGCTGCTCTGGCAGCAGCATTTATGGTCTGGGCTACCGCCTCATTTGCCCAGCAGGCAAACGACTGGACACACGATTTCGAGTCTGTCACCCCACAGGGTGACACCCTTTGGTACGTCATTACCGACACAACGCTGCACCACGTCAGCGTCCGTGATTCCTGGCATCATTGGAATGAGCACTGGGACGGCATCAGCAGATGCAGCGACACACTGGTCATCCCTTCAACCGTGGAGCACGACGGCATCACATACACCGTCTCAGCATTGTACCAAGCCGCATTCGCATATCACGGCGAAATAAAATCAATTGTCATACCTGCAACAGTCACCTCTATTGGAGACTCTGCTCTCGCTTTCAGCGGCATAGTAGAACTCATGGTACACGACGGTGTGGATACCATCGGCCCAAAGGCTTTCTGCTTTATCAAGAATGTCATATATCACGGCTCGGCCACTGGTGCCCCATGGGGTGCTTTGGCAATGTCCGCCTACGAGGAAAACGGCATCTTCTACCCCGACAGCACACGCACCCGCGTCGTCGGCTGTCGTCCGGGTGTGACACAAGCCCTGCTGCCCTCCTCGGTGCGCACCATCGAACCCACCGCCTTTAGCAGCATCGGCACACTCGAAACCGTCACCCTGCCCGAGGGTCTCGACTCCATAGGCTGGCGTGCCTTTTATCACTGCAGCTCGCTGGGCTCAGTAGTCATTCCCTCAACCGTAAGGGTGGTGGGCGATGAATCTTTCTGTGTTGCTTTTAATCCGGACGGTAGCGCCACAGTGACCATTGCCGATGCCGAATGCAGCATTGGCTCCTCTGCTTTTGGCGGTAGCGGTATGGGAGCTATCGACCTCGGCGACCGCATAACCTCAATTGGAGATGGTGCCTTCGAGTACTGTTACAACATCGACACTATCATCGTCCCCAACAGCTGCACCTATATTGGCAGCTGGGCTTTCGCCGACAACTCAAACCTGAAGAAAATCCACCTGCCCGAAGGCCTCGACACCATACATGCCGGACTCCTGGCCTGGTGTTTCGGACTGGAGGAAGTCATCATCCCCTCCTCCGTGGTATATATAGACAGCATGGCTTTTCGGGAGGATAGTAGTCTTACCGAGATTACCCTGTCAGACAACCTAACCTACATCGGGGACGGTGCCTTCGAGGAATGCATCAATCTTACCGAGCTCACTCTGCCAGCCAGCCTTACCTATATCGGGGGAGGTGCCTTTTACTGGTGCTGGCGCATCCAAACAATACGCAGCCTTGCCACCACGCCGCCACAGGCCTTCTGGAGCACTATCGATTATATTAATTTTGAGCTCTTGCTTATCGTCCCGTGCCACAGCGGCGATGCCTATGCTGCCGACCCATACTGGAGCTATTTCAGCAACATCGAAGAGGACTGTACCGGCATTCCGACAGCCGAAACCCCGCAATCCACAATCCGCACAATTGAGGGAGGCATCGCCATCGAGGGCTGCACCGGCGACCGCATCCGTATCTTCGACACCGGAGGAAGGCTCATAGCCGAAACCACCTGCAACGGTACCTGTACCCTCCGCCTGCCCGCCGCAGGCTTCTACATGGTGCAGATAGCCGACCACCCGGCCCGGAAGGTCGTCGTACAATAGACATCTTCCACCCCAAAAAGCCCCTGCCAGAGCCACCTCCGGCAGGGGCTTTGCCTTTATCCACAAAAATATATTTGTCCATACGAAAAAAAGTTAGTATCTTTGCAAATTCAAAACATTGGCAAATCATGGACAATAACGACATCACACTTTTGGCATCCAGCGGTGATTACCACCAGCTGATATGTTATCAAAAGACTGTGATTGTGTATGACTTGACCTATTGGTTTTGCGAGCGATATATGGAGCGAAGCAAAGACCGAACCGTCGATCAGATGGTGCAGGCAGCACGTAGCGGAAAGCAAAACATCGTGGAAGGTATCACTGACGGGGCTGCCAGCAAAGAGTCTGAACTGAAGCTACTTAAAATAGCAGCAGGAAGCCTCCATGAGTTGCACGAGGACTACGAGGATTGGCTCCGCATTCACCAACATCCCATCTGGGCGAAAGACAGTGTCGAAATGAAAGCACTCTGGGCTGTGGGAAAAGAGCATAGCGATTCGGAGTACTTCATGCAGTTGGCTCAGACACGTCCTCCAGAAACCACAGCCAATATCGCCCGTGGGATGACAGAACAAGCCATCTACTTTCTCGACCGACTAATCCAATCCAAGGTGAAACAGTTTGTCGAGAATGGCGGATTGAAGGAACAAATGTATCGCGTCAGGCAGCAATACCGGCAACAATCGGGATATTACAACAAGGGAAGTAATGGAAATAATGGAATGACTGGACTCAATTGATTCAATTAATTCCATTAAATCAATAGAACTCAATAAATAAAACAACAAATAATATGGTAGATTACAAGAAAATCGGACTCGTGAACACCCGTGAGATGTTCGCCAAAGCAGTCAACGGCGGCTATGCCATCCCCGCCTTCAATTTCAACAACATGGAACAGATGCAGGCCATCATTCAGGCCGCAGTCGAAACCAAGAGCCCCGTCATTCTGCAGGTTTCCAAGGGCGCACGCGACTATGCCAACCCCACCCTCCTGCGCTACATGGCCGAAGGGGCCGTGGAGTATGCTAAAGAGCTTGGCTGCCCCAACCCCCAGATTGTGCTTCACCTCGACCACGGCGACAGCTTCGAGACCTGCAAGAGCTGCATCGACATGGGCTTCTCCAGCGTCATGTACGACGGCAGTGCTCTGCCCTATGAGGAGAATATCAAAATCTCACGCCAGGTAGTAGAATATGCCCACAAGTACGACGTCACCGTCGAGTGCGAACTCGGCGTGCTGGCCGGCGTAGAGGACGAAGTAGCCTCCGAAGTGAGCCACTACACCAAACCCGAAGAGGTCATCGACTTCGCCACCCGCACCGGTTGCGACTCCCTGGCCATCAGCATCGGCACCAGCCACGGCGCCTACAAGTTCAAACCCGAGCAGTGCACCGTCGACCCCCAGACCGGCCGCCTCGTACCTCCTCCCCTGGCTTTCGACGTGCTCGAAGCTGTCGAGAAGAAGCTCCCCGGCTTCCCCATCGTGCTCCACGGCTCCAGCTCCGTGCCCCAGGAAGAGGTTGACATCATCAACGCCAACGGTGGCGCCCTCAAGGCAGCCGTAGGTATCCCCGAAGAGCAGCTGCGCAAGGCCGCCAAGAGCGCCGTCTGCAAGATTAACATCGACAGCGACAGCCGTCTGGCCATGACCGCCGCCATCCGCAAACACATGGCAGAGCATCCCGACCACTTCGACCCGCGCCAGTATCTCAAACCTGCCCGCGAGAGCATGAAGAAGATGTACATCCACAAGATTGTCAACGTCCTCGGCAGCAACGACAAACTCTAAACGGTGAACCACCGCCTATAACTATGAGGGTGCCACACTATTCTGTAGCACCCTCTTTCTTTTTCTCGTAACAATAGCACTATTGTTTGATGAAGATGGCATTTTTCAAAACGAGGGTCGTTGAGTCGGACATGAATACATCTTCAAAGATAATAGGTCGACCACCGTACTCTGAATCCCACCATAAAGTGGGTAATCCACTCACAGAATTGTATGAAAGAATAATACGTTCAGGCCAAGTGGCAGTTGTTACAATCTTGCAGGTTCTACCATCAAAAGTCCATGTCCCAGAACTGCCGTAATTTTTCCCTTTAGCATGTTTAGAAATAGAAAATTGGTGATCCACACCAAAAGTGATTGTTGCACTACCTTCGTAATGGTTGTATTCGGGCCATGAGACATTGTCGCATTTCCATTTTCCAATAAAGCACTCTTCGGTTAACCCAGTTTCACCATTGTGTGGTTCTATAAAATTCCGTAAACTATTCCAATCTTCATCCGTGCAGGATGATAACATTCCAATGCACATAAGACATAGCGTTCTCGCTAAAATCGTTTTTTTCTTCATTTTATTTATTGCAGTTGTACCGTTGCAATCCCGGCTCTACAGTCTACCCGTGTCACAGTAGATAAAAAAAATAACAAAGCGTGGCACCGTATACCATTTCTTCTGTTAGAGGTCGTAGGATTACCTTGGAATAAAGAGATCGGAAACAGCCCACGCTAAACGCGCGAGACCATTACACCTTCCTGCATTCCGATAGAAATTTCCTACGTTTCTAACAGCAGTTAAGCATAACGCCTTGTGGTTTTCGCCTAAAAACCAATTGCAAAAATACATTTTTTTTCGAACATAGACATTTTTTTTCTTCCTGTCATAAGAAAGTTGTACCTCTACAGCAGATGTAATATTCAGTTTTAGTAATTAGCTTTCAATTATTTATTTAAAATCAAAAGGCAATATCCAATCAATATAGACAATGGAGCAATTCTTTTCTTCTTGTTGTGAACACGAGTGGCGTGAGATTCAAATTGAGCCTGTAACGAAGCATTATACCTACAAATTGTTGGAAGTCTGTCGCAATATTGCGACGGAACGGTTTTTTTTCAATAATCTGTAAGATTTCACCACCCTTTGCGACTACTATACAGGACTAACAAAAACAACATCCATGCAAAGTACAAAACTGACAATCGTAATGCTCGCCGCCGTGCTGCTGTTCGGCGGATGCGGACTGGTGAAGGTCTGCATTGAGAAACCCAGCGACATCGCCAACGCACACAAGTACACCGACCAAAGGCCGCTGACCGCCGACGGCTTAAAACATCTGATGTTGGACGACACCACACACTACAAGGTGGTGATCTTTTACAGCCACTGCTGCGGCCCCTGCCAGGAGCAGATGAAACTTGTCTTCAACCAACTCTACGACACCGACACAGCACACGTGCGCTGGTATTTCGTATTGGAGAACTGCGCGTCGCTCAAATACAACAACACCAAATACCTCAAGCGGTACGGCATCGAAACGCCCTACATGTACTACCTCCGCGACGACGACCCGCGTTTCTGCACCGGTACCGACGACAGATTTCTCAATATCGCCCAGTATGTATTTGACAGCCAGTTTGAGCTGGAAGATGTCATCGACGGCATTCCCTGCATGTTCGTAGTCAACCCGCAAGGCAAGCTGAAACTGGAGTACCGCCAGTATTCCAACAAGGTGGTAGTTGCCAACTACGAAAGTCTGTACGAACTACTCTACAAGGATGTTTACCCCGAACTGGTGCCACAGGAAAAGCCCCTCCGAGTGCAAGACCTTGATTTCGACCACCGCGACACCGCCGACTGGTCTTCTTTCGGCAACTACGACCGCAAGCCCCGCGTCTGCACCCCCGAAGGCTGCTTTTGAACAAGAACAACAGCCACCAATTATACCGATACTGTCAAAAAGAAGATATTATATGGTTCAGAGAGAAGGAGTGTAGATAACGCCATCGGCTGCGCTTACTTTGATAATAACAGTTGGCTATCTCATCTTGGTATCGACCACCAGACACACCGACTGACCATAACCGCAATAGTCATATCAAAAAGGAACAATGCGATGTACCAAGTCATATTATCCCATGCATTGTCCCTTCTCGTATAGTAAAGGCAGACCTCTGCCTGAATTCTTCTGCAAAGACAACACTTTTTTCGCAATTGGATAGTTTTTTCTTTCCATGTCGCGAAAAAATAGTACTTTTGCAAACTGGAATTTGGTGATTTGTGCATAGGACAATACAACCTCAATCACCAGTCACCAAGTTAACAATACTACTATGATTAAGATACACGGTGCCAGAGTCAACAATCTGAAGAACATCTCTGTGGATATACCCCAGGGCAAACTTGTGGTCATCACCGGCCTCAGCGGTTCGGGCAAGTCGAGCCTGGCGTTCGACACACTTTACGCCGAAGGGCAACGGCGGTATGTTGAAAGTCTCTCGTCCTATGCACGGCAATTTCTCGGCCGCATGGCGAAACCTGAAGTAGACTTAATCGAAAACATTTCGCCCGCAGTAGCCATTGAACAGAAAGTCAACACCAACAATCCCCGTTCGACGGTAGGCACTTCCACCGAATTGTATGAGTATTTGAAATTGATGTACGCACGCATCGGACGCACCTACTCCCCCATATCGGGAGTAGAGGTAAAACGCCACTCTGTCAGCGATGTGGTGGACTATATATATGGTTTCGACGACGGCACCCGAATCACTCTTTATGCTCCCCTTCTCCTTGATGCCGACCACGCACTACGTCCTCAGCTTGAAATGTTGCATCAAGAGGGATTCATGCGCATAGCTGTGAAGGGTACCATTGTGCGTATTGAAGATTTTCTGGCCTCGCAGGCTGATGACGAGACCGATGTAACGCTGTTAGTGGACCGTATCACGGTACGCCATGGTGACGACGACCAATTGGCACGTATCTCCGAATCGGTACAGACTGCCTTTTTCGAAGGACGCGGAAACTGTTTGGTTCAATCACAAAAACCGGACAGCAACTCTGCACACATACAGTCTTTCAGCAACCGTTTCGAGGCTGATGGCATTACCTTCGAAAAACCCAATCCAAACTTTTTCAGCTTCAATAATCCTTATGGTGCCTGCCCTACCTGTGGCGGCTACGGCAGTGTGATAGGCATTAGTGAAGACCTTGTGGTGCCTAACAAAAGTCTCTCGGTATACGAAGACGCTGTCGTGTGCTGGCGAGGCGAAAAAATGAGCGAATGGAAGAGCCAGCTTATTCATCTCTCGGGGAAACTGGATTTCCCCATCCACACTCCTTACTGCGAACTCACCCCTGCCCAGCGCGACATCCTTTGGCACGGCAAGGGAGGTTGGGATGGTATTGACGGTTTCTTCAAATGGATTGAGAGCCAAGGTTACAAAATCCAGTACCGCGTCATGCTGTCGCGCTATCGCGGTAAAACCATCTGTCCTGACTGCCGTGGTTCCCGTCTGCGCAAAGATGCATCCTATGTAAAAGTCTGCGGCCGCTCCATTACAGAGCTACTTGACATGCCTATTTCCGACTTTGCTCTTTGGCTGCAATCCATCACCTCTACCGATTCTCCCGAGACTTCTGGCAACAACCATCAAGGTCTCACTGACCACGAACGACAGGTTGTACACCGTCTGCTCACCGAACTCAACACACGGGTAAACTATCTCCTTGACGTGGGACTTGGATACCTCACCCTGGGACGCCTCTCCAACTCTCTCAGCGGCGGTGAGTCTCAGCGCATCAATCTCGCCACATCGTTAGGCAGTTCTTTGGTGGGCAGTATGTACATTCTCGACGAGCCCTCCATCGGTCTCCATTCGCGCGATACAGACCGTCTCATCCGTGTATTGAAACAACTTCGCGACCTTGGCAATACTGTCATTGTTGTCGAACACGACGAAGACATCATGCGCGCTGCCGACTATATCATCGACATCGGACCAGGAGCTGGGCGTTTAGGAGGCCAAGTGATTTTTGCCGGCACACCCCAGCAACTGGTCGACAATCCCCCCGCAGAATCTCTTACCGCCCAATACCTCCTTGGCAAAAAAACTATACCTTTGCCCGCATCACGCCGTCCTTGGCGCGACCGCATATCCATCCATGGAGCCTACTGCAACAACCTGCACCTCGTCGACGTCGACATACCACTAAAAGTCCTCACCGTCGTCACCGGTGTCAGCGGTTCGGGAAAAACCTCCCTCATCAAACAGGTACTCTACGATGTACTGCAAAAACGTTTCGATGGTGCCTCCGAGTATATTGGCAAATGCGCAGGTATCTCGGGCGATCTGAACCGTATCAACAGTGTCGAACTGGTAGACCAAAATCCCATTGGACGCTCCACTCGCAGCAATCCTGCCACATACATGAAAGCCTACGACGAAATCCGCCAACTCTACGCCCAACAGCCTTTGGCAAAAGCTCGGGGCTACAAACCCGGATACTTCTCTTTCAACACCGAGGGCGGCCGTTGCGAAGTGTGCGAAGGCGAAGGATACGTCACCGTGGGCATGCAATTCATGGCCGACCTCCACTTGGTATGTGAAGAATGCCACGGTACCCGCTTCAAAGAAGAAACACTCGAAGTACTCTATAATGGTGTCAATATCTCACAAGTACTCGACATGACCGTCGACCAAGCCATAGACTTCTTTGCCGACCGCCCCACTATCCTTGCTCGCCTCAAACCTCTACAGGATGTCGGACTGGGATACCTCAAACTCGGACAATCGTCCAGCTCTCTCAGTGGCGGTGAAGCCCAGCGCGTCAAACTCGCATCATATCTGATCCGTGGAGAAGCCACATCTCCAAAACTCTTCATCTTCGACGAACCCTCTACTGGCCTCCATTTCCACGACATCCAAAAACTTATCTCTGCCTTCAACAGTCTCATCGAACGTGGACACAGCATCGTGGTCATTGAGCATCATCCTGACATCATCAAAGTGGCCGACTGGGTTATTGATATGGGACCCGAAGGCGGCCGCGATGGAGGGAATGTCGTTTTCACCGGTACCCCTGAAGACCTTGTCAACTGTTCTGACTCCTACACTGCCCGTTATCTGAAAGAAAAGCTAAATATAAACCATTAAATATGTTAATTCGTTAATATGTTATTCGTGTTGTTGATATGCTATACGTGTTGCGAATCGTTAAACATATCAACATTAGACACATTCAAAAACTTTAAACCTTTAGAAACATGCAAAACTTAATCCGCAAAATTCGCAGCACCGCCAACTGGGGTCTTTATGGTTCCATTGTCGCTGTACTCATCGTAGTCATATTCCATTTCAGCCCATGGCATATCAGCTACCAGTCACCCCAGGTGTCCCGCTGGATGCTTATCTCGGGAACCGTGCTTGCTGTCCTCGCCGTGGTCATGGCACTTATGACCATCCGCAAAACCACGCCTCGGCTACGCCAACTCACCAACCTCGAACAGAAACTGCAGGGCTACACCGCCTACATCGCCTCCCTCTACAAAGGCTCTCTCGCCATCGTAGTCATCGAGTGCGTACTCATTCTCCTCATGTCCGACACTTCCCTGCTCATGATTACCATTCTGCTCATCCTGCTTCTCTTTCTGGCCTACCCAAACATGTATAAAATAAAAAACGACTTAGGCCTCACTGACGATGAGATGACCTCTCTTTTCGGCAGCAACTATGTTCGTGACCCACAGCCCGGCAATACCGACATCCAACCTCGCGACAACAACACCACCGACCAATGAACAACACCATTGCGGCCGTTTCTACCCCTCACGGAGTCGGTGGCATTGCCGTCGTCCGTCTCTCGGGGCCTGAAGCATGCAACATCGCCTCACGCCACGTCCGTCTCCCAAAACAGGCAGGCAGCACCTGTTTCACTCCTTTCCGCATCAACGACACCTTACTGGACGAAGTGGTCGTCACCCTTTTCCGCGCCCCCCACTCCTACACTGGACAAGACACTGTCGAATTCTCCTGCCATGGCTCCATTTACATCCAACAGATACTCCTGCAGGCGCTCCTTGACAGTGGAGCACGTATGGCTGACCCCGGTGAATTCACCCGCCAAGCATTCCTCAACGGAAAATTAAACCTCTCCCAAGCCGAGGCCGTAGCCGACCTTATCGACTCCACCAATGCCGCAGCCCACAGCCTTGCCGTCAGCCAACTGAGAGGAGGCTATGCCCAAGAGCTGGAGCATCTACGCCAGCAACTCGTCGAACTTACCGCACTCCTCGAACTCGAGCTCGACTTCAGTGAAGAAGATCTTGAGTTTGCCGACCGTAGCCACCTCCTGTCATTGGTCTCGCAAACAAATACCCGCGTCCAATCCTTACGGCAGTCCTTCCATATGGGAAACGCTCTTAAGCGTGGAATCCCAGTAGCCATCATCGGCCGTCCCAATGCCGGCAAATCCTCTCTCCTCAACGCCTTGTTGCACGACAACCGCGCCATCGTCAGCGATATTCCCGGCACCACACGCGACACCATCGAAGAGACCTTTGTCATCAACGGGACCCCCTTCCGCATTATCGACACCGCTGGACTGCGCCACAGCGACGACCCCATCGAAACACTCGGCATCCAACGCACCATCAACACCGTAGAACAAGCCGACATCATCCTATACGTCCACGACGCCACACAACCCTTTACCCAAGCCCTCACCGACCTTCAAGAACTTCAAGGCTCCCTCTCGCTCGAAGACAAACACCTGTTCATCGTCAACAACAAGATAGACAAATGTGTGGATTCGTTAATGCGTGAATGCGATAATGGGTTAATGGGTAAATCAATTCACGAATTAACACATTCTCACATTAACACATTCAACATCTCCGCCAAAGAGGGCAACGGTCTCGGCACCCTCACAACAGCACTGGCCGAAGTAGTCCAAACCGACTTCGCACAAGCTCCAGACGTAATGCTCACCAACGTGCGGCACTACAATGCCCTTGGACATGTCAACCAAGCCCTGCTGCAGGTGTCCCAAGGACTCTCCGACAATCTTCCTGCCGACCTCGTAGTCATTGACCTCCGCGATGCCCTCCACCACCTCGGCACCATCACCGGCCAAGTCACCACCGACGAAGTCCTCGGCACCATCTTCTCCCGCTTCTGCGTCGGAAAATAGAAAAAAGCAAACACAGCATACTTTATTCACAAAAAAGGCGTATCTTTGCATTTGTGTTTGGTATTTTCGAATGACGGAAACACACAACATATCAGACCTTTGAAACAATTACACATCACTGGGGTCGGCCCTGCAACGGGGCTACCAAGAGGGAATCACGTGAAAACCGTGAGCTGTCGCGCAACTGTAATTCCGCCGCTGACGGACAGAAAACATGTCATTGGGGGCACTCCCCCGAGAAGACTTCTGTCCCGAGACGATAAGCCAGGAGACCTGCCCTGATGATACGGCAATGCCTTCGCGTCAAAAGGCTCTTGTCGCGCCCGGTGTACGGGCTGACAACATACCCCTTTCTTTCCTCTAACTGAAGAACGCGAGCATCGCCTTATTATGAATAACAAAACAAAACACAATAATACAATGAACTGGAAAGAAGACTACAAAAGGAAAGTATCCAAGCCCGAAGATGCCATCTACGACATCCGCGATGGCCAATGCGTGGTGATGGGCCATGCAGCGGCAGCACCGCGACTGATTCAGCAAACACTGGCCGACCATTGCGAGGACTACAACGACGTGCTCATCTTTCACATGACCACCCTTGGCGACAATCCATGCTACAAGCCATGCTGCTACGGTCATTTCCGTCATGTGAGCAACTTCCTCTCCGCCAATTCACGCGAAGTTGTTGAGCGGCGGGAGGGAGACTTTTTCCCCGCCTACTTCAAGGATGTGCCCTCTATGATAGGGAGCGACATCCCCTGCGATGTGGCCGTGTTCCAGGCCACTCCCCCCAACGAGGAAGGCTACTGCTCCCTCGGTGTGAGCTGTGACTATGCCAAAGCCGCCATCCGCGCCGCCAAGACTGTCATTGTCGAGACCAACGAGATGATGCCTTTCACCTACGGCGACGACATGATACACGTCTCCCAAATCGACCACATCATCCCCTGCTCCTACCCCCTCCAGGAACTGATTCTCCCCGCCCCAGGCGAAGTGGAACTCGCCATAGGCCGCCACTGTGCCTCACTCGTGGCCGACGGCTCCACCCTACAACTCGGCATCGGCGCCATCCCCGACGCTGTTCTCCAAGCCCTCTCCGACAAAAACGACCTCGGCATCCACAGCGAAATGTTCTCCAACGGCGTGATGGAACTGATGCGCAGCGGAGTCATCAACGGCCGCCGCAAAACCCTCCACCGTGGCAAGGCCGTAGTAACATTCATCATGGGTTCCAAAGAGCTATACGACTTCGTCGACCACAACCCCGACGTCGAATTCCACCCCGTCGACTACGTCAACAGCCCACTCATCATCGCCAAAAACGAACGCATGATATCCATCAACTCATGTCTTGAAGTCGACCTTCAAGGCCAAGTGTCGAGCGAAACCATCGGCATGCGGCAGTACAGCGGCATCGGTGGACAGGTGGACTTCATCCGCGGGGCATCTCTCGCCCGCGAGGGCAAAGCCATCATTGCCATGCCCAGCACAGCAGCCGGAGGCACCATCTCGCGCATCAAGCCCTTCCTCACCGAAGGCGCCGCCGTCAGCACCTCGCGCAACGACGTCGACTACATCGTCACCGAATACGGCATCGCCCGCCTCAAAGGCCGCACCCTCCAGCACCGCGCCGAGGACCTCATCCGCATCGCACACCCCGACTTCCGTCCACAACTGATTGAAGAATACGAACGCCGATTCCACTGCAGCTACCCCGAATAAACTTACGTATCCAACTTTTTTTTGTATCTTTGTCTTTTAAACAAAAAAACACACTTATGCTGCAACTGCAATATATAAAGGAACATACAGAGGAAATCATCGAACGCCTCAAGATTAAGAATGTCGAAAACGTCGAAGAGCGCATAGCCGAAATCATCCGTCTCGATGCCGACCGTCGCGCCCTGCAACAAAAAGCCGACGCTGTCAAAGCCGAACAAAACGCCATCGCCAAAGAGATAGGCATGCTCTTCAAACAAGGCAAGCGCGACGAAGCCGAAGCCAAGAAAGCCCGCACCGCCGACCTCAAGGCGCAGGAAAAAGAACTTGACGACCAGCAAGCCGCCGTCGACGCTGACCTCAACGCAAAACTCATCTCCCTGCCCAACGCACCGCACATCACGGTTCCCAAAGGCAAGAGCGAGGCCGACAACGTCGTCGTCGCAGAGTTCGGCACTAAACCCAACCTGCCCGAAGGGGCACTGCCCCACTGGGAACTCTGCGCCAAGTACAACATCGTCGACTTCGAACTCGGCAACAAGATTACCGGCGCAGGATTCCCCGTCTACAAGGGCAAAGGAGCCCGTCTGCAACGCGCCCTCATCGACTTCTTCCTCGACCAAGCTACCGCCGCTGGATACGTGGAGATAATGCCTCCGCTCATGGTCAACGAAGCCTCCGGCCTTGGCACAGGCCAGCTTCCCGACAAGGAAGGACAAATGTACGCCATCCCCTTAGACGGCTTCTACATGATTCCCACCGCCGAAGTGCCCATCACCAACCTCTACCGCAACGTCATCGTCAACCCCGACCAGTTCCCCATCCGCCACGCAGGCTACTCCGAGTGCTTCCGCCGCGAAGCCGGTAGCTACGGCAAGGATGTCCGCGGACTGAACCGCCTGCACGAGTTCAGCAAAGTGGAAATCGTCGTCATCGAGCACCCCGACCGCAGCTACGACACCCTCGAGGACATGAAACACCACGTAGGTGGACTGCTCGACAAATTGGGCCTCCCCTACCACATCCTCAAACTCTGTGGGGGCGACATCAGCTTCACCTCCGCCATGACCTTCGACTTCGAAGTGTGGAGTGCCGCACAAAAGAAATGGCTCGAAGTCTCATCGGTCTCCAACTTCGAGACCTTCCAAGCCAACCGCATGAAACTGCGCTTCAAGGACACCGACGGCAAGACCAAACTGGCGCACACCCTCAACGGCAGCGCCCTCGCCCTGCCCCGCATCGTGGCCGCCCTCCTTGAAAACAACCAGACCCCCGACGGCATCGTCATGCCCGAATGTCTGCGTCCTTACCTCGGCTTCGACAAAATCGACTAACACCGTCAACAACGGTTCACCATACCCCACATCGGCATCCCGCCGATGTGGGGTTTCTATTTCCTACCGCCATTATACTCATCTACCCAAACGGGGCATTCGAGCGGACAGCAACCGATAAAACCCAGTATGACCGATTTAGGTTTATCGAAGCCCACTTTAGTTACTCCGGCTCTTCGCAGTCAGGACACATCAAAAACGGTGCCGCCATTTCCGTCATCCCTTCTCAACGCACACCGCTTCCCGCAAATCCTCCCCAACCCACGCCTGAGTCCCTTTCTCACTGCCCCCGGCTCGCTCTTTCATCCACCCTTCGACATCCGTTCTACCTCAGTTCTCCTTCTGTAATGGGAGAACGATGGGAGAACGATGGGAGAACTGAGGGCTACGGAGCGAAAAAAGAACAGCCGAATCAATATTGGTCATCGAGACGGGAATCAGAATAAAACGGTTATTATCAGCCTTTCCATTTCACATGTCTCCACTTTGCTCTTGAACGACATCTGCCGGAGGCTCACTCAGCCTAATGTCCGATTTGGGATTATTGGAGAGCTCATTAGAAAAGTTTTTTTATTCATATTGATAAAATTGGGGATTTTTGCGTAAATTTGCACTATGAATATAAAGAATATGAAGTGGTATAATACATTGCAGTTCATTATGCTATGTATCACATTCCCAATTGTGGCAATTGATTGGCAGCTTGGGTTATGGTTGACGGTGGCTTTTGGAGTTGCCACAGTGGTCAAGATTGTTGCCGAAAAACAGATTGGAAATCCGTCGCTTGACACACCGATGCGTGTGACGCTTTGCACGGTCGCTGTTTTTTGGCTGTGCTATGTAGTCAGTGTGCTATACAGCCAAAATGTGGACAGAGCTCTGACAGTGGTGTCGCGCAAGGCCGTGATGCTCATAGTTCCTTTGTGTATCCTGTTGTCGGATACTTCCTACCTCAGGCGTGACCATCTGCGGGTGATGCTCTATGGGTTGCTTGTAGCCATTGGGGGATTGTTTTTCTACAACCTGTTCACCAACACGTTCGAGGAGAGAAACCATACTTATGTGGCCCTGTATATCCTGCCAACGGTGGGGTTTATCTACAGCGAATTAACGCAGCACCGCGAAGTCATGCCTTTATGGCAGAAACTGATGCTATATGCCGCTGCAGTGATGACAATTGTATTCATTATCTACATTGACTCGCGCGCGGGCATCTTGTGCCTCTACGGTGTCGAGGTGCTGTGTGCCCTGCATTTGGCACAAAAGAGCGGATGGCGGAAAGGAGTACTGCTCGCGCTCCTTTCGGTAGGACTCACCTTCACTGCCGAGAAAACACTGCCCAACCACAACAGCCGTCTGCCGATAGCCTCTTTGGCGAGTACACAGGCAGTAGAAACCGACGACGGAGCTGTTGCCGACACTATGACGACAACGGCACCAGCCTACGGGAAGTACAACGATGCCCGCATGGCCATCAACGTCACCGCCGTCAAGACAGTTGCCGGCAGTCCAGTGTTCGGCTACGGAGTGGGCGACTATGACACAGTGCTCACAGAGAGATTCGGCATCGAGGGGTACCCAAGCCTGATGGAACAACAGCTTAACGCTCACAATCAATACACCGAGACGACCCTTGCCATCGGAATCGTAGGATTGGCGGCAATGCTGTGGTGGCTGGTGATGCCACTGTGTGTGGCCTGGCGGCGCAAGGCAGGATTCTGGCCAGTCTTGGTGCTGACATTCATCGTTATGTTTTGTTTACTCTTCGAGTCGATGTTGGAACGCCAAATGGGCATGCAATTTATCTCGCTGCTATACGCCTTGATGGTCTTGATAATGGTGGTGGACCAAGGCAAGACATACTCCGGACACCATCCAGATGAAACGAAATACTGAACACCGCCATGTCATTACGCAGCCAATCGGTAACCGGGGTAAAATGGAACGCAGTAGGGACACTTACCACAACTGCGTTGCAGATGCTCAAGCTGTTTATCTTGGCGCGCATACTCACAAAGCAAGACTTTGGCCTGCTGGCCATAGCCACCATGTTTCTCGGCTTCACTGAGATATTTGCCAATATGGGTCTCGCCACAGGCATTATCCACAAGCAAGACATCACCCGCGACCAATACTCGTCGGTATTCTGGCTAAACCTGATGCTCAGTGTGGTGCTGTGGCTGCTGCTCTGTGCCTTTACGCCACTGATAGCGAACTACTATCATCAACCCGCCTTGAAACAGCTTATCCCGTTGCTGTCATTCACACTTGTGATTGACTCTTTTGGCAAAATGTTCTACACACTGAAGACCAAAGAGCTGGACTTTAAATTCATCTCCATAGTTCAGATCGTTGGTGTCACCCTCGGGGTAGTGCTGACGGTGGTGCTGGCCATGCAAGGCTTTGGTGTGTTCAGCCTGGCATGGGGTGCCTTGCTTCAGGCTGCCATCACCCAAAGCATCTATGCCATGGCGGGACTCAAGGCCTACCGCATCAGGATGCATTTCCGATTAAGTGAAATACGCGAGTTGGTCTCGATAGGGCTATATCAGCTCGGCATGCAGGTGATTGACTATGCCGCAAATAAACTTGATATCTTCCTCATAGGGCGTTTCTTCAGTGCCGAGGTACTGGGCGTGTATAACTTAGCCAAAGAGTTGCTGTATAAGGCTGTGCAACTCATCAACCCCATAGTTACCAATGTTGCAGCTCCGGCATTTGCACGTTTCCAGAACGATATGCCGAAGATGCGCCGTTCCTATGCAGAGGTGCTGCACCTGCTCTCATTCATCAACTTCCCGATATTCATGGCGTTCTTCCTCTTTGCAGAGCCGCTCACAGTGCTGCTCTACGGAAGCGGCATGGTGGAGATGGTGTGGTTTGTGAGAGTGCTCTCGGTGTGGGGTATGCTGCAGTCGATAGGTAACCCGGCGGGAATACTCATGGTGTCGTTAGGTCGCACCGACTTAGGCTTCAAGTGGACGCTGGTACGCATAGTGTTTGTGTTGGCAGGCACACTGGTGGCCAGCCGGATAAGCATACAGGCTATGGCCTGGACACAGGTGCTGCTGGCCTTCATCTTCCTCTTTGCCTACTGGCGCATGATGGTGTACAAATGCATACAGATGCCACTGAAAAGCTACCTTGGCGCTGTGTCATGGCCACTGCTGGGCATTGTTGCGGCAGCGCTGCCCGCATTGCCGTTGTTGTTTTTCGCCGCAGGGCAGGAGGAACCGTTGCGCACCATTATGCTGTATTCCGACATGGCTGTTTTCGGCCTTGCCTATCTGGCTTTCTACTGGTTCACACGGCGCGAGATGCTGCTGCAACTGCCCATTTTTAGAACAAAAAAAGACTCATGAGACTGATATTCCATATACCGCTGAAAATAGACCGCAACGACCCGTCGGCCAGCCAGATTCGTCCACAGAAGTTGATGATAGCCTTTGCCGAACTTGGCTGGGAGATGGATGTGGTGGAGGGCAGCGGACAAGACCGCAAGCACCAGATTGCCAAGATAAAGAGAAAGATAAGGCAAGGGGTGCACTACGACTTCTGCTACAGCGAATCATCAACCATGCCCACGCTGCTCACCGAGCCACATCATCTGCCTATCCACCCTTGTTTAGATTTCGGATTCCTGGCCTACTGCAAGCGACACGGCATTCCCGTAGGGCTGTTCTACCGCGATATACACTGGCAGTACGCCAATAAGGGAGAGGGATTCAAGCAAAGAGTGGCGCGACATTTCTATTTCTATGACCTGTGGCAATACGGGAGACTACTTGATGTCTTGTTTCTACCCACGCTGCCCATGCTTAAGCATGTGCCGCACAAGTTCAGCTGTAGCGTGGTGGAACTGCCGTCGGGATTGAACCAGTCCAACAAACGAATTGAGGAAAACAGCAATCATAAAGCGATGGAATTGCTATATGTGGGTGGCGTTGGTGGAAACTACAACCTGAAACCATTGATGAGTGCAGTGTCGATGATAGAGGGTGTGAGGCTTACTTTCTGCTGCCGCACATACGACTGGGAGACTGTAAGAGAAGACTATGCTCCATTTCTTAACCCCAATGTGTCGGTGGTGCACCTTGATGGGGAAGAGCTTGATGCAGCATACGACAAAGCCGACCTGTTTGTCATGCCTATGAGCACGGAATATGTGCGCTTTGCTGCACCATACAAACTGTTTGAAGCCATCGGTCACGGATTGCCCATAGTGGCCGCCAAAGACACATGGAGTGGCGATTTTGTGGAACGAAACGGCATTGGCTGTGCCTGCACAAACGATGCCGGGTCGCTCAAGCAGACGATAGAATCGCTGCGCGACAACCCACAGAGGTTGTCACAGATGCGTGAGGCACTGCCCGCTGTGGCGGAACAGAATACATGGACAGCACGCTGCCAACAGATTGCATCCGCCCTGTTGAAGAAAAAGATATAAAGCAAAGATGGCATTCACACTATATAAGCACGCGTGGCTATGGATAGGTCCCGAGTACGAGGAGCCGCAGTTAAGCCGTGCCGAATGCAAGGCATTGCTGAAGAAAGGCGGCTGGCTGGTGCGCAACACCTATGACTTTGACTGTGGCGAGGAAACCGGCTTCTGGTATGTGGTGAAAGACTCATTCGGGGGCATGGAGGAACTTAGCAGCAAGATGCGCAACCAGATGAGGCGCAGCATGGCCAACTATACGTTTCGGCGTATGACGCGCGATGAGCTGCTGGCCATGGGTTATGAAGTGCACCGAACTGCCACCGAGGGTTATAAGGTGAAGGCCGATGTACCCACGGAAGAGGATTTCCGCAACGAAATAATAAATGGACCCGAAAACGAATACTGGGGCTCCTTTGACAAAGGCGACGGGCATCTGGCCGCTTTTGCCAAGAATATCGTGTATGAACAAATGTGCGACTACTCTGTAATGAAAGCCCGACCCGACGAATTATCGCACTACCCGTACTACGGATTGATATACACTATGAATGAATACTATTTGAAGGAGTGCGGGTTGAAGTATGTCAACGATGGCGGGCGAAGCATCACCGAACATTCGAACATACAACCCTTTCTCATGCAGAAGTTCAATTTCCGTAAAGCCTATTGCCGGATAAACATCGTGTATAAACCCTGGCTGGCAATGATGGTAAAAGTGTTGTTCCCATTCAGGAAATGGGTTCCTGTGACATCGGTGCGCAGTCTGCTCAATCAGGAAGAGATGACGCGCTTGTAGATATCCATCATAGTGTCCACGTTGCGCTCCCAGTCGTAGAGGTCGGCCACACGCTGGCGTGCAGCGGCACCCATTTGGGCGCGTAGCTGCGGATTGTCGATAAATCGTTCAATGGCTTCGGCAGCCGCCTCGGGGTTGTCTTTGGGCACAACGAAGCCCGTAACATTGTTATCGACCACCTCGCAGAAACCTTCAGCATCGGAAGTGACCACAGGACAAGCACAAGACATTGCCTCGACGGCAACGACGCCGAAACTTTCTTCACGGCTCAGCGACACAGACACATCAAACTTGGCATAGAGCTTTGGGAGCTCCTGGTTAGGAATGTAGCCAAGGAAATCGACAAGTTGGCGAATGCCGAGTTCATCACAGAGGTTTATGAGTTGGTCACGGTCAGGGCCGGTGCCGGCAATAAGCAGGCGCATGTCGGTCTGCGGGTGATGCTGATGAACGAGGGCAAAAGCGCGGATGAGGGTGTCGATGCCGTAGCAGTATTTAAGGGTCTTGACGTTGCCGACAACAAAAATTGCCGGTTTATCGGTAGCGGAGACTGGACAAAACCGCTGCATGTCGACACCGAAGGGAGTAACAGATATAGGTTTGGGCGTGTAAAGATTGGTCTCGCGAGCCATACAATGGCTGGTAGAAAGAATGTGGTCGGCCTTCTTGAGTGTGAAAGTGAGCAGATGGCGGTAGAGGCTGCCCTGACGCGGATAGCTATAGACATCGCTGCCCCACACCGACAGCACATATGGGTGGAAGCCGGAGAGGGCGCCAATGAGGCCGAAACTGCATGCATAGTGGGCATGCAGGAAGTCGGGGCGGAAGGCCTTTATTTGTTTGCGAAGCAGGCGGACTGCCTTGAGATACACTATCTTGTCGAGTATCCGTTGAGAAATGGCAGCGCTGTCGCGCAACACAAAGTCACAACTGTACACCTTCACATTGGGCATACTGTCGTAGGGTGACAAGTCGCAGCAAAGCAAATTGAAAAGCAATATCTCGCATCCCCGCTGGCTGAGAGAGCGTACCCATCGAAGGGTATGGATGCTATCGGCGTCGGATAAGAGCAGTACTTTCATATAACTTTAAGCATGTAGTTAATAATATCTATTGGATGCAGAGGGCGACGGGGCGATACCGCTACGACCGTGAGGGCTTGCATACGTAATCGATGAATTTTTGCGACAGCGTGTGGTATTCGAGGTTTTCGAGGGCATATTTTCGGCCTTTGGCGCCCATGTCGGCACGTTCATCGGGTGACATGTCGGCTATCGCTTGTAGGGCATCGCGCACTTGACCGACATTCTCGGCCTCCACCTGTATGCCACAGCCGACACGCTCCGTCTCACTGCCCGGCTCGTCAACAGACTTGACAATGGGTTTTCCTGCCAGCATATAATCAATCATCTTGTTGGCGGAAGTACCGTATTTGTGAAGGAAACTATGGACGCCGCCTTCGTAGCAGATATCAAACCGTTGCACCACATTGGGAATGCACGTCTTCTCCACCGGTGGAAGGAAAAAGAAATCCTTGAGACCATAGCTTTCTGCCAACTGTATCAGCTCTTCTTTCTGTGGCCCACTGCCGACCAAAACATAAGCCAAATCATTGCGCTCCTTGAGTGTGTTGGCCGCCTTAATGAGAACGTCCATGGCTGTCGACTGGGTATGTCCTCCAGCAAATCCAATGATGGTTTTACCTTCCTCATGAAGTTTGGCAAAAAGGGTTGCATGCTCCTGTGGCAAAGAGTTATTCTCTGCATTAGCCCACTCCTCTTTCAGATACCCATTGGGCACACAGCAAAACCGATCTTCCGTGAGCCCATGTCTCTGCATGTGGGGAAAGGCCTTGTCGAGCATCGAGACAACCATGTCGCAATGCTTGTAAGCATAGTTCTCACAGTGCTGCAGCATAACAATGAACGGGTGCCATTTTTTGTATCCGCCGATAACCATCACCGACAGAGGCCACAAGTCGTGCACCTCGTAGACCAGCTTGGCATGGGTGCGGCGGGCGATATAATGGCATGGGTATATGTCAAATGTGTATACGGACGAGGCAATGACCATGTCCGGCTGAAAGGCTATCAGCTCTTTGCTATGTTTGTAGACCTGATGGCAGAACTGGAACATGGAGAGCACACGTTTCCATCCGTTGCCCTCATATTCGACGGTAGGCAGCCACAGATAGTTGATGCCTTCAAGGCTTTCTCGTCCGACCCGCGGCTGTACTTTGCGAAGGTGCGAAAAAGAGGCTCCCACTACGGTTACCTGATGACCCATGCGCACCCACTCGCGAGCCATATAATAGGAGCGGAACTCCATGCCATACTGCGGAGCTCCGGCGTAGTGGCTTATCATCAAGATATTCATAGGAACAGTCTTATTACTTCAAACGACTCGGCATACTGGCAGCCCACCTGCACTCCGCGTGTACGAGCCAGCGAACGTACAAACTCGGGGGAGGTATAGTCACGGAACTCCTGGCTTTTGTATTCCCGTAAGGCCTGGCATTTTGCTTCGATATGACGTTCTTCCAACTGGACAAAACAGTCGGTGTCGAATGTCAGATTGTTCCATATAAGCTCATATCCAAGCAACGTGTTTTTCTTAAATGCCCGTATCGCCTCTTGGGCTACGGTGGTATGATCTTGGTGTATGTCGTGGGAAGAGGGCATGAATACCAGGTCGTAATGCCGTTCGTTGCGCAACTTTACCATGTCCTCTAAAAGCTCCTGCCGCACATAGTTCAGCTTGCGAACCTCATAATGGTAGATGCGCAGGTTATCGGGAGGTATGCCCAACTTGAGGGTGGCATTACGGACCTCGGTGGCAAGGATGTCTTTGGGAAACCCTTCGGGAACCGACTGGTCGGCAGTGGAAAAGGCTGCATAGTAAACATTCTTCCCTTCCTCGATAAACTTACTGATAGTACCGCCCAAGCCCAATTCGCCGTCGTCGGTATGCGGTGCCAATACGAGTATGTTCTCTATATTCATGGTTTTGTTATTTGTTTCTATTAATCTCTTTGGCTGGCACACCCGCCACAACGGCGCCGTCCGCCACATCCCTCAGCACCACAGCCCCAATGCCTGCAAAACCCCTACATCCTATCGTTACCTTTTCTTTTACAGTCACGTTGGGAGCCAGATAGCTGTAGGGCTCCAACACAGCCCCCCCACAAACAATGGCACCGACAGTCACCATACTCCCTTCACCGATATGGCTGTTGTGGCCTATCTGCACCAGGTCATCAATTTTCACATCGTCCTCGATAACAGTGCTGCCAAGGGTGGCACGCTCCACCGTGGTGTTACTGCCGATAAAAACATTATTGCCCACAACGACATCGCCGAAATGTGGAAAATGCACAGGCACACTCCGTTCGTTACGCTCAAATCCGAATCCCTCCTGCCCTAACACGGCACCTGACTTTATCTCACAGTTGTGTCCAAGCACAACGCGATTGTCAAGTACCACATTGGGATGAAGCACACAGCCGTCGCCCACCACGCATTGTGCAGACACATAACATCCCGCGCCAATAAAGACATCCTTCCCAATTGTGGCTCCGGACTCGATATTTGCTGTAGGGTGAATGAACCCTTTGGGCTTTTTCTGCACAAAGAAATTGGACAATACCCTGATATAATCCAAGCGTGGATTGTCGGAAATGATATGGCTACAAGTCAGTTTGCCGATGTAGTCGCGTGTGACTATGGCTAAAATATTATTGCATTTGTTCAGTGCATAAACCGTCTCGTCACTATATTTCTTTGCGAAAACAATACTATGAGGCAGAGGTGCTGTTAACTGGGCATATCGCTCTATGGTTGTATCTTCTCCATTTAAAGATGACCCCAGATGCTTGGCTATATCATTTGCTGTAACCTTCATAATGCTTATTGGTTAACTACCGAATGGTAAAAATGGTAAAATCAGTATCCCTATTGCCGGGGACTTCGTAGAAAACAATCTTGTCAAAGGCAAACCTACATAACCAAGGCCAACGGTGGCAATACGTATATCTTCTATCTTCTGATTTCATGTATATTTTGGGGAATTTAATTGCTGTTGTTTATTGTTGACATATCATCTTTTGACACCGTGAATAATATGATCTTGGTGGCATTATTATTCGCTACATCAGTTGTTTGTACAAACTGCTGTTTCATTTTTCACAATTCTATACATTGCAAAAATACAAAAAAATCCCCTTATACAAAAAAAAGTTGTACTTTTGCATCCTACAAACAAACATAAAGGGGATATGTATTTTATCATCGCCACCATAGCAATCATTGCCCTTGAGCTGCTCTATTTTCTCGAAGCCAAGCGTTTCCATATTGTCGACCGACCCAACGAGCGTAGCTCGCACCACCGCGTGGCTTTACTCGGAGCCGGCATCATCTTCTACCTCGCCGTGCTGTTCTACTCGCTCACCCACGGCTTGGCATTCCACAATTTCCTCATCGCCATCACCGTCTTGGCTGTGGTGAGCTTTGTGGACGACCTGCATCCATTACCATTTTGGTTGCGCCTTTTCACACAGATTGCCGCAGTGCTCCTCACATTCTGGATTGACATCTCGGACATAGCCCCGTGGCAGCTTGTCGTGCTCATCGTATTCTTTACGGGAGTCCTCAATATATACAACTTCATGGATGGCATCAACGGCATGCTTGCCGCCTATTCTCTTGTGGTGGTTGGCACTTTCGGCTATCTCGACATCTTTGAAAAATGTTTTATCGACATTGAATTCATTGCTACCGTCATGATAGCCATCCTCGTCTTCGGCTTCTTCAACTTTCGCACCAATGCACGCTGTTTCTCCGGCGATGTGGGCAGCATCAGTATGGGTCTTATTGTTCTGTATCTGCTTGTACGCTATGTCAACTCTTTTCCCGGCTCAGGTCTAAACGTCAGCCGTATCTGCTTTATTATCGTCTTCTTAGCCGATGGCTTTCTCACTATCGCCAAGCGGTTCCTTTCCGGACGCAATATTTTTTCCGCCCACCGCGAACATGCCTACGAAACCATGGTCAACGACCTGCACGTGCCATATCTCTATGTCTCGGCTGGTTATGCCCTTTTGCAACTCATCATCAATATAGGCTACATCCTTGTCTCCGACAAGAACTTCTACACCATAGTCGTCGCCCTGATCTTAGTTCTCGCTTACGGCCTGTTTTTCTTCTTTGTCAACCGCAGTGGCAAGCTACACCCAATCCAGTAAATAGTCCTTAAAACCAAATCGGTCATTAGGCTAAGCATGCCTCCGGTTGAGGCCGTTCAAGAACAAAGCGGAGACACTTGAAATAGAAAGACTTATAATAACCGTTTTATCCTGTTTTCCATCTCGGCGACCGACATAGGCTCGGCCGCTATTCTGTCGCTCCTTAGTCCTCAGTTCTCCCATCGTTCTCCCATCGTTCTCCCATTTCAGAAGGAGAACTGAGGTAGAACGGAGGTCGAAGGATGGACGGCCAGGCGAACCAAGGGCAGTGCGAAAGGGACTTGGATACAGGTTGGGAAGATTTGCGGAAAATGGCGTGCATTGAATCCAAATCGGCCATTAGGATTTCATACCTGATTTTAACATTTTGTAAACAATATAGTACCTGACAAATAGTCGTTTTTTTTCTAATGACGGAAAGTTTGAGAGGGACGGAATAACATGTTTTTTCGATTAAAAAGGATTGCTATTCTCTTAATGGACCGATTTGGGTTAACGAAATAGTTGAGGACATGCTCTTCTCGCGACTTGATGGTGCCGCAGGCTGCCTTCATCTACTGGTAGTACGGCTTGCTGTTGTTAAACGCACCAGACAGCGATGAATATACTATTTGAAAAAAAAGTTGATGAACAAAAAAAAATATGTATCTTTGCAAATTAAACTAATTGCTCCACAAGGCATAACTCATAGAAAAACACTATATATAAATAAAAATAATACAGCATTTTATGCAAGAGATTAAGATTGCAGTCATTGGATTAGGTTATGTCGGTCTGCCTTTGGCAAGACTATTTTCCACTAAGTATAAGACGGTTGGATATGATTTGAGCGAGTCGCGTGTGGCAGCATTAATGGCAGGCCACGATGCCACCCTTGAGGTGAGCGACGAACTATTACAGGACGCCATTAAGAACCATGGCCTTTTGTGTTCAAGCAAGATAGATGATATCCGCGACTGCAATTTCTATGTTGTGGCAGTCCCCACCCCTGTGGACCGCAACAATAACCCCGACCTCAGCCCGCTGTATGGCGCCAGTGAGGTTGTGGGTAGGGTAATCAGCAAGGGCGATACTGTGGTGTATGAGTCGACGGTTTATCCCGGAGTGACGGAGGACGAGTGCCTGCCGGTTGTGGAAAGAGTGTCCGGATTGAGATTCAATGTCGATTTCTTTGCCGGCTACAGCCCTGAGCGCATCAATCCCGGCGACAAGGTACACACGGTGGAGAAGATTAAGAAAATCACGTCGGGCTCAACACCCGAGACAGCCGATTTGGTGGACAGGGTTTACAGTTCGGTGCTGTTGAACGGCACCCACCGGGCTTCGAGCATCAAGGTGGCAGAGGCCGCCAAGGTGATTGAGAACAGCCAACGCGACATCAACATTGCCTTTGTGAACGAGCTGTCGAAGATTTTCACACTGATGGGCATTGACACTCAGGATGTGCTGGAAGCAGCAGGCACCAAATGGAATTTCATCAAAATGAACCCCGGTTTGGTGGGAGGACACTGCATTTCGGTAGACCCCTACTATCTGGCTCAATGTGCACAGCGGATGGGTTACAATCCCGAGATTATCCTTGCCGGACGCCGCATGAACGACGGCATGGGCGCCTATGTGGCTGACCAAACCGTAAAATTGATGCTGAAGAAGGGTATTCAGGTGCTGCATTCGAAGATTATCATTATGGGCTTCACCTTCAAGGAGAACTGCCCCGATGTGCGCAACACCCGGGTGATTGACATTTTCCGCGCCTTGCAGGAGTATAACGCTGACATCACGGTGTTTGACCCCTGGGCTTCACCGGAGCGGGTGAAACACGAATACGGAATTGATATCGTAAACGAACTGCCCGACGAGCGGTTTGCGGCAGCCATCATCGCGGTGGCTCACCGCCAGTTCCGCGAGATGGAGATAGATTTCGACAAACTGCTTGAACCGAACCATGTCATTTACGACGTGAAGGCCATCATGCCCCGTGAACTGGTGGATGGCAGACTGTAGGGAATGTGTGAATGCGTGAATCGATTGACGAACTAACACATTTTCGAATTAACGAATTCAAATTAACGAATCATGGCTAATTTTGCATTGATAGGAGCTGCGGGCTATATCGCCCCACGCCATTTGAAGGCAATAGCCGACACCGGCAACAATCTGGTGGCGGCATACGACAAATTCGACAGTGTGGGAAGGTTAGACAGTTTTTTCCCCGACTGTTCGTTCTTTACGGAGCAGGAACAGTTTGACCGTTTCTGCTCGAAACAACAGCATACAGAGAACCCATTGGATTGGGTGTCGATATGCACGCCCAACTATACCCATGACGCTTTTATACGCTATGGTCTCAGGCTGGGATGCGATGTGATTTGCGAGAAACCGCTGGTGCTGAATCCCTACAATATCGACAACCTGCTGGGGATGGAGCAGGAAACGGGCCATAAGGCTTATACCATCCTGCAGTTGCGGTTGCACGACAGTATAGTGGCGCTGAAAAAGAAGGTGGAAGCAGGTCCGAAGGACAAGAAATACGATGTGGACTTGACTTACATCACTTCGCGAGGCAAATGGTATTACTCGTCGTGGAAGGGTGATGTGCACAAGAGCGGTGGTGTGGCCACAAACATCGGCGTGCATTTCTACGATATGCTGCAATGGATTTTCGGTCCTGTTCAGGAGAGTGTGGTACATGTGATGTCGCACGATCGTGTTGCGGGATTCATGGAGTTAGAGCAGGCTCGGGTACGCTATTTCTTGAGCATCAACGCTGCCTGCCTGCCCGAGAATGCTGTGCAGGGGGAGAAACGAACATACCGCACCATTATGATTGACGGCGATGAATTTGAATTCAGCCAAGGTTTCACGGAGCTGCACACGCGCAGTTATGAGGAAATTCTGGCAGGACGCGGATTCCGCATCAGCGAGGCACGTCCCTGCATCCAGATGGTGAGCGACATTCGCCATGCGACCCCGATTGGGTTGAAGGGCGACTATCATCCCTTGGCCCGGCTGCCTTTGGTTCCGCATCCGTTTGGATGGGTGGACATGAATTATTGAGGCTACGGGTGTGGAGGTGTATCGCGCAGCGAGTGTGCATCGGGCCGACGGTGTGTATCTTCCACCGCGGATGCGTATCGCCGACACAGGAACGCAACGCTGCCGGCGAGAACTGCTATGAGGTGTATATGGTGGCTCCCGATGTGAAGGGCTATGGACGGGAGAGGGTAAAGATTTGGATTCGTTAATTCGTGAATCAATTTACACGTTCAAGAAAATATGGAATTTAGAGACTTAAAGAAACAGTATGCTTCGTTGAAGCAGGATATCGACCAGGCTATGACTGAGGTGGCAGCCTCGGGAGCCTTTATTATGGGTAACCCCGTAAAAGAGTTGGAACAGGAATTGGCCGAGTATGTGGGAGTGAATCATTGTCTTGCATGCGCCAACGGTACGGATGCTTTGACACTTGCCTTGAAAGCCCTTGGAGTGGGCAAGGGTGATGCCGTGTTTGTGCCGGACTTCACTTTCTTTGCCAGTGCCGAAGTGGTATCACTTGAAGGGGCAACACCGGTGTTTGTTGATGTAGACCCCCGTACTTTCAATATGGATGCGAAAAGTCTGGAGGATGCCGTCCGTTCGGTGCACGACAACATGACTTTGCGTCCCAAAGCGGTGATAGCAGTGGACCTTTTCGGTCTGCCAGCCGACTTCACAGCCTTGCGTGCCATCACCAAGCGCGAAGGTATGTTCTTGATAGAAGATGGAGCACAGGGATTCGGCGGGAGCGTCAAGATGCCCAAACCCGGGGGGGAGGGCTATGAGACACACCGTGCCTGCAGTTTCGGTGATATCGCCACAACATCCTTCTTCCCCGCCAAGCCGTTAGGATGCTACGGCGACGGCGGTGCCGTTTTCACCAACAACGACGAATGGGCAACTCTTATAGAGTCCTACCGTGTACACGGAAAGGGCAGTTATAAATATGACAATGTCCGCATTGGCCTCAACTCTCGTCTTGACACCCTGCAAGCCGCTATCCTTCGTGTGAAATTCAAGGCCTTCAAAGAGCATGAGCTAACCGATGTGAACAAATTTGCCGAGTACTACACCCAGCTTATCAGCGGCATGACCCGATTCATCAAGAAGGAGATTCTCATCACTCCCCCCTATATTCCCGACGGCTATACCAGCAGTTGGGCACAATACACAATTCAATTGAGCGTCCCATCAGGCAACGGCACGTTCAACCGCGAAGTATTGCAAGCCAAACTGAAAGCGAAGGGCATCCCAACCATGGTGTACTACCCAACCCCCATGAGCTGCCAAACAGCTTTCAAGGAACTGCATAGCTTCGCACTCACCCCCCATGCGCTCAATCTCTCCAAGAGCGTGCTTTCCCTGCCTATGCACCCCTACCTCACCCGCGAGGAAATCCGAACCGTGGCCGAGCAGTTGATTTACAGTATCTAACATTCACTCCCAAGGCACAGGTTGCCATCAAGCATCATGAAGATACTTACCATCATCGGGGCACGCCCCCAAATCATCAAGGCCGCAGCCGTCAGCCGTGCGGTGCGCGACCTTTTCCCTTCGCAAATAAAGGAGTCCATCCTCCACACTGGCCAGCACTACGACACCAACATGTCGCAAGTATTCTTTGACGAACTCGGCATCCCCTACCCCGACTTCAACCTCGGTGTCGGCTCTGGCTCCCACGGTTCGCAAACCGCCCGTATGATCAGCGGTATAGAAGAGGTGTTGCTTAACAACCCGTTCGACGGCATCATCCTTTATGGCGACACCAATTCCACACTTGCAGGGGCTGTGGCAGCTTCCAAAATACACATACCCGTTTTCCATATCGAAGCCGGTCTGCGCTCCTTTAACATGGCCATGCCCGAGGAGGTGAACCGTATAGTCTGCGACCAACTCTCAAGCATCTGTTTCGCTCCCACCCAGACAGCGGTGGACAACCTGCGTCATGAGGGCTTCACCGACAGCAAGGCCACTTTCCGTAACGGCAAGCAACGCCGTGTATGCAACTGCGGAGACGTGATGTACGACAATAGCATGTACTTTGCCACCCTTGCACGCAAACACAGCACCATCATGGACGATCTCTCGCTTCAAGCAGGCAATTACATTCTTGCCACCATACACCGCGACAACAACACCGACGACCCCGTACGCCTCAGGTCCATACTCCGTGCCCTGACCGACATCGCACTGCAAGACAGCATCCGCATCGTTCTCCCCCTACATCCCCGAACCCGCAAGATACTGGAGAACACCCCCTCTATCCTCCCTTCGCAACACAACCTCATTACCATCATTCCGCCTGCCAGTTTCTTCGACATCAATATGCTCGAACAAAATGCAAAACTTGTCATGACTGACAGTGGCGGAGTCCAAAAAGAGGCATTCTTTTTCGAAAAGCCCTGTGTTATCCTCAGACCCGAAACCGAATGGGTTGAAATAGTGAATCACGGAGCCGGCATTATTGCCGATGCCGACTACGACTGCATTGTCAATGCTTACCGTCAGTTGATAGGCCACCCCGTACATTTCCCGCACCTCTTCGGCGACGCCCATGCTGCCGAAAAAATCCTGCAAACCATCTTGGACTACTAACGCTCACCTGTCATGAATCTCTACACCGACACTCTACACCGTATCGCCTATGCCACAGACGCATCTGCCTATCGCGAGATACCCCTTGCCGTAGCCTATCCCGAAAACGAAGAGGATATCAAACAACTGATAGCCGAAGCCCGCCGACGCGGCACTCATATAATTCCCCGTGCAGGCGGCACCAGCATCGCTGGTCAAGTGGTGGGAAAGGGTATAGTCGTGGACATAAGCCGGCATCTCAACCACATTCTCGAAGTCAATCCTGACGAACGCTGGGTGTGGGTAGAACCCGGTGTAGTGCGCGACGAACTGAACCTTTTCCTCAAACCCTACGGTCTTTTCTTCAGCCCCGAAACATCCACCAGCAACCGCTGCTGCATAGGCGGCATGGTAGGGAACAACTCTTGCGGCACCCACTCGCTCATCTACGGAAGCACTCGCCACCATGTACTCGAAATCAAAGGTCTACTGAGCGACGGATCCTCCTTCTCCACTGCCGATAAGCAGGGCAGCCCCCTGCTTCAAAAAATCTACTCCCAACTCGAAGGCTGGGCAGCCGACCCCGCCATACGTCAACTCATTACCGATAACTTTCCCGACCCCTCGCTACGTCGTCGCAGTTGTGGCTATGCCATCGACGAAACCCTCTCACCCAACCTCAACGCCCTGCCTGGCTCGTCACCGCAACCTGACACCATCGACCTTTGCAAACTCATTTGCGGAAGCGAAGGCACTCTCTGCTTTATCACGGCCATTAAACTGTCGCTCGACCCACTCCCGCCGCAACAACAAATGGTGCTTTGCGCCCACTGCCACTCCCTCCCGCAAAGCTATCAGGCCAACCTCGTCGCCCTGCGTCAAGGCCCTGTAGCCATCGAACTCATGGACGGGAAGATCCTCGAACTGTGCCGCAACAACCGCACCCAAGATCGCAACCGCTTTTTCATCCATGGAGAGCCCGCAGCCCTTCTCATTGCCGAATTCAACGGTTCCGAAATGGATCGCCGCGCCGATGCCCTCGAAAAGGAACTTCTTGAGCAAGGCCTCGCCTATCATTGCAGCCGTGTCTATGGCTCCGACATCAACCGTGTGTGGGCCTTACGCAAAGCGGGGCTTGGAGTTCTCACCGGCGTAAAAGGCGACAACAAACCCATCGGCGTCATCGAAGACACAGCCGTTGCCCCCGACCGCCTGCCCCAATATCTTGACGACTTCCAACACATGATGCAGCGTCTCGGGCTGGAATGTGTCTACTACGGCCATATCAGCACTGGCGAACTGCATCTGCGACCCATCATAAACATAAAAGAGCCCCAAGGCAGACAACTTTTCCGTCAGGTGGCGGAAGAAACTGCCATTCTGGTTCGCAAACACCGTGGCAGCCTCAGCGGCGAACATGGCGATGGACGACTGCGGGGCGAATTCATCCCTCTCATGTACGGGGAAGAGACCTACCAACTGATGCGGCAGGTAAAACAATGCTGGGATCCTGACGGAGTGTTCAACATGCACAAAATCGTTGACGCACCTCCCATGGACCAATCTCTGCGCTACGATGTCAACCAGACCTATCTCTGCAAAGACAGTGACCTGATGTGCAGCATAGAGCAATGTAATGGCGCTGGCGATTGCCGCAAAAGCAATGCCATTGGCGGCACACTATGCCCCACCTTCAAACAATCGCACGACGAACTTCTCTCCACCCGCGCCCGTGCCAACATACTGCGCGAAATCCTCACCCGCGGACTACCAGACAAATCAGACCCTTCCAAACTCCTCGAAGAAGTCCTGTACAGCTGTCTGGCCTGCAAAGGCTGCAAAGGCGAATGTCCGTCGAATGTCGATATGACACACATCCGTGCCCAAGTGCTACAAATGCTCTACGACCGCCACGGTACCCCCCTGCGCAGTTGGATGGTAGCCCGCATGGCAATGGTAGAACGCCTTGGCCACCTCGTCTACCCCTTCTACAACTATTTCGCCACAGCCCGCTGGTCATCAGCAATCATCAAACGCATCGTCTCATTCGCACCCGAACGCTCCATCCCGCCCCTCTCACCCCGCACCATGCGCAAACTGGTCAAAGCCGATGGCAACGCTTCAAAAAGCGAAAAGAAAGTATTTCTCTTTGCCGACGAATTCACCGACCTTCAAGAAGCCGAGTTAGGACAAACCTTTGCACGCCTTCTTAGCGCCTTGGGTTACCAAGTCATCATACCCAAACATGTGGAAAGCGGCCGTGCCGCCATATCCAAAGGCTGCCTGCACTTAGCCTCACGGTTCGCCCGCCGCAATGTGGAACTGCTTCGCGACCTCGTCACCGACGACACTCCCCTTGTAGGTATCGAACCCAGTTGCATACTGTCGTTCCGCGACGAATACCCTGGCTTAGTGCCGCCCGAAATGCGAGCCGATGCCGAAAAACTGGGACAAAATTGTCTCCTGTACGACGAATTCATCATGCGCGAAGTAGCCAGAGGCAATATCCATCCCGACCAATTCAGCACAGCAACCGTCGAAATATGGCTCCACGGACACTGCCACCAAAAAGCGCTTGTGGGCATTGAAAAAACTGCCGCCATGCTTCGACTGCTAAAAGGATGCCAGCTGCACATCATTCCCTCCAGCTGCTGCGGCATGGCCGGATCGTTTGGCTATGAGAAAGAACACTACCAGACCTCCCTTGCCATTGGCGAAATGCTTCTCTTCCCCACCCTGCGCAAAGCCACCGCCCCCACTGAAAACACCGACACACAACACCCAACCATAGTAGCCGCCCCCGGAACCTCATGCCGGCAGCAAATCCTCGACGGCACAGGCATCCACGCCGTCCACCCAATCGAAATCATGTACCGCTGGCTGTCCCGATAACCCTCAGCCTTGCCACAAAAAAACGAAAAGCCCCTGCCATACGACAGGGGCTTTAATCTAAAAACCTAAAACAAATTACTTCTTAGCATATTTCTTGTACTTGCTCATGAACTTATCAACACGTCCAGCAGTGTCAACGAGTTTCAATTTGCCTGTAAAGAAAGGATGGGAGGTGTTCGAGATTTCCAACTTCACAACGGGATACTCGTTACCATCGGTAAAAGTAACGGTCTCTTTGGTTGCAGCGCAACTTCTGGTCAAAATCATGTTATCGTTGGACATGTCTTTAAACACAACCAGTCTGTAATTCTCGGGATGGATACCTTTTTTCATCTTTTTGGATTCTTTTTGCCGTTTTAAGCAATGGCTCGTAAACGATTGTTAATATTAATTTTATCTTACTATTTTCGAGTTTCAGGAGGTGCTTTTCAGTACCTTTTTGAGTTTGCAAAGATACGAACTTTTTTCGACATGGCAAATTTTTTCTTCGTTTCAATGCAAAAAAGCGTTTTTTCCACCCTCCTATGGCAGCCGATAATTCATTCTGCGGTGCTCGGCCATCTGCTCATACCGAGTACCCGGGCGACCATAGTTGGCATATGGATGGATGGCTATACCTCCGCGCGGGGTAAAAATACCCGTCACCTCAATATAACGCGGATCCATCAGCTTCACCAAATCCTTGAGGATGGTATTGACACAATCTTCATGGAAATCGCCATGGTTGCGGAACGAGAAGAGATACAATTTCAAACTCTTGCTCTCAACCATGCGATGGTCGGGAATATACATGATGCGAATCTCGGCAAAATCAGGTTGTCCCGTGATGGGACACAACGTAGTGAACTCGGGGCAGATAAACTCCACCCAATAATCACTCTCTGGGTGACGGTTCTCAAATGCCTCCAACACCTCGGGGGCATAATCAGTGCGATATGCCACTTCGTGGCCTAACTGCTGCAAATTGTCCGACTTTCTATCCATGATAATCGTTTATTTAAAAATAGTATACCGGAGACCCCTGTCGTACACATCCACACCCTCGTGGCGTTTCACCAAACGCACAACACGAACGGTGACCGGGAGAATCAACAACTCGTAGAGCGTCTTCAAGCCCACCTGCCACAGCACAAACTGAGGCATCATACTCCACGGCACCAGTCCCGCCAAAGCGATAGGGAAAAAGATGACCGAATCGCAGGATTCGCCCGCAAGGGTGCTCACCACCGCACGCAACGCGAAACGGCTACCCTGAGTGCGCACCTTCATCTTCGACATCACCATGGCATTGACAAACGAACCCACAAGGAATGCGAGAAACGACGCAACAGCCACTCTTGGAGCAAGGCCGAAAATAGAATGGAACGCATCCACATTGACCCCTTCGCCGGGCAGCACATCAACCAGCGCACCCAACAGCACAAACAGGAAGTTCATGCCAAAGGCCATCCATATCAGCATACGCGCCCTACGGAATCCCCACACCTCTGACACCACGTCGTTGATAATGTAGCTGAGGGGGAATACCAGCAAAGCTCCCGTAAAATGAGCCGGGCCAACTGAAAATTGTTTTAGTGCAAAGAGATTTGCTGCCATGAGGCAGGTTGTGAAAAGTGTTGCCAACACACAGAACAACACACTCACAGATTGTGTTTTCTTACTCATATCTTGTTTTGTTAAAGGGGGTTATCAAGGACCCCTGCGGTTAAAAATCAAGTGCAAAGATACACTTTTTTCCCCACATGCAAGGAAAAATCAATATTTTCTTTATTTTTCATGCTCCAACACCACATCCCTGCCCATTGCCTGAACTAACCTGCAACATTCCACCGCCAAGAAACCCTACTTGCCCTGCAACAGACTTTTGACACCCATCTTAACACCCACTGAACAATCCCCCCACGGTTTCAGACGGAACCTCCTTCCATCGCTCGTTACCCCTCAGTTATTCCTTCGTTATTCCTTCCTTTTCCCTCCACAATGGGAGAACTGAAGGTAAAAAGGAGGAATAAGTGACGAAAAAGGAGTGACGGCCATACCAAGTAAGAGACAATCAATCCTTAAAGGGACAACGAACGACTGACAAAATGACACATACCGCTGTTGGCACAGAAATTGACGAATGGGAACGGGAACATTGCGCCCATTAAACGAAAAATAAAAAAATACAGATAACATGAACGGTAATTTGAATGTACAGACCGAGAACATTTTTCCGGTTATTAAAAAGTTCCTCTATTCGGATCACGAGATATTCCTGCGCGAATTGGTGTCGAATGCTATAGACGCCACACAGAAACTAAAAGCCTTGGCTTCACGCGGTGAACTGAAAGGCGAGACAGGCGACCTGACCGTGGAAATTGAAGTGGACAGCAAGAAGAAGACCCTCTCCGTGAAAGACCGCGGCATAGGCATGACCGCCGAGGAGGTGGAGAGATACATCAACCAAATCGCCTTCAGCGGTGCCACGGACTTCCTTGACAAGTACAAGGATGTGCAGGAGAACCTGATAGGCCACTTCGGCTTGGGTTTCTATTCGGCATTTATGGTGGCCGACAAGGTGGAGATTTTTTCCAAGTCGTACAAGGATGAACCAGCTATCCATTGGAGTTGTAATGGCAACCCCGAATTCACCATGGAAGAGGATGAAAACCGCACCGACCGCGGTACGGATATAGTATTACACATTGCCGACGACTGCAAGGAATTTCTTGACGAACAGCAAGTATTACAACTGTTGCGCAAATACTGCCGCTTTATGCCTATTGCCATCCGTTTTGGCGAGGAGAGCGTTTGGGTAGACAGTGAGACGGAGTTTGACGAGGTGGACGATGGGAACGGGGGCAAGAAGAAACAGCCCAAGCGCGTGGAGAAGAAACAGCCCCGCATCATCAATGACACCGAGCCGGCATGGAAGAAGAGTCCTGCCAATCTGACAGACGAGGACTACAAGAAGTTCTATCACGAGCTTTATCCGATGAACTTCGAGGATCCCCTGTTCCAGATTCATTTGAATGTGGACTATCCCTTCAACTTGACAGGTATCCTCTACTTCCCGAAAGTGCGCAAAACCATTGACCCCAACCGCAATAAAATACAGTTGTATTGCAACCAAGTGTTTGTCACAGACAGCGTAGAAGGCGTAGTACCCGACTATCTGATGCTGCTGCACGGTGTGCTGGACAGTCCGGACATTCCATTGAACGTGAGCCGCAGCTATCTGCAAAGCGACAGTAACGTCAAGAAGATTTCGGGTCACATCAGCAAGAAAGTAGCTGACAAGTTGGAAGAGATGTTTAAGAACGACCGCAAGGATTTCGAAAACAAATGGGACGACATCAAGATTTTTGTGGAATACGGCATGCTGACTGAGGAGAAATTCTGCGAACGGGCATTGAAGTTCGCCCTGTTGAAAAATACCGAGGGACAGTTTTTCAGTCTTGACGACTACCGCGAAAAGATTGCCCCCTTGCAGACCGACAAGGACAAAAACGTCATCTACCTCTATGCCAACGATGCGGAAGAGCAGCACGCCTATATCGCCAAAGCCAAGGAGAAGGGCTACGATGTGCTGCTGATGGACAGCGTACTGACACCCCACTGGGTAAATCTGCTGGAACAGAAGAAGGAGAAGAGCCGCTTTGTGCGCGTGGATGCTGACACTGTCGAGAAACTGATTGCCCACGAGGACAGCATCCCTGAGAAGATGAGCAAGGAAGACCAGGAGAAATTGAAACCCATCATTGAGGCTGAAGTGGACAAGCAGAAGTTCACCGTGCAGATGGAGAGCATGGAAAGCGACGACCAACCGATGGTTATCACACAGAGCGAATTTATGCGCAGATACAAAGAGATGGCCGCCACCAGTGGCGGCGGGATGGGATTCTATGGCGAGTTGCCCGAGAATTACAACCTGATAGTGAACGTGAACCACCCGCTAATAGAGCAGGTGCTGAACGAGAGCGACACCGACAAGCAGAAACAGCTGGTTCACCAACTGACAGACTTGGCTCTACTTGCCAACGGCCTGTTGAAAGGCGAGGCTCTGACAGAATTCGTCAAGCGCAGCATCAAGATGATTTGACATCATATTGACAAAAAAAGGCGGGCTTCGCATTACGAAGTCCGCCTTTTACTTTAGGGTAATCTGCCAAGGGAAGATGGCCACCAAGGGAACTCCTCGCGGCGAATGGATCGCCACATGCTATCCGGAGAAGGAGACAAAAGGTAATGTCCTTCAGAAAAAGATGCCGCAGAAAGTATCAATCCGTAGCAAAAATTATCTATAGGAACCATCAATACATTGTTGCGCGAAGTCACCTCTCATCGAGCCACTGTGGTGTCACAGACAAATACGGTGACATATTTCTTTTTTCCATATTGAAAGAATAGGGAACGGCTAAAGTGCATCACCGAATCAGTAATCGCATCAACAATTTCCTTGGTTTTAGCCTCGCATGTTTTTTTGACCTGCAGTTTCATTGACAATGTGTATGCTGAAGTGAGGGTAACCGATATTTCTTCCCCACTTTCTTTTGTCCATACACTCGGCTTGAAACAAACGATTGGATAATCCCAAATCGGTCATTAGGCCGACTTTTCAATCAACATCGACTTTTTCAGGTCTGTTTATGCCATATCAGCATTTCTTTCGGCATCTTGTCCACATCCCTGTCTCGACGTAGCCCGCTACGCCTTCGACAGTGATACGGCCAATCTGCTCGCAACAAATACTAATCTGCCATAAACCCTATTGACCGATTTGGGATAATGCATCCGGAACTCGCCAGTAAGTGTGCGGCACAACTCTAATTGACGGCTCAATACTGCACGGTCGGCATGTTCGGTGGCGTAGCAAAGGCTGTCCATTACCGACACCATGTGGGCGGTGCGTCCTAAATTCCAGTTACAAGTGCAACACTAAGTAGAAAAAAAGAGTACCAAAATTTGGTACTCTCAGGTAAAATGACTACTTTTGTGTTGTCAAATGAAAAGATATAATCACCTTACCAAAGAGCA